>Ga0315899_10000624_pt1 | contig 42306 bp, 29 predicted proteins | sample LakEriMetagenome_2_FD_203518 | JGI IMG/M metagenome (GOLD analysis project Ga0315899, IMG submission 203518) | Freshwater fungal communities from buoy surface, Lake Erie, Ohio, United States - Buoy 4 MA112 | ecosystem: Environmental > Aquatic > Freshwater > Lake | place: USA: Lake Erie, Ohio...
GAGAATCTCCATTAGGTTGGTCGGAGATACCTTCGGCGGTAGTGCTCAAGAATGAAGGGGTGGAGTTACAGTTTGCTAATCGCTTTGGTATGTGGACCGATGATGAGGCGCTGCGCAGGGAGGGGAGACTCAACAGCCGGGCACCCCATCGCTCACGTGTCTCTAGAGTCGTTTGGAGTGGAGACGAAGAGAGTCTTCAAACGTTTTCAGAGGAGGGGGTAGTCTGTTCGATTGACATTAAACGCCTGGGGGCTAGTGCCGTTGAGAGTTCTAACATCAATCAATTCCTTCCTCTGAACAATGGGGAAGTTATCTTCAATTCCAATGCTAGCCCAGTTTATGTATTGCTTTCGAGGGTAGCTGAAGGGCCGGTTGAAAGGTTATTTACGAAAGGGATGTTGTATAGAATTTTCTCGGACCCAACGCATCCAGATACGGTTTACGGATTTCAAACTGGCGATGAACAAGAACCTCATGATCAAGAACGCACTGGGGAGAGTAAGGTTTTTCGTTGGGCGTATCGAGACAAAGAGCCCGTCGAAGTGCCTCTTCCGAAGCGGGAAGAACGCGTATCGGAATTTCTGGGAGCGACATCGAGTGGACGGTTCGTGCTTCGCTTGCTCACGCCTGCGGAGCAAATCGGCAATCAGGAAGTGAAGTCCTATTTGCATTGTTGGGATCCCAAGGAGCAGAAGAGTGTATGGAGTGTTGACATTCCTGCGAAGGAAATCCGAGCGTTGGCTCAGTCTCGCGGCGGGCGTTATTTTGGGCTTGTGGTAGATACTGCGGTTTATTTGCTCGATGGGGAGAATGGGGAATTGCATGGGAGTCTGGAGGGGCTGTCGAGTCAGGGGCAGCGACAGCACGTCTTGACGTTGGCGTTTTCACCCGACGATCGCTACCTCGCTGTGATTTGCGACGACAACTCCCTTCAGTGCGTGCGTGTTTCTGACCGCCAAAGAATTTGGGGGATGCAGATTCCTGGAGGGGATGCTTTATCGATGATCTGGTCAAGAGATGGCAAGACGATTCTGACGGCGGCTAGAGACGGGAAGGTGCGGGGGATAGATGTCGACCTGAGGCAAGTGACGATGGAGTTGAGCTTATTTGATAGAGAATTGGAGCAGATTAAGATTTCTCCTGAGGAAGATTTTCTGTATTTGGTGAATCGAACAGGTTTTCTGTATCGAGTTTCCTGCGGGTCAGCGGGGGCTGGCAATGGCGGAAAGTAGGTCGCGCCGTTGAATTCTTGTGATTTTTAGCTTTTGGGTACGGTTTGGCTTTCGGGGGGCAGAAATCGGAGAATAGGGAAGATATCCCTGCTTGCTAATGCCGATCCATGTTGATTGGCAATAGGTAATCCCCTACTATTTTGAGGGGATCGCACACCCCGGACGACTATATGACGGCCGGGGCTCTGGAGATTGGTGCCAGGGCGTAGTGCTGTCACGGTCCGATGACTTCTTGACCTGAAAGTGAAAAGACAAAAATGCGAATTCCGCGAGATCGTTCGAAGTTGGTTCGATGCTTCATGTTGGCTTCGTTAGGGAGCTGTTTTTCGTGGAGTGCACCCTTGCTTCATGGGGAAGAGTTACCTCGCGTTGCGAATGTGTCAGAGCAGCCAGCCGACAATCGAATGATTATTCGAACAGTGCGGAACTTGGTTGAAGAAGGTCATATCTCGCAGAGCAAGATCGACGATCAGGTTTCGAAGCGAGGTTTTGAGTTGTTTCTCAAGCAGGTTGATCCGTTGAAGTCCTACTTCTTGGAAGCGGATGTCAACGAGTTTCGCGAGCAAGAGACTAAGCTTGACGACATGTTGCTCAAGAACAATGTCTCCTTTGCCTACACGGTCTTCAAGCGATACTTGCAACGGCTCAATGAGATCATGCCGATGGTCCATGAGTTGATCGATGCGCCTCAGGATTACGAAGCTGAGGAGTTCATTGAGAGCGATGCGAAAAATATGGTGTACTCCAAGACGATGGAGGAGTTGAAGGATCGTTGGCGGAAGACCATCAAGTTGAACTTCCTATCTGCTCGGGCTGACGGAGATAAAGATGAAGAGACTCGAGAGAAGCTCCACAAGCGATACCGAACCTACTACAAGATTCGCTCGCAGACCGATGTGTATGAGCTGCTTGAGATGTACTTGACGTCCTTGACCAGTGCGCTCGATCCACATACGAGCTACATGGCTCCACGGGAAAAAGATAATTTCGACATGCAGATTTCCTTGAAGCTCAAGGGGATCGGTGCAACGTTGCGGGCAGATGATGGATCGACGATTGTCGAGATGGTTGTCCCGGGCGGGGCGGCTGATAAGGATGGACGATTGAAAATCGGTGATGATATTGTCGCTGTTCAGCAAGACGATGGTTCGCCAGCGGTTGAAACGCTCGATATGAAGATTGATGACGTTGTGTCGATGATTCGAGGTGAAGCGGGCACCAAGGTCAAGCTACACGTCAAGCCGAAGGCGGGTGGTGAGCGGCAGATTTACGAGATCACTCGGGCTGTGATCAAGTTGGAGGATAGTGCGGCACAGAGTGAGATTCTTGAGCGAGGTCAGAAGCCAGACGGTACGCCGTACCGCGTTGGATTTATCAAGTTACCTTCTTTCTATCTCGACATGGAGGGAGCTCGCTCGAAGAAAGAAGATTACCGTCGCACTTCGAAGGATCTCGAAGTTATTTTGAACAAGTTCAATGAGTCGAATGTGGACGTTGTTGTTTTGGATTTAGGACGCAACGGTGGTGGATCGCTTCCTGAAGCGATTCAGGCGACAGGTTTGTTCATCGACTATGGGCCAGTGGTGCAAGTCAAAGATCCCAATGGTCGCGTCACGCCGATGCTCGATGAGAATCGCAGCATTACTTGGAAGGGGCCTTTGGTCGTGAAAATCAGTCAGCTCAGCGCCAGCGCGAGTGAGATTTTCGCGGGAGCGATTCAAGACTACGAGCGAGGCTTGATCGTCGGCGATCCGAAGACACACGGCAAGGGGACGGTACAAACGTTGCTTGATTTGGCTCCTACAACCTTTGGGTTAGGAGCGTCGAAGCCGCAAGGAGCGTTGAAGCTCACTATTCAGCAGTTCTACTTGCCCGATGGCCGCTCGACTCAGTTGGAAGGGGTCTCATCCGACGTGGTATTGCCGTCGATGACAGCCGAGATGGACATATCGGAAAGCGATTTGGATTACCCATTGCCCATGGATAGTGTCAAAGCCCAGCCGCACAAGCATTATTCGATGGTCGATAGTGCATTGAAGGCAGGATTGCAGCAGAAGTCCAGCGAGCGAATCGCACAGAATGACGACTTTGGAAAGTTGCTTGGACGCATAGAAGCGTATCGCAAGCAGAAGGCCGAGACGAAGGTTCCGTTGAAGGAATCCGATTACATGGCGCGTCGAAAAGAGACGAGCATGGAAAAAGAAGAAGAGAAGCAGCTTGATGGAAAAGCAGAGCGTGACAAGGTTTACTTGAGCGACTTCTACAATGAAGAGTTGCTCAATGTGGCGATTGATTACGTCAAGACTTTGCAATCCGAGAATAAGCTAGTGACGAAGTAGTGCGTTCTCATTCGACGCGGTTTCGTGATTGAGTTTGCAGGCCAGTTCAAATACTAGGCCAGTTCAAATACTACGAATGATGAGTCGGCGGTGTAGGAATCAGAAGATTGCTACACCGCCGACCTCCTTTTGTGCTTGGGTCTTCTTCTTGTTCCACCAATTGGCATTGTGATGAGTATCGAATCGAGTGAAGCGGCGAATTCTGCGAGCGGTGATGCATCGAAGAGTCGCGGGGGAGTTAGTAAGTGGTGGTGGGGCGTTTGTTTTTGTTTGGTGATGATTTTCGTTGGACGAGGATTGGTCAGTGAGATCGATCATCAGATTGCAAATTTCGTTGGGATCGGTTGGGGGTTGTTGGCTTGGATCTTCGCGTTGATTGCGACTTGGCGGACGCGAGGTTGGTTTTTGCCATATAAGGTGCTGATCACCATATTGCCGATTTTGGTATGGGGTGTGTTTAGTTTGTTTTACGAGTACACCGGAGTCAGTGGAGAGGTTTTGCCTCAGTTTCGGTTGCGTCCGGTTTGGCGTGGGGAGAAGGTTGTTCGGCCGCAGCGACCGGAACTCAATGAGTCTCGTGCTGTGGAAGATGCGTATAAGGGATTTGAGTTTACGCAGTATCTGGGAAATGAGCGTACGGGGAGAGTGCAAGAGCCGTTGTTTTCAACGGCTTGGGATCAGCGTTTGCCTGAAGAGGTCTGGCGGCGAGAGATAGGTGCAGGTTGGTCTGGATTTGGTGTGGCTCAAGGGATTGCTGTGACGCTTGAGCAAGTTGATCAAGAAGAGTCTCTGACGGCTTTGCGATTATCTGATGGCGCAACATTGTGGCAGGTTAAGCGGCCAGGAAGGCATTTTCACCCGCTTGGGGGACTTGGGCCACGTTCGACCCCGACGTTGGTGCAACGCGATGGGGAGTGGTTGATAGTTGCGTTGACTGCTACCGGGCATTTGATTTGTGCGGAGCTAACGCAGGGTAAGGTTCGCTGGGAGCTTTTTCTGCCCGAGATAACGGGTGTCAGCAAGGAAGCGTTTGAGCAGGTTGTATTTTGGGGGCGGAGTGCATCCCCGTTGGTGGTTGAAGGGACCGTGATTGTTCCGGTGGGTGGGACGCGAGATGCTTCGACACGTTGTTCGCTGATGGCGATTGATCTAGCGGATGGGTCGGTGAAATGGAAGGGAGGCAAGGAGCAGGTTTCTTATGCATCCCCTGTTTTGATGCAACTTGAAGGGGTAGAGCAAATTGTTAGCGTCAACGAAGGGGTGGTTACGGGGCATGCATTGGATGATGGACGTGAATTGTGGAGTTCGCAGTGGCCGAGCAAATCGGATGCGGACGCTTGTTCGTCGCAACCGGTGCAAGTCGGGAGCGATCGGATTTTGTTTGGCAAGGGGTATGCGCAGGGTTCGAAATTGGTGAAGGTTTCGCGAGCTGAGATCCTTGCAGAGAAGGATAAGGGTGGAGAAGGAGTAGTTTGGAAAGCGGAAGATGTTTGGGTCAACGCGAGGGTATTGAAGACCAAGTTAACTAGTGCGATTCACGAGGATGGGAAGTTTTATGCGTTGAGTGATGGGATATTGGAGTGCGTGACGGCGGATAGTGGCGAACGCGTGTGGAAGGGCGGTCGCTTTGGGCAGGGGCAATTGTTGCTTGTCAACGGATCGTTGGTGGTGTTGAGTGAGGACGGCCGAATCGTTGTGGTAGACAAGCAGAGTGGTAAGTTAATTGCACAGAAGGAAGTCCTTGAGGGGATAACTTGGAATACGTTTGCCGTTGCGGGGCCATATCTGTTGGTAAGAAACGGCACGCAAGCGGTTTGTTTGCGTTCGGCGGCGGGGGAAAGCCTGCAGGGAGGCAAATGATGAGCTCGAGTGAGTTGATTCTGGGGCTTGATCCAGGCTTGTCGATTACAGGTTATGGTGTGATCCGTGTGGGGGAGTCGAAGCCCGAGGTGGTCGAGGCTGGGATTTTGAAGATGCGGCGAGATCGTTCTTTACCCGAGCGATTGAAGGAGTTGCATGAGGGGATCGTGGATGTTTTGGGATCGTTTCCGGTAGGGGCCGTAGCGATCGAGCAGTTGTACTCTCATTATGAGCGACCTCGCACAGCGATCTTGATGGGGCATGCGCGCGGGGTGCTCTGTCTTGCGGCTGCCATTGCGGGTATACCTGTGTATTCGTATGAAGCGACGAAAGTCAAGCGGATGCTTACCGGGAATGGGCGAGCGCCGAAGAGTCAGATGCAGCAAGCGATTCGATTGCAGTTGGACTTGGCGGAGCCACCGGATCCTCCGGACGTAGCCGACGCTTTAGCGATCGCGTTGTGTCATCATTTCTCGAAGCAGACGCATACGCAGTTACTCGATTAACAAGCCATTTAGCGAACAAGGAAGAGACCTTTGATTACAAAAATTTCCGGGGAGTTACTAGCACTTGGAGACGATGCGGTAACGTTGGCCAATCCACCGTTTGAGTATGAGATTTCGATCCCGGAGTTTACGCGGCGTCAGTTGCAGGGACTCATCGGCGAGGTGATCTCGTTGCATACGATCCATTACATTGAGGGGAATGCTGCGCAAGGAAGTCGGCTTACTCCTAAGTTAGTTGGTTTCTTAACGACTGCGGAGCGAGATTTCTTCGAGTTATTTTGTTCGGTGGATGGGGTGGGGGTCAAGAAGGCGTTGCGTGCGATGACACGTCCAGTTCAAGATACGGCCGTATTGATTGAGCAGCAGGATGCGAAGGGGTTATCGAGTTTGCCGGGTGTCGGGCCCGCAACAGCGGAGAAGATCATTGCGACACTGCGTCGTAAGATGCCTCGTTTTGCGTTGCTTGTACGTCGCGAAGAGCCGAGTATTCAGACACAGAAGGCTGGGGTCGTGGAAGAGACGTACCAAGCATTGTTGGTGTTAGGGCATACGGAGTCTGATGCGAGGAGATTGATCGAGCAAGCGGCTTCGGGAGGCAAAAAGTTCAAAGATTCAGAAGCGATGATTCATGCGATCTATCAGCGGCAGACTGGGCAAGCAGAATAGGTGTGAAGATGTTAGGAGCTCCGGAAATTAGTTTACTTGTTCTGCTTGGAATTGCCACGATTGTAGCTTGGCATCCAAAGTCGCGGGTTTATGCGTTTGCAAGTTGGGTTGTCGCCGCCGTATTGGCGGGGTTGATCCAGCCAGGATTGTATCTGAACAACTTGCCGATGGACTATTCGAAGTTCCTGACTGTTCTGTTGCAGATCGCTATGTTTGGGATGGGTGCGACGCTTACAGTCGAAGACTTCGTTCGGATACTCAAGATGCCCAGAGGGGTATTGGTCGGTGCGGTGTTGCAGTTTTCCGTGATGCCTTTATTGGGGTGGACCGTTTCGCAATTGTTGGGTTTACCTGCGGAATTGGCTTTGGGGATGATTTTGCTCGGTGCGAGTCCTGGCGGGATATCTTCGAACGTCATTACTTATTTGGCGAAGGGGAATGTCGCTTTATCGGTCACGATGACGGCGGTTTCCACGTTATTGGCTCCGGTGATGACACCGTTGATGGTGTACTTGTATGCAAGGCAGAACATCGATGTCGATTACGTGGGGATGTTTTGGAGCATCTTGGCGACGGTTGTCGTCCCCGTGTTATTGGGTTTAGTAGCCAATGGTTTGATGAAGCGATGGAAGATTGATACAGGCAAGGCAGAGCGGTGGCTAGCGATTTTGTCGATGGTGGCAATCTGTTTGATATGTGGGCTTATTTGTGCGAAGAGTCAGGCGCAAATCGCCAAGGTTGGGTTGGTGTTATTGGTGGGGGTCACGATACATAACGTCTTTGGATATTTGTTAGGGTATTGGGGGAGTCGGGTTGTTGGGATGAATGAGCAAGACAGTCGTACGATCGCTATCGAGGTTGGGTTACAAAATGGTGGGATGGCAGCGAATCTGGCGACGGATGTGCTCAAGAATGCTTCTGCGGCAATTGCGCCCGCATTATTTGCACCCGTAATGAACGTAACCGGCTCGATTCTTGCGGCGATCTGGGCTCAGCAATCGAAGACCGAACAGAAGTAAGGGCTATAGATGTTCTCGTTAATCAGAGGTGTTTACGGCTAAACGTTCGTTTTTTTGAACTCAGATTCGTGGTGCTCCTAGCCGTAACCGTACCCGCAACGCCAATCTGAACCATTCCTGAGGAGCCATCGAGGTTGGTTTCGAATACGCTAATGGAATCAGATCGGAAGTGTTGAACACCACGGGGGGCGGGTAGAGTAACTGCGCAAGTTCCGTTACGAACGGCGAGTAGGCTGGGGAAGAGAAATAGCCAATCTAGGATGCAGATGAAGAATTCCGAGGGAGATCTTCATCGAGAAGGACACTTGACCTTCATATCTCACTCATAACTCTTTAATACGCTTTCCGGCGGCAAGTTCGGACGCATATTTGTGAGAATTGGAGAAGTTGCATGGCCAGGACAAGTGGATTGCGGCGTGGTTTTACGTTAGTTGAGTTGCTGGTGGTGATAGCTATCATCGGCATTTTAGTTGGCTTGTTGCTGCCGGCGGTACAAGCGGCACGCGAGGCAGCGAGGCGGATGTCTTGCAGCAACAACATGAAGCAAATTGGATTGGCTTCTTTGAATCACGAGAGCGCCTTTCAGCGATTTCCACCGAGTCTTTTTGTGGATATAGGATTGCCACCGGGTGGACCTGGGCAACCCGGTTCGCCCTATCCTGGCGTTGTACATTCTTGGTCGGTGTTTCTGCTTCCTTATATGGAACAAGGAAGTCTGTATCAGCAGTACAACATGAAGTTTCCTTGGTTCTCCACGCCATTGATCATTCCGGGTACACCGGACAATCAGGCTGTGTTGCGAACTCCCATTCCTGGATTTATTTGCCCATCGAGTCCAGGCGGTGCTTCGCGGACAGTTTCAGGCACATTTACTTTTGGGGTAACACTTCCGTTTCAGAACCTCGCGGTGACCGATTATGCGACTTGCAGTTCGATCAATCCTGGGAGTATTACGTTCTTTGGGTACCCATCTGGAACTACGCAGAACGATTTGTTTAGCGCACTTGCTCCTGAAATCAAGGGTACGGGTGCCCAGCCGTTGCTAGGTCAATCCCCGCGTAAATCGAGTCGAATTGCGGACATCTTGGACGGGACAAGTCGAACGATTTTGATGTGTGAGGATGCTGGAAGGCCAGATCTTTGGATTCAGGGAAAGATTGTCCAAACTCCGAAGTTGAGCGATGGGGGTTGGGGGCACCATGAGAACGACTATGGTCTAGATGGAGCGATCAGCGGATCGAGGACATCACCAGGAAACTGTGTGATCAATTGCCATAACGACAACGAGACCTATTCGTTTCATGGTAGCGGAGCGATGCATGCGATGGCGGATGGAAGTGTGCAGTTTACGAGTGCAAACATCTCACCGCAGGTTTACGCAGCACTTTTGACAGCTCGAGGTTCTGGGATGACGGCAGCTGAGTTGGCTCCTTCTGCTTCGGATGAGTAACTACGGCACATTTGTCTGAGTCGTATTTACAACGAGTTTGTGAGTGATTTTTAGAAGCTTCGGAGCGCAAGATTAGATGGTATCCATATCGCGATCGGTGTTATGTTTCATAGCCTTGTTTTGTTCATTGACCCTACAGGGTTGTTCGGGCAAGGCGAGCAAGGCGGTTCCTTCGGGTGGGATTTTAAAGACTACGAAGGGGGAGCCTTGCGTGGGGGCATTGATTGTGTTGCATCCGTTGGAGAAGGCGCGGGTGAATGATCCGAAGCCTGTAGCCACGGCGGATGCGAATGGTAATTTCGTTTTGCGTACGCATACGCAGGATGATGGGGCGGAGCCTGGTGAATATGGCGTGACTGTCGTGTGGCTGGGTGCCGCGGCTGGAGCCAAAGAGTTTTCGCTTTCATCCGAGTCGGGGGGGGGAGCTACGGATCGACTCTCTGGTCGATATGGAAATCCGAAAGAGCCAAAAATAAAGATCACTATTCCGGCGAATGGGGACAAGAATCTCGATATTAAGGTGGAGTGATGCAGGTCGGAATGTGAGGTGATCTCAGGTGCAATTTACTTGTTAGACCTTTTGTGTGGGAGCAGATCGTTTTGAGTGCAACGGGTATTTTCTTGAGTAGCTTCTCCCACCGGTTCGCAAGATAAATCCTTGAATTTCAAGGACACTGAGAGTGCTGAGGACGCGGGACACGGGGAGACCGGACTGAAGGACAATTTGGTCGATATCGCTGGCATGCCCTTCGATCGCTTGGAGGACTTGCCGTTCGACCTCATTTAGGGTTAGTTCGTTGGGTTGTTGAATGTTCTCGCCGGTGGATATCTCGACCGTTCGTGAAAGAGGGCCGAGATGTTCCATGATGTCTTCGGCGTCTTGGACCAAGATCGCTCCGTCGCGAATCAACCTGTTGCTACCACGTGACGTCGGCGCACTGGCTTGGCCGGGGACTGCAAACACATCGCGGCCTTGTTCGCCGGCGTGCCGGGCGGTAATAAGCGATCCGGAGCGATCGGCTGCTTCGACGACAACGATACCCAAGCTCAAGCCGCTGATGATGCGGTTTCGTTGTGGGAATACTCCCGCCTTCGGTTTTGCTTTCGGGGGTGTTTCGCTTAACAAGACTCCTTGATCGGCGATTCGCTGCGCGAGCTCTTTATGTTCGGGCGGGTAGATCTCCGTCAGGCTGCTTCCCAGGACGGCGATGGTTCTACCACCGTTCTCAAGGGCTTTTCGGTGGCAGACCCCATCGATACCACGAGCAAGACCGCTGACGATGGTGCAGCCGTATGAGCACAAGCCTTTGGTAAGGCGTTCGGCCATGTATCGGCCATAAGCGGTCGCGTGCCGGGTTCCTACCATACCGATAGAAAGTTGGTCTTCTGGGGTGAAGGTACCTTTCATGTACAGCAGAACCGGCGGGTCAGGGATTTCACTAAGGAGAGTTGGGATGCGTGGGTCGGCGGGATAAAGAATGTCGATCTTTTCTTGTCGGCAAATCTCTAGGACTTCATCGGTGCGTTGAAGCAATGCCGGGTTGCGGATATTGCTTGCGAGTTTAGGCCCAACTCTGGGTACTTCGCCAAGGTCTCTTAGGGTGGCTGCCAGGACGGTTGAGGGGGCCCCGAAGCGATGGATCAAGCGGGCCATGATGCGGGTGCCTACCCCGTCGACGAGGGAGAGTTGCAAAAAGGCGAATTTTTCGGACTCGGGTAATGCCGCGAGAGTTACGTGGTTTTCAAGTAGATCGAGTTCGCATTCTTCTGAGTCGTTCATATGGGTGTCGCTTCGCAGAAAAGGCATGAGTGCTTTTTGGGTAACTCATATCTTTGTCTGGGGCTGTGACACCTCTGGTCACGCGGGAGCGTGCCAAGTAGTTTTACGGTGGATTTTCAGCAAGAAGATTCGCAACGCCGGACCAGAAGAGGGTTGCCGATCTGAAGGGCGTTGATTCGAGATGCGTCGATCGAGGGGGCCGATTCGAGGGATGGCGTCGAGAAAGCTGAGTGACGCCGATTGCGAGAGAATTGCAGACGGGTAGTGTATTCAGACGAATCACAAACGCCAGGACTCAGAAGAGTCCTGGCGCATTGCGTATGATCCACGGACGGCTATTTGCCGAACGTGAAGGTTGTCACTTGGTGGAATTTTTCCCCTGGTCGAAGAACCGTGCTAGGGAAGCTTGGCTGGTTAGGGGAATCTGGATAGTGTTGAGTTTCGAGGCAGAAGGCTTCGTGGGTTTTGAATCCGGCGTTACCTGGTTTGCCATCGAGGAAGTTTCCGGTGTAGAGTTGGATACCGGGTTGGGTGGTTTTGATGTTCAGAGTCCGGCCACTTGCTGGATCGACGACTTTCGCTGCATCGCGAAGTTCACCCGCTTTTCCTTTGACGACGAAGCAGTGGTCGTAGCCGTTGGTTTCCTTGAGCTGAGCGATTCGTTCACCGATTTTGTGAGAGGTGGTGAAATCCAATGGGGTGCCAGCAACAGGTGCTAGAACACCTTTAGGAATCATCGACTCATCGACGGGAAGATATTGATCGCAAGCGAGGGTCAGTTCGTGTTGGTGGATGGTTCCAGAGCCAGCACCACCCAGATTGAAATAAGCGTGATTGGTGAGATTCAGAACAGTTGGCTTATCGGTCGTGGCTTGAAGATCGAGGGTCAAGCAGTTGTTGTTATCCCATCGATATTCGGCGATGGTGGTTAGTGTACCGGGGTAGCCTTCTTCACCATCTGGGCTCACGTAAGTGAATTTCAACCCGACCGAGTTATCCGATTTGACTTCGGCGACTTGCCACATTCGTTTATCGAAACCGACTTCGCCGCCGTGGAGGTGATTCGGACCGTTGTTGACGGCGAGTGAATAGGATTTTCCTTCGAGGGAAAACTTGCCCATGGCAATTCGGTTGCAGAAACGGCCGACGGTTGCACCGAAGTATGGGTGTCGTTCGAGGTATCCATCGATGGAGGAGAAGCCCGCGGTGACGTTGGTTTTCTTGCCGGATCGATCAGGAACATTGATGGAGACGACGATAGCGCCGTAGTCGATCAGTTCCACGGTGTTGCCTTGGTTGTTGCTCAAGGTGTAGAGCGTAACTTGTTTTCCATCGGTGGTTTTTCCAAAGGGTTTCTTCTCGATAGTCATGGGTGTTGATAGACGGCTTTCCACAGCAGAGACCATGTCACCAGCGAAGAAGGCCAACGCAGCAAACCCCGAACTGGCAACCAGCATTAAACGACGATTAAGATTGGAGAGTTTCATCGGTAATCCGAAAGAGAGAAAGGTGGGAGGTAAAGGGAAAACATTCAATGATCAGTTTTGTTCCATTGCGGTGTGTTTGACGCGATGGCTTGTTATCAATTTACAAGTGAGTTCGAGCTACCTGTGTCACATCGCATACGTCGAAATTACATACGTCGAGGTTACATGCGAGACGACCGAGCCGACGTAGCGTCCATTATTCGGACTTCGCGGGTTCAACGCGTCCGAAGAGGTGTCCGCCGACGTTGTCGTGTTTCCAAGTACCCGCGTATTTTCGATCGTGAAAGACCACGCGAGCCGAGAAAGTCCCCAAGCCTGGGATGGTGATTGAATCGAGAACGATCATCGGCGTTCTGCCAACCCATTCAAGTGTCACGACGACGGGAACGGTAAGATCTTTGTTTCCGTATTTGATGCGGGTTTTGATTTCCCAGAGGTTGTCATCCCCCTCTAGCTTCTTGGCGCTTTGGATTTCATAGCGTTCTTCTTCGAGGGCATTGAGCGGTTTGCCATCGATGGTAAATACGCCAGAGAGGGTCGAGCCGGAGAGGTACTTCTCGAATTCCGCGATGGGTGGCTCCTGCTTTTTTGCAGCGGGAGATTTCAATTCAGGTTTTGGATCTTGGGCTCGGGACGCGTCGTGCGGCGAGATGCTCGAGAACGCAAGGGTTACAACGAACAGGGGGATGAACCAAGTAGCAACTCTTCGGTTGGAGAAAGTTGATAGCATGAAGTATCCGTATTTCGGAAAGGGGGGAAAGGACGTGATCCGTAGGGCTTTATTCTAACGTGGCATTCCGTGATGGGGTACATGGAATGGGGTAAGAGTAGGCAGGAACTCGGTTTCAGGAGCTCGTTAGAGGTGCCTGAGAAAGTTCATAGCGGCACGAAATTCCGAGGTCGGGTCCGCCGCGAGGTCGCGTTCGATCACATAATCACCTTGGAATCGGTGTTCTTCAAGATTTGCGATAATTCTTGGGAATTCCGCGAGTCCGTGCCCAAGTGGGACTTGGGTCCCACGGCCTCGGGCACGGTCTGGAACGCCATCTTTGGCATGAACCAACATGACGTGCTTTGCCACGAGGTTCAGGTCATCGAGCGAATAGCCTTGAACGATCAGGTTTCCGGGATTGAGGGTCACCCCGACCGAGCCGTTGGGTAACGAATCGATCAGTTCCCCGAGGGTTCTGAGTGGCTCCGCTCCGGTTTCGAGAGCGAGGAATGCTCCGATATGTTGGGAGTAGTGTCCGAGATCTGCAAGGACATTGCGAAGGATTTCGCGCGAGGGGGAATCGGGGGCCGGGTCGATTAATCCTGCGTTGTTGACCACGACGCGAGCGCCCAAGTCATACGCCAGCTTCATTGCGTTTTTGGTTCCTTCGATGCGCCGATCGAGTTCGTCGGTCGATTCATATCCGCGCCGGGTGGAGAAACGGACAGCTGAGACGCGTAGATTTAAGTCCTCGAGCCATTTGCGGATTTGTCTTAGCCCCGTGCTGTCTACTTCGTTGGGTCGCAATTCTGTTTGAGCACAGATTTCGACCGACTGAGCGCCAAGTTCCGACGCGACAGCAAGTGCTCGACGAAAGGGGAGTCGCAGTCCTGATAACTGGACGCCGATTCGAATTCCCATTCCTACCATGTTACAATTCCTGCGATGGACAATTGAGCTTAAGATTGACACGTGAGTTTAAGTGAAACAGGGTACACGTCCAAGTCGAAACGGGGCATTCGCACCGCTGCTGGGTGGACTATCTTTAAGAGCGTTTTGCGAGGGAAGAAGATTGAATGGTAAAAACAAAAACCACGGTTACATCGGAAAACGCCGCTGCATCGGTAAACGCCGTTACGTCGGAAAACCTAACTGTATCGGTAAACACCGTGAAGCTCAGAGAATTGATCGATGCTTTGCAAAGAATAGCTCCCTTAGGGATAGCGGAGAGTTGGGACAACGTGGGCTTGTTGGTGGGGGACCCTGCAAGTTCGATCGGAAAGGTAATGACTTGTTTGACCTTGAACGATGGCGTTTTAGCAGAAGCTATTGATCGTAAGATCGGCTTGGTGGTCAGTCATCATCCCATTCCGTTTCGGCCTCTTACGCGGATCACGACAGAGGATCCGACCGGCCGCATTCTGTGGCGTGCGATGCAGCACTCGATTGCGATCTATTCCCCACATACGGCCTGGGATAACGCCCACGAAGGAATAAATCGTCAGTTGGCCAATTTGCTGCAACTTGGAAATCTTCGACCGTTAGTCCCGCTGATGCGTACTGAGAATTTACAAAGGGGGAATTCACAAAGGGGGAATTCACAAACTGGAAAAGTCAATCAGGGGACGTCCCTCGACGCTCCGATGGAACGCGAGCTTGGGTGTGGGGTGATCGGCGAGTTCGCTAAACCGGTACGTATCGATGACTTGGTCGAACGACTTGGGGCGGGGATTCGCGGCATGTCGGTTCGGTGTACTGATAGTGGGGAGAGATTAGTCACTCGAATTGGAATCGTGTGTGGAAGTGGGGGGAGTATGTTGGGCAAGGCCGCAGGGGAACGCTGCGATCTCTTCTTGACAGGAGAAGCGACCTACCATCAATGCTTGGAAGCCGATGCGCGCGGAGTGGCGCTGTTGATGATCGGTCATTTTGCGAGTGAAGCGTTCTCGATGCGGAAGCTTGCTGAGTTGTTGGCTCATGCATTCCCGCAAATTGAAGTAGGTGCTAGCGAATCTGAGAGTTCCATCTTCTAGGATTTCGCTTTTCGGTCTGCGATAATCTTTTCAAATCAACTGCATGTAGGTTTGTTTGCATGTTACGGTTTGCTTGACCAAGCTTTCGCTGGGGTAGCATCGGCGGAATTCCAGATTCGGATTGCTCCGTCCATGCCACCGGTGGCGAGTAATGCGGGGGTTGGTAGGACGGCGATGGAGGTTACCCAGTCTTCGTGCCCAGCTTGTTTTTGTGCGATGGCGTTATTTGCGGTTTCGAATCGATACCAGTGTTTGTCCGCGTTGGGAATCCAGATGGTTCCGGCATCTCGAAATAACCTGCTTGATTCACCTCCGAGGGGGACTTCGGCAATCTTCTTCGCCCCTTCGACTTCCCAGCGATGTAGTTTGTTATCAGCTCCGACACTGACCCATTGCAAACCATTCTCGATGGCAGCGATGCCTCGAACCGCTGCAGCATGTCCAGGGTAGCTTCCTAGAAGTTCCCCGGTTTGCGCATCGATAACTTTTGCAGATTTGTCGCGACTCGAGGAGCCGATACGCAATCCATCGTTGCTGTAAGCGACTTGCGTTACCCAGTCGGCATGTACGGCGATTGTCTTGCGCGTGACCCCAGAATTCGGGTCGACAAGTCGAATCGTGTTGTCCGCAAGGGCGACGGCGATTTCCTCTTTGCCGGGTTGCAGATTATTCATTGGCTGAGCGATATCGAGAACGACATCGGATGCTCGGAGGATGACAGCTTCAACGATTCCAGTAGCGCGATCGACGCGTCGAACTTCACCGAGTTCACCCGGTAGTCCACCTCCGACATAGAGTTTCGTCCCGTCCGCATTCCATCGTAACGCATAGATCCGCTGAACTTGATTGGCGATGCGGCCTTCAAGGGTGCCGGATTCGACGTTCCAGACGAGCACTTCATGGTATCCTGACGAATAAAGTTGCTTGCCGTCTGGGCTCCAGAGCAGCGCGGTAACCGGAATTGCATTGGGATAATGTTCTTGGGGTTTCGCGTAGGTTTTCGGAGGGATAACAGACCAAAGGGGTTCGGTCGTGGAGGATCCCTCGACGTTGGCTCCTTGATCCATCCAGCTCGCTAAGATGGCGATGTCCGCAGGTGCAAGCGGATCGCTTTCGGCTGGCATTCGCAGAGAAATATCTGCGTGTCGAATTCTTTGTAACCACTCACTTTCTTGGTTTTTCCCCGCCACGATCGGAGCGCTTGCTCCATCCCCTGGTTTGAGCATTTGCTCGATGGTATCGAGGCGATATCCACCTTCGGCCCGTTTTGCGCAATGACAGGCAACGCAATTCTCTTGGAGGATCGGTGCAACTTGATCTGCAAAGCGGATTGCTGGCGGTGGATTGGCCGGAGCTGGGTTTACTGGAGCTGGGTTGGCGTCTTGAGCAAGAGTTGATGCTGCAATCGTGCAACTGAAAACCGTCACTGCGCATTGTGCGAATCGCCAGATACCGGTGCATGAGCGATGTGCGCAAAGCTCCTTGAATGCGGTAACGAACGGGTGCAGCAGTGAGATGCAAGGATGCTGCTTCAGTGAAAATTTTGCAGGGGTAATCATATGGGGGATGAACATCATAGAGAGTTCGGGATTGCCAATGGTGCGAACGAGAATCAGCCGGAGTTGACGGCCGTTTAGTGTTGGAATAGGAATTCGTCCGTGTTGATCAAGACCCAGCATAGGTCTTCTAATCCAACGAGAGGGTCGGGTTTACTTTGACAATGTTTCATGGATTCTTGGATTTCGAGATCCGTTGGAAGTCGGGACATTGCGGCCAAGTACATCTGCCGGATCACTTCTTCGATGGGCTTACCTTCTGCTATCATCCGGCGGAATCGGTTCGCTGGATTCTTTAATTTCTCGTAGACAGTGGATCCATTGAAGAGTTCGATTGCCATGCTGAGGTTCGAGTCTTCGGAACGTTCGCAAGCGCAGACGGTTGAGCGTTCGGGTTGACCGAAGACTCGGAGGAAATCGACTTTTGCCAAGTCTGGGGCGGGGATTTGGGTTGCTTTTGTGCCAGCGGGCAAACCTGCCAGAGGTTGCTCGGTCTGAGTGAGTTGGTTGATCGCATCGAGGAGTTGTTCCGCACCGAGGAGTCGCGGGTGTTGATGCGAGAAATAGAGTTGGTCTTTCTCGTTCCATTCATTCGCTTCGTAGGAAGCTTGATAGGTACGGCTTTGTAGGATAGTCCTGATCAGCTCACGGCGATTGTAGCCGGAGTCGACGAATTGTTTGGTAATTGCGTCGAGAAGTGGTCGGTTCGTGGGTGGATTGCTATCGCGGAAATCATCGATGGGATCGACGATACCTCGTGCGAAGAGTTGGCTCCAGATGCGATTGGCTTCAACGCGAGCGAGGTATGGGTTATCGGGTCGAATAAGCCAATTGACAAATGCGATTCGTCGGTCTTGATCTGCCGGAACGTCCACGTCACCCGCGACGGGCACCCATGGTTTCATGGTTTGTCCGGTGCGAGGTTGGGTGACCTCTCCGTTATTGTTTGACCAGATAAGGAGTTCATTCGGGCGTGAAGTTTTCGAGCGTTGGACACGTTGGAAGAAAGCGCCTAGTCCGTAATAGTTATCTTGTGTCCATCGTTCGAAGGGGTGGTTGTGGCATTTCGCGCACTGGAGTCTTGCGCCGAGAAAGACTTGGGAAATCGTTTCGACCGACTCGTTCATATCGCCAGCGGTACGAAAGAAGTTCGCGGGTGGGTTTGAGAAGGTGCTTCCGTTGGCAGAAAGAAGTGCTCGAGCGAACTGATCGTAGGGGAGATTCTCCCGGATAGCTTGTTCGACCCATCGATAGTATTTGAACACGCCTTCGTTCCCGACTGACTTCCCTGTCATCTTGAGCAAGTCACCCCATTTCAAAGCCCAGAATTTCGCGTGTTCTGGACGGGTGAGCAGTTGATCAATCAGTCGATTGCGTTTGTCGGGTGAAGGGTCATTGAGGAAGGCAAGAGATTCTTCGGTAGAGGGTAGCAATCCGATTACATCGAGATAGACGCGACGCAAGAAGACTTCATCAGAGCAAAGGGGGGCTGGTTGGAATTGCAGTTGTTGAAGCTTCGTGTCGACGAGTGTATCGATGTAGTTGAGTTGAGTTTGAGGTTTCCATTCGAAGCCTGGTATTTGTTCGACGAAAAGGAACGGGATCGATTCGATGTGTTCGAGGAATCGTACAAGGATCACTGATTCACCGCGTGCGTTGGGTTCTACAATGCCACTAGCGTTCACTGTGGCGATAGAGGTATTGGAGCTCTCGTAGGCGCATATGTCGGTGACATCGCGCGACGATCCGTCGGCGAAGTGGGCGATGACCACGAGTTGTTGTTTTCCAAAGGATTTTGAAAGCACGCGTTCGGAGTTTGGAAATACTTCGAGTCGAACACAGCGCGGTGCATTGGCTGGATCGAGGGGCGCGCCTTGAGCGATCCAGTCGACGAGAATTCGATATGCCGCATCGGACTTGTGCAATTGCATTCCGCCACCGTGAGGAACCTTCATCAACGGCTTGGTCACCAGCAAGCTCTTTTCGGGTTCGATGGAATTAATGCGTCGTTCGGATTCTTCCCGTACGAGTGTTAGGGAGTCGAGGGAGCGATCGAAAGCTCGTAGAGAGAGTCTGAAATTTCCTTTACCGCTCGGGGATCCGTGGCAAGCACCCGAGTTGCAGCCTTGTTTGGAAAGAGCGACGAGAACTTCATTTTCAAACTCGACGCGTGCGGGAGTTTCGATACCAGTTACACTCACCGGGATTGCGACGCGAAGCGGTCCCAATTGCGCAACACATTCCGTTTGTCCATTTGCAAGTGGGTAGATGAGTCCATTGCGGATTTCGGCGATCGCAGGGTTTGAGATTGTCCATGGGATTCGGGAAGTCCAATCGCGAGGGACTCCAAGAGAATCCCAGCCCGTAAGTGCGATGCTACCGTGATCGCGATTTCGGCGCAGTGCGATTTGAGTTGGGAAGGCTTCGAGCTTGGCCGGCAGCGGTTCAAATTGTAGGGGTACCGGTGGGCTAGATGTTTGCCATTCGTTTTCAACTACTTTGGTTGTTGCTAGTGCGGAGAGTTGAATGGGAGATGCAGGGGGAACGAAATCTGAGGCGATACGCAGGGTGAGTTGAGCGATCGATTGGTCGCCTGGAACGACGACGGGATCGCAACTTATTCCGGCTGGTAAGTCCTTGAGTTGCAGGGTCGAAGGGGCTGGGTCAAAACCTTTTCGTTCTAGTTTCACCGATACGATGGCCGAGCCACCTGGCAACATGGTTGGGATCGCATCGAGAGCGAGGTTCAGGGGCTCGAACCAAGTAAAGGGTACTTGGATCGCTTCGATGCGTCCTCGATCGGTTTGTCCGTAGATAGCGAGATGAATCGACTCAGAGGGAGTAGATGCTGGATTTGCGATGGGGGTGCCATCGATGCGAGTCATCGTTAGTTTCAGGACATCTTTATCAAGTGCAGGTTGGATGTTCCAGCCGGCAGGGCCTGCGACGGACAGGACATTGATCGGTTCCTTAAAAGCTTCCTTCAATCGTTTGACGTTACCGGAGATGGAATGTTGTTTCCAAGGTGCGGCTAATGCGATTGCGGGTGGGAATTCGAGGGCGAAAAATGGTTCGCCTGGCGGGATTGCTGCGATTGCATGGAGGCCTTCGATGCGTGCTGATGGATAGGGTTGATTGGGGAGTTTTGTGCGGCGGAGGGCTTGTGTTTGCACGAATTGCGGACGAATGGCGGGATCTGTTGGTTTTGCGATCCAGCGAAGTTGTCCGCTGAAGGTGGGGTTCCAAGTCGCGTCGGTGGCAACGTAGAGTCGATGTTCTTTTGCTTGTGCTGGAATGGTTGGATTGAGTAACCGCAAGCCGGTTAGTTGGCCAGCGATTTCCGTGGCTGGCTCGAGGTTAATCGGGCCGTCATATTCGTTGCGTTGAATGGTTAGGTCAAAGAATGCTGCCCCTGCGGTGGGTTCGAGCAAGCGAGTTTCAGGGGACTTAGGATCAGGCTTAAACGCGACCTTAAAACTTGCTTTGGGTACTACATCGACATAGTAGCCAAAGAGCGGTCCGGAGCGACCTAGCCAGTCCGAGATGATCAGTGTGTAAGGACCTGAAGCAGGGAATTTGACTTCGATAAAAGGTGCTTCGTCGACTTGCGTCGATTCAGCAATTGGCTTTCCGCTAGGATCGATCAAAGTTAATTTCGTGAGGGTTGCTAATCCGATGGATCGAGAGTGAGATTCGATTCGAACCGACTGGCCTTCGGTGCCTGCGATGACGTAAGTGTCAGATTGTTTATCCGAAGTGATGCGTCCGCTGATACCCACCGGAATGCTTAATGGTGTTTCAGGGGAGCCGATGAAAGCGACCGACTCTATCGGTTCTGTGAACGTTGGATGATTGCGGACGATAACGTCGCCCCATACACCACCTGGAGTGCCGGTTGGGGATGTGGAAACAGTTGCGTAATCGCTGAGGTTTGGGACGGAGCAGAGCGAGGCAACGATTTCGCCGTTGGCACCTATCCAGCTGAGGTTAGTTGGAGTGCCAGTGGGCAGAGCGAAAGGGTAAGGGATTGCCGGGGCGGGGAAGGAGCCTAATCGCAATCGGTATCGGCCTTCACCTGCAAATCGGCTATCGACGACTTCGATGGTATAAGGCCCACTGGTAGGTGCTACGAAGGATGTTTGAGGATCTGGGCCCGTGGGGCTATCGTCTGCTTGCAGAACGATAAGGCCTTGCGCGTTCCAAACACGAATCACGGGATCCATACTTGATCCAAAACGTTCGGCGATGCAATCGATCCCCAAACGCGATCCAGCTTCAAGTTGTACCGTGTAGTAATCGCTTTGTGCCGCTTCGGATTTGCCGTCGATGGCCAATGGAGTTGCTATGGCTTGAGCTTGTTCGCGCGTGTGATTCGCGCCATTATCGCGGATGGACTCAAGATCATCGAGCAGGAATTGGAAAGGTTCACTGACTGCTTCGTCGCTGGCGATCCAGATAGCTATAGGGCCGAGATGTTGGTTGTCTGGAACAAGTATTTCCGCGATGGCTTTGGTGGGTTCGATGGATGTCCATTTCGATTCGAATGGTACCGAGCCGGCGAGTCGCAGGGGGGCTTTGAAGTTTTGGCCTATGAATTCGACAGCAACAGCTTTGCCGGGTTTGACCGCTTGGGGAGTGGCGCTACTGATGGTGATTTGAGCGTTGCTGCTTTGGGCTCCGAGGGACACTATCGCGGTTAGGGGCAGGAGGGTAACCAGGAGGAAGCGGGTGAGGAGAAAAAGCATAGAGGCTTGAGAGGGGAGCCCCGTAACGCTGCGCGATTCCCTGAACGGTAAGTTCGTAAAAGGATGCTTTAATAAATTTTGGGTGGTTCTTGACATGGGGAGGGTTCAGCTTGGGAAGGAGGGCTGGCGGCGGTCAAGCAAATCAGGTGGGAGTTACTAGCAAGCGGGTCTGGTAGGTACGGCAGGTACGCCGTTCCGACTAAATTTTACATCAAACCGGAGATCGGTTCTCCTTGATACAGAGCAAAAGGTCGATTCAGCGAGTCGTGCCAGTGGGAATTTGCGGGGATTCCCATTAGGTGGAAGATGGTTGCAGCAAAGTTTTCAGGAGTGGCGGGTGAATCGATCGGATATGCACCTTTGGCGTCAGTTTTTCCTACGACGATGCCGGGTTGGATACCGCCACCGGCGAAGAGGACCGATTGGCAGGCGCCCCAATGATCGCGTCCGGGCAGTTTGTAGTGTTCTGCGAGGTGAGTGATTTTGGGGGTACGGCCGAACTCTCCAGCCATGACGACGAGTGTTTCGGAGAGTTGACCAGAGGCGTGGAGGTCTTCTAGGAGTGCCGATACGGCTTGATCCATCGGGGGCAAGAGATTGTTTTTTAGGTGTGGGAACGCATTTCCGTGGGTATCCCATGTCTCGTTATTACCGAGGTTTACTTGGATCAGCGGCACACCGACATCGACGAGTTGGCGGGCCATAAGCAAGGACCACCCGAAGGAGTGGAGGCCATATCGAGCAAGTTTATCGGGATGGGCTTTTGTTACATCGAGGGCTTGGTGGACTTTTGGGTCGACCATGAGGTTTGCGGCGGATTCGCGGAATCGATCCAAGGGTTGGGTTTCGGCGAGTTGATCGAGGCTTTTGCGTTGTTGATTGATACGATTGAGCAGTGCAAGTCGTGCATGTAGGTCTTCGATTCGTTGGGTATGAGGAATCGAAAGCTGTGGTGCTTGGAATATGCGCTCATCGGGTTTTCCGCGATCTTGGTGATCGAACCCGTAGAGAGGGAACGCACCGTAGGCGGTTGCGTGGAACGAGGAGGCTTCGAGGAACCATGGGTCTAGCGATTGCCCCATCATTCCCGCATGTTGGCCCGGCAGTACACGTCCGGTATTGTGAACTAGTCGTTCGGGTAGGACGATTGCGGGTGGAAGGTTATTTGCAGGGGCTTGAGGAAGCTTTGTACGAGCGTAAGCGATTTTCGAAGCGATGGAGGGGAAATCGGTGCGGTTTGGGGAGTTTGGATTGAAGCCTGGGGGGAGATTCGATTGCCCGGTGAGCATTACGTGGTGGCTTACTGAATGATCGTTGGAGGGGTGACCCACGGTTCTGCACAGGGACCAGAGGTTGCTGATGGACGCTAATCTCGGGAGGTGTTCGCAGATTTGCAAGCCGGGGGTTTGGGTTGGAATGGGGAGGAACTCACCACGGATTTCCGCAGGGGCGTCTGGTTTAGGGTCAAAACTTTCGTGTTGCGCGAGTCCGCCTGATAGGAAGATAAAGATGCAGGATTTGGCTTTGACACCCAACGGTGCATTGCTGCTCGATGAAGTTGGATTGGGTGATGGGTCTTGAGCTTGCGTAGCGCGGATCGCGGACCAGTGATTGGTACCGAGTCCGAGGATTGACGAAGCGCCGATTTGGATAGCTTCGCGTCTACCAAGTCGATGGTGTCGGAAGTTGAGCATGGTACGGAGCCAAGGGAGGGGAGGGCGAGTTGCGAGGCGGGCAATAGCATCGCTGCAGGTAGGTGTGAATCTACCAGCCTCGAGTCGGCCAACTGCGAGTCGACCGTGGAGTTGACTCACTTAAGTGTAGCACAAGTTCGCTTTGGCGGTGCTTTTTGAGCGGCGGGGTTTTTTGAGTGGCGGAGATTCTGATGATCCGCGCCGACGGCAAGGGTTTCGCCCCAAGGCGTTAAGAATGGAAGGGGATTCAGGGGGGGCAAGAAAAATCGTGGCCATGGCGATTTAGGTTCTACTTCTTCTTCTTCTACTTCTTCTATTTCATTCATCCCCACCCCCACCCCCACCCCCATCCTCGTGCTCGTGCTCGTGCTCGTGCTCGTGCTCGTGCTCGTGCTCAGATACCAGAAATGGCTTGTACTAGGCATGGATTGCAAGAGGAATGGCTTCATTGCATGGAGAAGAAGATTTCATGCTTGGGCCCAAAATGCGATCATTTTAGTCGGCTTTCGAATACGAGCAGGAGCACCTTTTCAGTGAGCATGAGCACGTTACTACAAACCCGAAACAAGGCAATTCTCGCCACTCAAAAACCGGACGAAGGGGAGGGAATAATCTATTAGTGCTGTTGGGGGCTTGGATTAACGGTTGTTGCTTCCGAGCTGGATTCCGAGTTGGGTTCAATATTGGATTCTGTGTGTTGATCTGTGGGGGGATCAAACCAGCGGTAGATAGCGGGAAGTACCAGGAGGGTCAGGATGGTGGAGGTGAACAGTCCTCCGATAACGACCGTTGCGAGGGGGCGTTGAACCTCTGCACCGGAGGAGCTTGAGATGGCCATGGGAACGAAGCCGAGTGCGCCGCAAGCAGCGGTCATGAAGACGGGGCGGAGCCGATCGAGTGCTCCTTCGGTGACGGATTGTTCAGGGGTAAGCCCTTGGTGAAGGAGGTGTCGGATATGTTCGATAAGTACCACGCCATTCATTACGGCGATTCCGAAGAGTGCGATGAATCCAACGCCTGCTGAAATGGAGAATGGCATATCTCGCAGCCAAAGAGCCAAGATTCCTCCGGTAGCGGCGATGGGAACGTTGAGGTAGATCAGCATGGCGAGACGAACCGATTGGAAGGTCAAGTAAAGGAGAGAGAAAATCAGGAGGAGTGCAACCGGAACAGCGATTGCAAGTCGCTGTGAAGCTTCTTTGAGGTTTTCGAATTGACCACCCCAGTGCAGGAGGTAGCCGGGGGGAAGTTTGACAGATGCATCAACAACTTTCTGGGCTTCGGCGACGAAACCGGCGAGGTCACGACCTCGAACGTTGCAGCTAACGAGCAAGCGTCGTCGGATGTCATCACGACTGATTTCGACTGGGCCATCTTCGACGCGGATATCGGCGAGTTGGGAGAGGGGGATTTGTCGACCGTTTGCATCTTCGATTTTCAGTTGTGCAAGTTTCTCAACATCGGTTCTCCATTCCGAATTGAGTCGCACTTGCATGGGGAATCGTCGTTGCCCTTCGAAGACTTGTCCGACGACTTTTCCGCCGATGGTCTCAACCGCATCGAGGACATCTCGGGCGTGAACGCCATAGCGAGCGAGGGCATCGCGTCGAATGATCACTCGGCAGTAGGAGAGTCCGGCGATTTGTTGAGCGGCCACATCCGCGGAGCCATCGACGCGCTGTAGGGCTTGGACAAGTTCATCACCTTTGACTTTCAGCGTATCGAGGTCATCCCCGTAGAGGCTCAAGCCGATATCGGAACGCACGCCGGCAACGAGCTCTTGAACACGCAGTTCGATCGGTTGCGTGAAGCTGAAAGCGTTTCCAGGAACCTTTTCCTCGAGGGCTGCTTGCATATCTTCAATAAGCTTGATTTTGCTGATGGCATCAGGCCATTGACTTGGTGGTTTCAATCGGACAATCACATCTGTTTGGTAGACACCCATCGGATCATTAGCGATTTCTGGTCGCCCGGTTTTGGAGACAACGGTGATCACTTGGGGGAATTCCAGCAAACAGCGCTCGACGGCTTTGGTCATCTCGGTCGAGGTTTCCAGAGAGACACTTGGCAATCGGGTGACTTGAATAGCGAGGTCTCCTTCGTCGAGCTTCGGAACGAATTCCACACCGAAGCGCGAGGCGATGAACAAGCTGACTACGAACAGTCCGACGGCGGATGCGAACATTATCCAAGGCATGCGCATAGCGAAATGCAGGCATGGGGTGTAGATAGCCTTAAGCCATCGCACGAGGATTGTGTCTTTTTGTTGGATAGTTCGGGCGAGGAACAGAGATGCCAGTACGGGCATGACGGTCACGGAGAGGATGAGTGCTGCGGTGAGGGCAGACATGAACGTGAAAGCCATTGGGCGGAACATCTTACCCTCCATACCTTGCAAGCTAAGGATAGGGATGAAGACGATGATGACGATCAGTCCCGCGAAGAGAATCGGCTTACCGACTTCTACGGCAGCTGCTTCGAAGGTGGCTAATGGGACTTTGTTCTTGGGATATTTTTTATGGTGCAGGATAGCGCGACGCATGCAGTTTTCGATCATAACGACCGCTCCATCGACGATGACCCCGAAGTCCACTGCACCGAGGCTCATTAAATTCGCGCTGACGCCGGCGTACTGCATAGCGATCAGCGCGCACATCGCGGAAAGTGGGATCGCTGTAGCGACGATGAGTCCGGCGCGGATGTCACCTAGGAGCAAGATGAGCATAACGATCACGAGGATGACCCCCAGGACGATGTTTTCAGCGACGGTGTGAATGGTTTTCTCGACGAGTTCCGTGCGGTCGTAGAAAGTATCGATGGTGACTCCATCGGGGAGTGTTTTCTGTATCTCGTGGATTTTCTCTTTTACGTCTTCGACGACGCGTCGAGAGTTTCCACCCATGATCATCATGACCATTCCGATGACTGCTTCACGGTCACCGTCCCGGGTGACTGCGCCTTGTCGAAGCATGGGAGCGAACTGCACATCGCCGATTTCTTTGAGTCGAATGGGGGTCCCATCACGGCTTTCCAGTAGGATGTTCTTGATGTCTTCGAGGGAGGTCACCAGTCCTTCACCACGGACGAGGCGTTGTTCTGATCCATGCGCGATGTATCCACCTCCGGCGTTTCCATTATTTTCATCCAGGGCAGTAAACACGTCCGAGAGGGCGATGCCGTAATTTTGTAGTTTCGACGGATCGACTTGGATTTCATATGTTTTCAGTTCGCCGCCGAATGTGTTGACTTCGACAACACCGGGGACGCTGCGAAGTTGAAAGGCGAGTTGCCAATCGAGGATGGATCTCAATTCGGAGAGAGTGTGATTCGATCCAGGTTCGCTTCGAACTTCGAACTGATAAATCTCACTCATCCCGGTGGCGATGGGGCCTAGTTCTGGTGTTCCCATCCCTGGTGGGATGTTCTCACGAGCTTTTTGAAGTCGTTCGTTGACTTGGTTTCGGGCCCAATAGATATCGGTTCCGTCTTCGAAAGTGACGGTAACAGCGCTGAGTCCGAAGCGACTTATGGAACGAACTTCGTCGACTTTCGGCACGCCGCTCATGGCGTTCTCGACTGGGAAAGTAATAAACTGTTCGACTTCGACTGGGCCGAGCGAAGGCGAGTTGGTCAAGATTTGGACTTGGACGTTCGTAAGGTCAGGGACCGCATCGAGAGGAATCGTCGAGGCTGCGATAAACCCCATGCCGAGAATCAGCAAAGAGAGCAGGATAACGATAAACCGGTTCTGCAACGACCAGCGGATTATTGGTTCAACCATGATGGATCTATAGACTTATGATCTGTTTGAAGGGAGGTTGATGGCTTCTTGATTTACCAAGCTGCAATTGCTTTATTCTTCACCCAAGAGTTCGGCGAGCATCCGAGATTTGAGGATAAAGCCACCTTGAACGACGATAGGTTCGTCGGCTTGGATGCCTTCACGAATCATTACACCGTGTTCGTTGGTCGGGCCTAGTTGGACATCGCGGCGCGCGAATCGGTCGGAGCCGAGGTGCACGAATACGAATTTCTTTCCCTCGTGTTCTTGGACTGCATCTTTTGGAATCGTCAGTGCGGAGCCTTGGGAGACCCCGGGGATAAGGACATTGACGAACATTCCAGGTTTGAGCAACCGGTCCGTATTGTCTGCGATTGCCCGCAAGGAGATTGTGCGGGTTTTCTCATCCATGATCTCACCAGTGAAGAAAACTTGAGCCTGAAATGTTTTGTCTGGCCAAGCTTCATTGACAAGCGAGACAGTCTTTTTGTTTAGTGCATTGAGCAGTGGTACGTGTTCCTCGAATACATCGGCGGTGATCCACACCGAGGAGAGGTCGGCGATGGTTAGTACGGATGCACTTGGTCGGACTTGTTCGCGAAGAGCGCAGTCTTTGGTGATAACGGTACCGTTGAACGGGGCTCGAATCGGATAGTGTGAGATGGCTTCGCCTTGCGAGGCCGGATCGATACTGTCGATATCTTTTGCATCGACGCCGAGGATTCGAAGGCTAGTGGAATCGACCGCCACTCGCGTTTCAGCTTCCTTCACGTTTTGGTTTGCGAGCAGGATTTCGGTTTCCATTTCGTATTCGATTTGTTCGATGCGAGCTTGGAAGGTTGCCAAGTCGGCGTTTCTGGTTGCTTGGGCCGTTAGAAGAAGTTTTCCGGAGACCGCGCCGCTGTCTTGTACATTTTCGAGGCGAGTGACGTCCGCTTGGGATTTCAAATAACCGGCATAGGAGGCGAGGAGTCGTTCTCGGAAATCCCCCATGGTTAAGGATCGAAATTCTTTTTCGATTTCTTGGATAGGCTGCAGTTTCCGTAGGGCTTGGATAAGGCTGCGAGTGTTGACTGCGATTCGAGATTGAAGGTCTCTTTTGACGATCGCGATTTCCTTTTGAAGGCGAGCTTGGTAGAGATTGAGTTTTGCTTGACCAATTTCGCGGCTATGGATGACGACGAGCAAGTCGTCAGTGTTCACGTTTTGGCCTAAGGCAACGGAGACTTCATCGACCGTACCTTCGACCATTGGATAAATGTGTGCGATGCGATCTTCGTTCAACGTAACTTTTCCTGTGAGGCTAACAGGGGTTACGAATTCGCTTGTCAGTGGCTTTGCGATCTGGATACCAGCGGCTTGCCATTGCGATTGAGGCAACAGGATATCGCTGGGTGGAGTGTCAGATTGATGGGATTCGTCGGGCGTCGCTTTATTTGCTGATGAAGCATCGGAATGGCGACCGTGGGCAGAGGATGACGCTGCGTGGGTGTTTTCGATACTTGAACGATCAGCGTTTGTGCGGTCTGCAAGAGATCGCCAAGCTAAGGAACCGAGTAGCCCTCCGACAAGGAGAGAGCCGAGGATATAGGGCCAGCCGCGGAGGGCATGTTGCAATGTGTTCATGAGCGAGCCGAAAGGTAGGCTAACGGGTAGGGTTAAGTTAGGGTGTCGGAGCGGGCCGACGCGTGAGCGAGTGATCTGAGAGAGGAGGCGATGAGCATCCTTGGGGAAGATTCCGAACGGCGGCGAGGATCGCACTGGCAGTTCGGCAGATTATTGCCACATTATTGGCGAGCGATGCAGAATAGGGTTAATGCAGAGCAAGCGTCGCTGATGCGTTCTCGGCTTTCGAGAGTGCAAAGCAAATCAGCGGATTTTGCTTTCGCGGTAGCCGTAAATAGATTTAGTGAGCTTTGGTGACAGCGAAGTTCGCTTAGAGCGAACTCCCAAAGAGGCGAGTACGGATGGACGCTTTGATGGGTAGATTCGTCGTTCGCATCGACTGGTATTGATACACTCGGACCGTTGATCCAAGTTCCGTTAGGCAGGGGAGTTGCGACGGAGCCATCGAGGGAGAAAACCCAATGGAGGTGTTCTTTGTTGGAATCTGCCGAGTGTTCGAAAGCGGAAAGGTGTTTTTCGAGGAGCTGCGATTGGCAGCTACTGGAGTTTTGAGGCTCGTGTTGGTGGACGATGGGGCGTACTCCTGGGACTGCCAACATCCAGACGACGAGAATCCACCAGGGATTTCGCGAACTTTGAATGGCAAGTCGGATGGGAAACATGCGGAGTACGGGAGCTTTGCAGAACCAAATGGTCAGGAATTATTAGTTGAATTGTATATCAACTGGTTCGATACAACGGATTTGGCGTTATATAGTTGTTGATTGGAGTGTAGCCCAGTGGTTGCGACCTCACTGCTATGGCAGTAAGACTATTCTAGCCGTCGGCGTGCGTCAACGCCGGGATTAATCCGAAAAAGTAGACTGTATCGACGCTGAGATGGAGAATCGATTGGAAAAAACGGAACAGCCCAAACTAGACACTGCGACTCGGCTGGCCATTGAGCGAACGCGGGTCGCTTATGAGCGAACGATTATGTCTGCGGTGAGGACCTCTACTTCGTTGATAACTTTTGGTTTTTCGGCGTATAAATTTTTCCAATTGGACTTGAGCAAAATCGGCGGTCTGGAGCAATTGCGAGGAACGGCTGTAATTGGCCCGAAGCAGTTCGGGATTGCGATGATTGCTTTGGGGTTGGTCTCCTTGGCTCTGGCTTGGTACGAGTATCACCGCGACACGGGGACGTTGCGGAAGGAGTATCCAGCGATGCCGCGATCTACGGCTGGAGTGATCGCTGCGTTGGTGGCGATCCTTGGTTCATCGTTGCTTGTGATCGCTTGGTTAAATGGTTGATAGGCACTTGTTCGTGGCGATGTGCGCGATAGGTAGTTGAGTGCAATCTGCTTATTGAGGTTGCAGATGTTCTTTGAAGAAAGCGTCGCGGCGTCGTTTTCCGTAGGGAGAGGAGCCGATGCCATGCCCACCGCCTGGAATATAGAGAAGGTCGAAGTCTTTATCGGCTTTGATCAATGCATCGACGACTTGCATGGTGCTTGAAGGATCCACGTTGGTATCGAGTTCTCCGACGACGAGTTGCAGTTTGCCTTGTAGTCGGTGAGCGTTCACTACGTTGGAATTCTCAGTGTAGTGGTCGGCGATAGGCCAGCCCATGTAGAGTTCGTTCCACCAGACTTTATCCATGCGATTGTCGTGACATCCGCAATCAGCGACTGCTGCGTCGTAGAAGTCTCCGAAGAAGAGGAGTGCGGCGAGGGCGTTTTGTCCACCTGCGGACCCTCCGTAGATCCCAACACGATCGAGATCCATTTCGGGAAATTCCTTCGCAGCGGCTTTCATCCAAAGGATTCGGTCGGGGAATCCTCCGTCGGAGAGATTTCGGTAGCTAACGTCATGGAATGCTTTGCTGCGGTTGGAGGTTCCCATTCCATCGATTTTCACGACGATGAAACCTTGGTCTGCAAGTGCATGGTATTCATTTAGGGCTGAGAAAGATTTTGGAACGAAGGAGTCTTGTGGACCGGCGTAGATGTTCTCGATGATCGGATATTTCTTGCCGGGCTCCATATTTTTCGGTCGCACAATGATTCCGAAGATATCCGTTTTTCCATCGCGACCTTTGGCGTTCCACCGAATGGGTTTATTGGTTGGCGACCAAAGTTTGTCTTCTGAGGATTTTTCAAGGTCGAGAATTTTTTCGCCGGTGGATGCTGAGCGAAGCTCGTGGACGGGAGGTAAATCGACGCGCGAGTAAGAATCGATCAGCCATTGCGCGTTAGGCGAGGTTTCGACTTCGTGCGTGCCTTCACCATCCGTGAGTTGCACAAGGTTGTTACCATCGAAGTCGACGCGGCAGTAATGTTTGAAGTAGGGATCTTGGTCGGGTGCAATTCCGCCGGCGTAGAACCAGATTTGTTTCTTTTCGCGGTCGATGCGTTCGATCGAGCGAACTACCCAATCGCCTTTGGTGACTTGATTGAGGAGTTTTCCGTCGGCCAGTGAGAAGCGGTACAGATGGTAGAAGCCATCGCGTTCGCTACCCCACAGGATCTCCTTGGTTTCGTCGAGTCGTTCGCGGTAGGCCTTCGCCGCGTAGTCGATGTAAGTGGGGCTGTTTTCTTCGATCAAACAACTCGTGTTGCCCGACTTGGGATCAATGGCCAGCAGGCGTAGGATTTGATGTCCTCGTTGGTTGTAGAGGAAAGTAAGGCGAGAGGAATCCGGTTCCCACCGGATCTCGTCGATTGACCAGGGGTTTGGAAAGAGAGAGTTTTCCAGGGTGACGAGTTTTTTCTCTTGAAGATCGAACAATCGAGGGATGGGTTGGTCGAGTTTATCTCCGGGTTTGTCGTATCGGATGGTTTTAAGTTTTGGTTGCAGTTGGTCTTTCGGGGAGGATTCCACGAGTGTGATTTCGCGGTGGTCACCTTGGGCGATTTGGAGCGTGAAAGCGAATCGATAGTCTGGGGACCAAAAGACAGGCTGGTCGTATCGCATCGATTGGTTTCCGGCGGCATCGTTTAAGCTAGATGTATCAAGGATCGTTTCACCGGAGGGGGTGGCGAACCGAAGTTGATGTTCTTCGCGGATGACTTGCCATGGATTTGGTTCAGCGTTTGGAGATTTCGGTGGTTGGTTGTTTTGGCGACGGAGGCGTCCGCGTCGGGGGAAATCGCGGGATGGTTCAATTTGCATTTTTTGGATTTCGAGCGTTTCGCCAGCGGAGGAGCCGATTGCCGTCCAGAGTGGATTGCGTTTTTCGTCGGTTGCGAGCCAAGAGTGCCCGGCGAAGGTGGACTGAGAGCGCGATTCTCCTGGGGCGAGGCGTCCGTAGGGTTGCGGGGTACCTTGGAAGTCCACCCAGAAAAGTTCAACAGTTTCGTCGAGTCCGTTTCGGATAGCGAGGTCGATTCGGGATTCATCTTGTGTTTCCGAAGGTTCGATTCGGACCGGGCCGCCGTTGTTATTCGGGTTTCGCAGAGGTACACCCGCGAGTTTCTCGAGTTCCTCGAAGTTCGATGCGCGGAGGATTGTCTTACTGGTCGGATCCACCCAAACCCATTCCTTCGAGCCGTTAGCGAGGGGTTTCGTGTACCAAAAACCTTGGTCTGCGACCCATTTTGGCCGGATACGGGTAAGGGGCGGCGAAGAGGAGGGTTCTTGGGCGGTAGCAATCGAATTCGTTGGAGAAGCTACAGGCAGGATTAGAATGACGGAGGCGAGGAGAGTGGCAAGTTTCATGGAGATTCTGTGTATAGGATCGGAGAGATCCGAATCGGATTCTCTCGGTTATTTGATTAAATTGGGGCTGGCGAGGGGTATTGTAAACCGAAATGCTGGGTTGCCTAAACCAGAAATCGAACTAGTTTTCTCGTGTGGGAACTTGTGACGGATCTTGTGTTGAAGCGAGGGAGGGCTGGCCAACGGGGCACGCATGGTGAAGAGTTGAATAATTCTTGAAAAACCACTAGTCAAAGCGTGTTCGTCGGTTCAGGATAGAGACTTCGCCCCGCAGCAACCTAGAGAGACAGCCGAGAAGGAAATCCGAGAAGGAAATCGAAGAGGTCGTCGGGAACTTGATGAATCATCCGTTTGCATTGCCGCTAGTAGCGTTGATGGTGGGGGTGGCGATATCGATCGCGATCACTCCATTTGCTAGGCGTTTGGCGTTTATGTTCGGTCTGGTGGATTATCCAGACAACTTGCGGAAGCTTCACCGGCAACCCATTGCTCGGTGTGGTGGTATTTCGATTTTAGCGACGCTTTTGATCAGTTTTGGGTTGGTTCTGGTTTTGTATCCTGAACAAGCCACTCATTTGGTAAGGGATTCACAGCAAGCGTTGTCGTTAGGGCTCGGCGCGATAGCGATCGTTGGGTTGGGTGTGGTTGATGACCGATCGGGGCTCCGGGGACGGCAGAAGCTAGCGGTTCAGGTTTTGATTTGTATGGGGATAATCGCGTTTGGGTTTTCCATCGAGAAGATTCAGATATTTGGATATCCCTTTGAGCTCGGTATGTTGGCTTGGCCGGTCACACTTCTGTGGTTATTGTTGTGTATCAACTCGATCAATCTGATCGATGGTGCCGATGGATTGTGTTCAACCGTGGGCTGGATCTCTTTTGCGGCGGTATCGGTGATATGTGCTTTTACCGGGAATCACATCGAAGGGATCATTGCCGCATCGCTTGCGGGAGCGTTGCTTGGCTTTCTGTTTTACAATCTGCCGCCTGCGAGTGTGTTCTTGGGGGACTCAGGCAGCATGCTTGTGGGGTTATTCCTCGGTGTCTTGACGATGCGTTCGTGGTTTAGCGAGGGGTCGTCGATGTCGATCACGATTCCGCTCGTGTTGATGGCGATCCCGTTGTTTGATTCATCGATGGCGGTCTTGCGGCGCAAGTTGACGGGCCGAAGTGTTTTTACGGTGGACCGAGGTCACTTGCATCACAATCTGATGCGGCATGGGTTTCACGATCGTGCGTTGGTAGGGATTATCGCATTGTTGTCATCGGTGACGGCTGCCGGTGCGGTAGCCGGTGTAATCTTGAAGTCTGATTTGATCTCGATTGCGACGATGGTCTTTGCTTTGGGCTCGTTGGTTGTATCGAAGCTGTTTGGATTCGCGGAGCTAAAGATGCTGTATTTGCGGATCGAACGAATGGTAACGAGTTTGATTTCACCGCCGAAGCGAAACATGCATGGGGTGCATCAGGAAGTTGTGCAGTTACAGGGGACTCGCAACTGGGATACGGTTTGGAGCACTTTAGTCGAATTCGCGGAAAAGCATGAGCTTGCGCAACTCAGCCTTGACCTGAACATGCCTTGGTTGCACGAAGGGTACCATGCTGCGTGGAAGAAGAACATTCTTCCGGAATATTCTGAACGTTGGACGTTACGGTTGCCTTTGAAGCATCAGGGGAGAATCTTTGGTCACTTGGAATTTATCGGAAAGCAGCAAGAAGAGGAAACTCTTTCGACTATTGCCCGGCTCACCGAACTTCTCGATGTTATGCAAACCGACCTGCAAGCATTGATTCAGGATTTTGAAGAAAAGCGTGGAACTACGCGTCATCTGGACGATGAAGTCCGCAGCCCGGTTCCAGGGCAGCCAGTTCCCAATCTTTGATTTTTTGCTTTTTGTTCTGCGCGGTGACCTGAGGTGTCACATCGAAGTACGAAAAAATAGTCAAGAGGCTTGATCTGGCTCGCCAGTGAGCATTCATCGGATGCAAGCTTTTTTCGTAGTTCGCAGCATAAGAAAGACATGGCGAGATGCCAAAGTATTACGTCCAAAGCGGGTCGTTTCGCGGGATTGTCGTACGGGAAGACGCTCAAGCGGCTGCTCTGTGGGCAGTTGAGTCGGTGATGCGTGAGCCGAATGGCGGATCGGAGCAATTGACCGAGGGGTTGTTTTTATTGGCGGATGCGATCGGGGTTAGCCAGCGAGGATTTGATCGCAAGGATCGTAAAAAGATTCGGACCTCGCAAGCTGTATTGCAGTGGATGCATGGTCGTGATCGTTCGGGATACGTAGCCGGTTGATCGATCGGCTTAGTGGATTTCGTCGATGATCCTCTTGGCCGCAATTCGTCCGCTTTGGATCGCTCCTTCGATACTGCTTGTGCCGGTGTAGTCACCACAGAGAATGACACCATCGGCGGTGGACTGTATACCGAAAGATTCCTTGAGGGGTATCGGTAGGGTTGGCGTGAGGAATGCTTTAGGGATCGAGTAGGTGCGGAGATGTTTCCAGTGCCGAACGGACCAACCAAACCACGATTCTAGTTCGTGCTGAACGATTCCGACGAGTTCTTGGCCCTGCACATCGGTCTTCCCGAGGATGTTTACGCTAGCGAGAACCTTATCCTTCGGTGCGTAGGTACTTTGTACCAGGCTTGGGAAAGCCACGTGATTGATGAACCAATCCCGGCTGGGTGGATTTCCATCGAGGAATAGGATCGGAGTGTGTGTCGGGGCTGTTGCGGCATCTAGGCTAAAGTACACGCAGTGGGTGGATTGTTCGGGTAGTACTTGCGCGGTCGGCTTCTTTGACTTCGAAGTCTGAATAGAGGTCTGAATAGAAGTCTGAATAGTTGATGGAATGTTTTCGATAGGCCATCGTTCACCGAGCAGGCGCATTGCAGTACCGATTTCGGTTGCTAGGAGCGTTTGCTTCGCATGAAGGTGAGTTCCGTCCGAGAGTACAATTTCGTCGTGGCTGATTTGGGAGACGGTTGCGTTGCAACGAATCGCGTTTTTGGGCAAGCCAGCGCAGAGTGCTTTCGGAATGGCGGCCATACCTTCTGCGGGCAAGGCTGCGAATCCGCGCGACATCTCTCGGAAGACGAACTGCATTCGAGCTGAGTCCATATCGAGGGATGGTGCTAGGAAAATACCACCGAGAAATGGTCGAAAGAATCGATCGATGATGCGTTCTGAGAAACCAACAGAACGGAGGTGATCGATGGTTGGGGCACCAGTCTGCTTGAAGATTTCTTGCAAGGGAGTGGCTAAGACCTTTTCACGGTATGTCCAAAGTGTAAGGAGGTCTTGCCATGTCGCGATAGGTGCGATGAGGGTTTGCCAAGCAGCTTGCAACCGTCGTCTGAAAGCCAATCGCAGGGGATCTTGGACGCAGTACCATTGATTGCCAACGCGAACCTTGGCTCCTGGGTCGAAGGATCGCAACGAGAGCTTTGCATCCTTGAGTTCTTCACCGGCTATTTCGTAACCCGTCAAGTAGACTTGAAAGCCGTGGTCGAGTAGAAACCCGTTGAGTTGATCGGTTTTCAGTTTACCTCCAGGAACCTCATCGGCTTCGAGGACCAACACCGATCGGCCGGCGCGATGCAACGTACGTGCGGCGGTAAGTCCGGCGAGTCCGCCGCCGACGATCAAGACATCGGCGGAAAGGTTTTTTGGTGTCGAGTCGGCATTACTCATCGCGTTTGAATACTCTCTGAGTTTGGACTTGCGCGGATACTTCAGGGCGGTGTATTGGAGGGCGGTGTATTGGAGGGCGGTGTATTGGAGGGCGGTGTATTGGAGCGGGGGCTATTGGAGCGGAGATCGAGGTGGTTGATCACCGCCGAGGTTAGTGGGTGCTTCGAGCACGCAGGCTAGGGTTTTCCAGGTAAGCGAGTAGCAGGGAGATGTCAGCGGGCGTGATGCCTGAGATTCTCGAAGCTTGATCGAGGTTTAGTGGGCGGATGCGAGAGAATTTTTGTTTCGCTTCGTTGCGCAAGCTGATGATGGTGGTGTAGTCGAAGTCCAGAGGAATTTTTTTGTCCATCATTTTCATTTGCCGTTCGACTTGAACGTGTTGTCGAGCGACGTACCCGGCGTATTTCGTATCGTATTCGACTTGTAGACCGATTTCGGTTGGAAATGCGGCTAGAGATTCGGGGAACATTTCGAGGAGGGACTCCCAAGTCACCTCGTTGCGTTTGAGGTATTTATCACCGGTGATATCGCCGATACGAAGGCTTGCTACTGCACGTTTTGCTTGGTCGATGCGTTCAAGTTTTTCGCAGAATCGGTCATATCGTGTTTGGTCAACCAATCCCAATTGATAGCCGATGGGGGTAAGGCGGCGGTCTGCGTTGTCTTGGCGCAGCATCATTCGGTATTCAGCGCGGCTGGTGAACATTCGGTAGGGTTCGTCGACGCCGCATGTAACAAGGTCATCGACGAGGACTCCGATGTAGGCATCGTCGCGTTGGAGGACCCATTCGGTTTTTCCTTTTTGGCGCAGTGCTGCGTTGGCGCCTGCGACCAAGCCTTGAGCTCCTGCTTCTTCGTACCCGGTGGTGCCGTTGAGTTGTCCGGCAAAATACAGACCGGCGATTTGTTTGGTCTCAAGCCAAGGAGTGAGTTGATCTGGAGGGCAGAAATCGTATTCCACGGCGTAACCATACCGCATGATTCGAGCGTTTTCCAAGCCTGGGATAAGGCGAAACATTTGATCTTGGACATCGCGAGGCAGGGAGGTGGAGATCCCGTTGACGTAGATTTCTTGAGTGTGTCTACCTTCAGGTTCGAGGAAGAGCTGGTGTCTATCTTTATCGGCGAAGCGAACGACTTTGTCTTCGATCGACGGGCAGTATCGAGGTCCTGAGGATTGGATTTGTCCGGTGTACATCGGAGCGCGGTGTAGGTTCGAGCGAATGAGTTGGTGGACTTGTTCGTTCGTGTAGGTGATCCAGCAGGGGAGTTGCGGTTCGGGGAGGGAGTCGGTTAGGAAGGAGAAGGGTTGAGGGTTGGAGTCACCGGGTTGGATTTCGGTTTTGGAGTAGTCGATGGTACGGCTACTGATGCGTGCTGGTGTTCCGGTCTTGAAGCGTTCGACTCGGAATCCGAGTCGTTCGAAGGCTTGGGAGATCCCTGAGGTTGTTCCTTCGCCTGCTCGCCCCCCTGCCGTTTTGGCTTCTCCGGTGTGCATGATTGCTTGAAGAAACGTGCCGGTGGTCAAGACGACAGCTGGTGCTTCGTATCGGGCGTTTCCCCGGACGAGGACACCTTGGATGCGTGAGTTTCCGTTGATCGTCTCGACGATGAGATCTTCGACTAGTTCTTGTCGAAGGTCGATGTTGGGGTTTTCTTCGATTTGGCGTTTGATGTCGAATTGGTAGGCTTTCTTGTCTGCTTGAGCGCGTGGGGAGTGCATGGCCGCCCCTTTGCGGCTATTGAGCAGACGGAACTGGATACCGGTTCGGTCGATGGTTTGGCCCATCAGGCCCCCTAAGGCATCGATTTCGCGAACGATTTGGCCTTTGGCGACTCCCCCGATCGCGGGGTTGCAGCTCATTTGCCCGACTGTGTCGAGGTTTCCGGTAAGAAGAGCGACTTTGGCGCCCAGGCGTGCGGCAGCCGCAGCGGCTTCGGTGCCGGCATGTCCGGCTCCGACGACGAGAACATCATACGAGTACGTGTTTGAAATCATCTGAGTAGATCCTCAGGTGGAAGTGGTACTGCGCCGCGTTGAGTGCAGACGTAAGCAGCGATTCGTGCGGCGCGTTGATGGATTTTGGGTAAGTCTTCACCGTGGAGTAGGCCCATGATCAGCGCGGCTGAAAATGAGTCCCCCGCTCCGACGGTATCGATGACTTCGGCGGCATCGATGGGTGATCCGGGTTTCACGTCCCATCGGCCATCATGATAAATCATTGAGCCGTCGGATCCGAGTGTAAGTGCTACGGTATGGAGGTTGTAGCGATCGATTAGAGATTGGCAATTGCTTTGATGGAGTTGGACTTGATCTTGAAGGTCGTTTGAGGGGGATTCTTCGGGGGTTATGTTTAACGAATGCAGTACGATTGGCAGTTCTTCGCGGTTGAGTTTCAAGACGTTCGCGCGTAGTAACCCGGCATTGAGGACTTCGGCGGAATAGAAGTCTTGGCGTAGATTCACGTCGAAAACGCGTAAGCACTGTTTTGAGGTGGAGTCTAGAAGATTCGCAATGGATTGTGCGCTGATCTTTGATCTCTGAGCAAGGGTACCGAAACAGATCGCGTCGGACCTTGACGCGAGGTCGAAGGATTTGTCGGGGAAAGTTAGATAATCCCAAGCGACATCGGTAGCGAAGTGATAGGAAGGAGTTCCGGATCGATCCAAGGTTACTTGGACATTCCCGGTGGGGTGTTTTGGGTCTACGAAGATGTGATTTGCGGGTTGATTCTTTGACACAAGCCATTCGAGGGCTTGTGTTCCCAATGGGTCCTTGCCGACGGCGCTTATGATGTGAGCATCGGCACCGAGGTAAGACGCGTGGAGGGCGAAATTCGCTGGTGCTCCACCGAACAAAGCGACATCTGGATAAACATCCCAGAGCACTTCACCTAGACCGATCACGAGTTTGTTATTCATGGTTGTGGATTTGGTGAGAAGTGGGTACTCGTTGGCCTGATGATGGAAGCGATCGAGTCGACCAAGTGGTCGATTTCTTGCTCGATATTGTAAGCATGGATGGCAATACGTAGGCTTCCATGTCGGACGCTTAGGATGATGCCCGCGTCGATGAGGGCTTTGCGAAGGAGTTGAGGATTTTGATCTGGGAAATCGAATGAAAGAATTCCGCTAGCGTTACTTGTTAGTTTTTCAGGGGCTTGGGGGGTAAACCAAGGAAACGAGGCTCCGGCAGTTCTCAGGCGTTCGCGGGCGTAGTTCGTCAGGTGCAGGATGCGTTCGGCAAAGCCGCTAGCGGGATCGTGGCATCCGTGTTCTAGGAGCAAGGATAGGCTTTCCTTGAGGGCGGCGAAACCGACGTGGTTTAGTGAGCCACCTTCGTATCGCGCAGCGGAATCCTTGAGACCTTTTCCTTCCAATCGAAATTCATGACTTGCTTGCAAGGAGTTCCAACCGCAGAGAGCTGGTCCGAGTTTGTTCAAGTGGTTTTTTTGGATGAAGAGGATGCCAGCACCTTCGGGGCCGAGCAGCCATTTATGGCCATCGGCAGCAAGATAATCGACAGGAATATCGGAGACGTTTAGGGGAAAGACACCAAGACCTTGAATCGCGTCGAGGAAGACTTCGGCACCTCTGAGGTGGATTTGCTCGACGAGCGAAGCTAGGTCGATTCGATAGCCGGTGGCGTACCCGACCCAGCTGATTGCAACGAGTCGGGTTGTTGAGTCGATGGCATCGAGTACTCGGTCGATGCAAATCGAGCCATCTGGATTTGGTTCGACGATGCGAACGTCAACTCCGGCAGTTCGCAGGTTGAGCCATGGAATTTGGTTGCTGGGAAACTCGTTCTTTAGGATGACGACGCTATCGGATGGCTTGAACGGATAAGCCAATGCGATGGTGTGGATTCCGAGGGTTGTGTTCGAAACCAGGGCGATTTCTTCTTGGGAAGCGTGAAGGAGTTCTGCCGCAAGCTTTCGCGTTTCATTTGCGGAGGCTGACCAGGCGGGCCAGTGGAAGTCCCCTTCGAGGGACGCTTGTTGTGCAAAGAGGCTTAAGGCGTTCGCGGCCTTTTGAGGAATTGGACCTACGGCAGCGTGATCGAAGTAGGCCCAGCGTTGGCAGATGGGCATCTGCTGTCGAAACGAATCCCAAGTTTGGGTTGGCTTAGTGGTTTGCGTTGGCAAGGTGGGAGGAGCGGGTGTCGGTGGGATGGCTGGGATTCGGTTCACGTTTGGGGTCCGTTCGCTGCCAAAGCCAACCAATTTCCGGTTGTTCGCTGTGGATTGGGATGGTGCAGAGGTTCCGGTTATGACAAAGTTTCGTGTGGATGCTTTGTTTTATCGGAGAGTTTTCGGGGAAAACCCCCTGTAGTTGTAAGGGATAGATGACAGTCGGAAAACTTCAACTATACTAGCCGGTCTCAATGGAAGGAATGTTTTTCATTGTCAGGAGTTTGATGGCGGCCTCGTAGAGCAACGAGCCCCGTAGAGCAACGAGGTATTTGATGCCCAGACTGTTGTGTTTATCTGGACTCGTCGTCGCTGGACTGGTACTTTTGCTGTTCCTTGCGGACTTGATCATGTCCTTTACCGGAGGGGGCGGAATCTTTTCGTACCCAAGTCTTTTGATGGACATTGTGTTCATCATTTGTGCAGGGTTGTTGGGCTATTTAGCTTGGGTCTCCCTTAAAGATCTCAAGTAACACTTCAGTCGGAGCATTGCCCCAGTTGGACTGATGTCTGATTAAGAGAGTTTCGAGTCCTTTTGTATTCTTTTGGATGGAATCGCGATGAAGTTTGATGCGGAGAGTTGGATGCTCGAGAGGGGCCGGCTCGGCGGGCTTGATTGCATCGTGATTTCGCCTCGAGCGGGGAACCCAAAGTCGCTGGTAGTGCTTTGTCATGGGTTTGGAGCACCTGGTAGCGACTTAGTGAATCTTGCTGAAGAATTGGTTCCAATTCTTGCGGGTGAATCCCCAGCGGAAGCTTCTGCGCCGGCGTTTTTGTTTCCTGAAGGCCTTTTGGATATGTCCGAGGACTTTGGGGTCGAGGGGCCGAGGGCTTGGTGGCGTATCAACATGGCGCGGTTGGCCGAGCTGACTGCGGCGGCGAGTTTCGACGAGATGCGCGATGAGGTTCCCGAGGGGATTGCAGAAGCTTCGGCTGCGTTGCAAAGCTGCATAGCGCATTGTTTGAGTGAGAAGCAGTGGGAGAGCGCGACGGTGGTGCTAGGTGGATTTTCTCAAGGGGCGATGTTGGCCGTGCAGGCTGCGGGCGCTTTCGATGCAAGCAAGCTTCGAGGGTTAATCCTTTGGTCTGGTGCTTTGATTTGCGAATCGGATTGGCATGCGGCCCTGGCCGGGCGGTCTCGCGGTTTAGATGTGTTTCAAAGTCATGGAACGCAAGACATGATCTTGCCGATATCCACAGGGCGAGCGCTAAGAGGGTTTCTCGAATCCGAGTCGATGAGTGTCGATTACATCGAGTTCAACGGACCGCACACGATTTCCTACGAATCCATTGAAGGTGCTGCGAGGCTTATCGATCGAGTTTTGCAAACTTCAGTAGAGTAATTGCAAGCCGCACGACTCGTTTTACGTTTCTCTTGCTTCGGTGTGTAGCGCTAATTTTTGGGTTGTGCGTAACGATTAACCTCGAAGGTTTTGTGCAACTTCGGGGGCGAAGTAGGTCAAGATTGCATCAGCCCCAGCGCGTCGAAACGCGATCATGCTTTCCATGATGACAGCTTTTGCATCGAGGGCATTGGCTTGGGATGCGAATTTGAGCATCGCATATTCGCCGGAGACTTGGTAGACGGCGATAGGGATGGAGAAGTTGTCCTTTAGTTTTCCGACTATATCGAGATAGGGCATTCCCGGTTTTACCATGACCATATCTGCACCTTCTTCGATGTCGAGAGCGACTTCGCGGAGGGCTTCCGCTGAGTTCGCTGGGTTCATCTGGTAGGTTTTTTTCGAAGCGCCGCCGAGATTTTTTGCGGAGCCGACTGCATCTCGGAAGGGGCCGTAGAAAGCGGAAGCGTATTTCGCTGCGTAGCTCAGGACGATGACGTGTTGGAATCCGTTTTCATCGAGGGCTTTGCGGATGGCGCCGATGCGGCCGTCCATCATGTCGGAAGGAGCGATTACCGAGGCCCCGGCTTGGGCTTGGACGACCGCTTGACGAGCGAGTACTTCGACCGTCTGATCGTTGACGATGTAGTCATCGACCAAGAGTCCGTCGTGTCCGTGAGTCGTGTAGGGATCTAGAGCAACATCGCAGACGATGCCGAGTTTCTCACCGCATGCTTGGCGAATGGCTCGCGTTGCGGTGCAAATCAAGTTTTCTTCGCAGAGGGCTTCTTTGCCACAATCGGATTTCTTCGATTGTGGCGTGACGGGGAAGATTGCGACCGCACCGATACCAAGTTCGCAAGCTTTCTCCGAGGCTTGAACGGC
>Ga0315899_10000627_pt1 | contig 42166 bp, 72 predicted proteins | sample LakEriMetagenome_2_FD_203518 | JGI IMG/M metagenome (GOLD analysis project Ga0315899, IMG submission 203518) | Freshwater fungal communities from buoy surface, Lake Erie, Ohio, United States - Buoy 4 MA112 | ecosystem: Environmental > Aquatic > Freshwater > Lake | place: USA: Lake Erie, Ohio...
GCGGCATAGGTCGTTCTCGTTCCAGGAGTTTTCGACTCGTTACGCGCAGACTTCACCGGCAGAGATCCCGCACCAGCGACTGCAGGATGTCACGAATCGGCAGAACAGTGTTGATGGTGTAGATCCTTTGCGCCAGCAGCAGTGGGCGGAGACGATTGGGGAAGTGTTGTCGGACAGTTATCGGGTGTACCAGATGCTGTTGGATGTGGGTATGGCTAAGGAGACGGCACGTAGAGTTTTGCCGCTGTGTACGCCGACCACGATGTACATGCACGGTACTTTGCGTAGCTGGATCCACTACATCCAACTGCGGAGTGCGAACGGGACGCAGCTGGAGCACCAGCAGATTGCCCTGGAGTGCCAGCAGATTTTTGCACGTAAGTTTCCTGTTATTGCGGAGGCTGTGTTCGATGCAGTGTCCTGAGTGCGGATCGTCAAGGCTGGGTGTGTGTCGCACCGGTCATGACACGGCGGAATCAGTATTGCGCCAGCGGAAGTGTTTTATTTGCGGGCACAGATTCTTCACGGTAGAAGTGGAGTTGCCTGATGGAGCTGCGAAGTACGCCCGCGACAAAAAAGAGAAGATGCGACGGCTACCTGGATTTCTACGAATTGTTTTTTCCTGATGGGCGCATCTAAGAACAGCAGGTTGTGTGCTACCTGCAACAAGCCCATAACGGGCGCTCTTTACTGCTTCAAGTGTTATCGCTCCAGTGAGGCTGGTAGGGCGGAGCTACGACTGGAGGCCATGCTCAATAGTTACAAGCGGTGTGAGGATGGGGGGTTATGCCGGCAGTGTGTGCATTGGTATCACCGTTGCACGCTGGGGATCCCTGAGGCTGGCACGGTGATGGCGGAGTTGTGCTCGGCGCGGGAGGTTGACAGTGTGCTAGAGTGACACAGTACACGCCTGACCAGGCATGGAAATTCTCTTTGGCATTGAGCACCTTCCGACTTTGGAGGGTGCGACCACTGTTGCATTTGACGTTGAGACCACCGGGCTCCAGCCGACTTTTGGGGGGCTGCGGCTGCTCCAGTTGGCGACGTATGGGAAGACGCCGGTGGTCATCGACTGTTTTCAGCTAGACGACAACGACTGGATTGATCTGGAGGAGTTCTTCAGTGTTGAGCGCCGGTGGATCGCGCACAACGCTGTTTTTGATCTCGGGTGGCTCCAGGAGTATGAGATTTATCCGGCGGGCACGGTTCTTTGCACCATGTTGGCTAGCCGGGTGCTGACTAACGGGATGCCCAACCTCAAGCATGGTCTGCAGCATGTGGTGCGGCGGTATCTGAAGCTGGACATCTCGAAGGAACAGCAGCGCAGCGATTGGTCGGGTGATCTGACTAGGGATCAGATGGAGTATGCCGCCAATGACGTGGTGGTTCTCACCGCACTGGAGCGGGAGATTGCTGAGCGGATGGCGATTGGTGGGCTGTACCCTGCGTGGTATCTGGAATGCAATGCGCTCCAGGCGATGGCGCAGCTGTGGAGGACAGGGTTGCCGTTCAACAAAAAAGCGCTTGAGCAGTTGATCGAGGATCTGGACATCGAGCATAAGGAAGTGGGGGATAAGTTCATCGAGGATTTTGATGCCGCGTTGCCTAAGAACTTCAAACTGCACCGGGGGATTGACGGGCGACTGAAGTTCCAGACAAAGCCGGGGCCGAAGGGTAAAAAACCGGATCCTCAGGTGTTCAACCTCAACAGTCCGGCGCAGTTGCTGGCCAAGTTTTCTGCTTTGCTGGGACAAGCTCCGGTCGATCCAAAGACGAATAAGCCGAGTGCTAGTCGTGCTGCGCTGCAGGAGTATGTGGGCGATCACAGGATTATTGCGGATTATCTGCGCTGGAAGAAAGTAGAAAAGCGGCGACAGATGGCAGAGACGTTGTTAAAGAATGTGGCGAACGATGGGTATATTCGCGCCAGCTATTTGCAGATGGGAGCTGATACGGGGCGTATGTCGTGCATGTCGCCAAATCTTCAGCAGATTCCTAGGGATCAGCGGTTTAGGGCTTGTGTGCAGGCTCCAGCGGGGTGGAAGTTTGTGGTGGCGGACTTCGCGCAGATGGAGCTGCGGCTGGCGGCGGCAGAAGCTCAAGATGAGCTTATGACTCGGGCGTTCCAGGAGGGGAAAGACTTGCATACGATTACAGCGATGCAGATTTATGGGGTTAGTGAGGATGAAGTTACAAAAGAACAGAGGCAAATTAGTAAATCAGCCAACTTCGGATTGTTGTATGGAAGTGGTGCAAAAGGGCTCAGAAATTATGCGGCAACAATGGGAATCCAGATGGATCTTGATGAGGCGGCGGAAGTCAGGCAGAAGTTCCATGCTGCATATAAAGGGATCAGCAAATGGCAGCGTACAAATGCTGCACTTGCTGATGCGCCTGCGAAGAATCCATTTGTCGCCATCCGTGTTTCGGGGCTCCGGCGGTTTCTTCCGGGAGAGAATAACAAGCTCACCACGCGCTGCAATACTCCCATCCAGGGAGCTGGCGCAGCCGTGCTCAAACTTACGCTCAGCAAGTTGTGGTCTGCCCTTAGATCCGACACAGAGGAAGTTGTGCGCCTGGCCGGCGTGGTGCACGACGAAATCATCCTGCTCGTCGTAGAGGAACACGCGGAGGTCTGGGCGCACCAGCTCCAGGCAGTGATGCAGGATGCAGAGGCTCGATGGTTAGGGGAGATTCCGCCGCTGGCTGAGGCTAAGGTCGGGGATAGCTGGGATCAGGCCAAGTAATGCGGCAGGACTTCGAGTATCGGGTCAGGTTGTACCGGCTTCATGGGCCGATGCTCGATGTCTTTGTGGTGGCGCCGGATGCGTTCCAGGCGCACCAGCAGGCACGGAAGGAGTATCCGGGGTGTGCGGTTCAGTCCATCATGCGAGTCTCAGAGTTGGACTCATGAGTCGCAGCCGCACGGGAAGGGAGCTGGTGATGGAGTGGCTCCAGCGGGAGATTCGGTTGGCGAAGACGGCGGATTTGCAGAGGGCGGCGGCTTTTTTGGAGTGGGCGCGGGCGGTTAGGAAGGGGTGCTCCAAGCAGAGGGGTGGGGCGCGGGTGGCGCAGTCGAATGCGTGGAGGAAGAGGGTGGATGAGGATGTGCGCTGGTAGGTCTAGTGTGTCTCAGTATGCTATTGTGTAGGAGATTAGATACGGGATCATGCCGCTGCGTCACGGACAGAAGGTGTACTGCCAGCTGCTGTTGGACATGCACAGATACAAGCTGGCCGAGGAGTTGGCGGCGCGAGATGGAAAGAAAGTGACGGGGATGTTGCGGGAGATGGTGTACGCGGCACTGGAGAAAAGCCTGCCAGCATCGGACTACAAAGCAGCAGAGGCGGCTGATAAGGCGTCGTGGGCGGAGTCGGTCCAGCGAAGGGTGCAGGGAAGAATGCGCTCGAAGCAGCAGCCAGGTGTGTCAGAAGTTGACGCATGAGTCCCAGTCAGATTTCTTCATAGTCTGGCTGGTTAGGTAGGAGGGGTAGTAAGGTTACACAGTAACCTGCTTTTTTGATTGTGACGCGTTACGTGCTGGTGACCGGGGACCGCTGGGTCACGGCGGTTTATGGGCCGGGGAATGGCGTGGGGTTTACGCAGACCAAGGAGGATGCGTCAAGCTGGGTCACGTATGAGTGTGCGGTGGCGGCGGCCAAGGTTGTGATGCGCCAGGTGGATACGCCGGTGTTTGTCCACAGTGTCGAGGAGCCTGCGTTCCCGAGGTCGTGGAACTGATGGAGTTTTACGAGGTGCAGGTGTGGCTGGCGGGGCGTGGGGCGCTGCGCCAGCTGGTTAAGGCGACGTCGCTGGAGCACGCGCTGGTAATTACGCGGTGTAAGTACCCGGGAAGTCAGGTGGATGTGCCGCCGCCTGTGGCGGGGAAACCTGCCCTGGTGCGGTCGCACACCAGTCCTAGCCTTGCGGCGAACGCACGAGTAAAGGCCGCAAAGGCGAAGCGCATGAAGAAACCGGCGGCGTGGGCACAGAAAGCGTGGGCGCGTGTGCAAGCTGACCAGGCTAGGGCCGATCTACTGGAGCGCCTCTACCTGGAGGATTCGCGGGATAAGCCCGACCATCCGCTGCACGGGTGCTACACCGGGTTGTACCAGCAGATGGTGGAGCGCACTAGCGCAGAGCCGACCTAGGCAGAGTCGCGGTCAAGGCCAAAACGTTCCGTTAGGTTGTTCGCGGCTTCGCGGATGGCCCAACGGCTTTTTGTTTGCTCCAGCTGGTGGAGGGTGTTCAGGATGAGGGCGGCTTCGAGGAGGCCCCGGTAGTCGCCGGAGTTGAAGCGGTCCACCAGCCATTTGTCGGTGGAGGCTTTGTTGAACTGGGATTCGAGGCTGTGCTCAAGGGGATTCATCGTTACTTGGGGCGGATTTTCATGAACCAGCCGGTGTCGTTGCCGTCGATGAGCCAGCGAGGTAGCCAGTTCTTGCGGGAATACGGGATTTTTGCGCCACCTTTGTGGCTCACGTAGCCGCCGTTTACCAAGTTGGCCTCGCCGTTCGGGTCGTTAAAGATGAAGTGTGTCGGGGTGAAACCGATGACGACGCTCCAGTGGCCGGTACCGGCAGGATTGGAGGCTGTGCCGTGGTGGAGCCAGCCGACGGGGACGGGGTGGCCGTTGGTGATTTCGTTTTCGAGGTCTTCGACGGTGCCGTCCATTTCAAAGGTGGCGGTGAGGCCCAAGGCTTTGAGGGCGGCGATCTGGGCTTTGGGGTCGGTGGTGTCCCCGAAGCGGGCGCGAAGTTTGTTGTATTCGTAGTCGCCCGAGATTTTTCCGTAGTAGCGGGCCACCATGGCGCAGCTCGAACTAAAGCACTGGCGATAACCAGTGGCGCCATCGTCAGGGCCTAGTTGGTATTCGTAGGCGACCTTGAGGATTTTTTCTTGGGGTTTGACGGCTGGGTTAGTTCCAGCGTGCTGATCCATCAGGGCAATCAGTTTGCCCGCGTAGTTGGGGTCTGTTGCGTATCCTTCTTTGACCAGCCACTTAGCGGCTTCTTCGCGGTTGACTGCGTTGTTGCAACCTTTGTATTGTTTGTAATCTTTGTACCAGTGGTCTACAAGGTAGATAACGCAGGAGAGAAGATCGGGGAAGTCAATGAAGCTGTCGGTAACAGTGATCCACTGGTTATTGATGAACTCTTGGGTTTTGGTGCTGGTGCCGGTGCCTTTGAGGCCGAAGAAGTTGTTGCGGCCGGAGACGATTTTGCCGTAGCCGGATTCCAGTGACCACTGGGCGGCGACCAGTTCGGGGAATTTGGCGCCAGCGACGCGGGCGGCTTCTAAAACACCTTCCCATGTGTTGGGGAAGTTAGTTTGTTTGCCTGCAACGCTCCAGGTTTTGAACCAGCCCCGGTCGCGGTTTAGCAGGGTCGGGTCGGCCTTGAGGAGAGCTTGCTCCAGTTCGGTGATGGCCGCGAGCTGGTGAGGGAGGCCCTTGTAGAAGCGGAATAAATCCGCCAGGCGGACAGGGGTCGAGGCCATCGGGGTGCTGCGTTGGGGCAGAGGAGCGCTCAGCGGCGCTTTGGGAAAACGGCTTTGGCCACCATCAGCAGAGCTTGGATGATGCCGTTGGCGCGGATTCCGGGGTACAGGCTCAGGGCCTCGGAGGTGGCGGCAACCGCAATAGCGATGACGGCAGCTGTGGTGGGGTTCATGTGAGTAGGAAGGCTGCTAGAAGTGTAGCTGTACTAGAAAAGAGCGCCAAGGCATGAACTGCTGGCTGTCGCTACCTTTTGGGTAGCCACGCTTTGGTATGGACCATCAAATCGAAGATGGCGAATACTTAAATAAAAAGCAAGCTAAGTTAAGGTTTAGACAAGATATTCTGTGGCGCTGGCGGAATAGGTGTGCGTACTGCGATTGTGACTTGGGGAGGTCTGCGACCTTAGATCACGTGCTGGCAAAGAGCAGAGGCGGCCATACGCATCCACGGAATCTGGTTCCAGCGTGCTTGGCGTGCAATGTGCAAAAGGCCAGTTCGCCGTGGAGGGACTGGTTCAGAGCACAGGTGTTTTGGGATGAGCGGCTGGAGGCGGAGATCGAGGACTGGATCAATCCATCGGAGGTTGCTTAGGATCCCAGCCCATGCCTTCGAGGTACATGCGGGCGATGTATTCGTCTTCGGCGTAGCGGCAGATGCTGTTATGGCAGGCGCGGTAGAAGATTTCGCCCCGTTCGTTTTCCAGTTGTTCCAGGGCGTATCCCGAGGGGTACAAGGTGGATCGGATTACGGGCATTAGGAGCGGACCTCTAGTTTTGTTACGCGCTGTTCGACGCTGTTGAGACGGGTGAAGGTTTCTTTGCGGTCGTCTTTGATGTCGGTGTGGAGCACTTCGAGTTGGGTGGCGATGTGCTCCACTGCGGATGTGAGGCGTATTACCGCCTCTCGGGCTTCGTCGCTGCGGCGACTAAATCCCATAGCGCCCATGGCCGCCACAGATATGGATGCGCCAGCAACGGCGGCAATCACTTCGATCATGGCGGCCGGTGCTACCTAATTAGATTAGCGGCCCTGCCCGCGCAGTTTTTTGCGTCCGTGGTTGGGTCTGCTGTGCTGGCCTTGACCCTGGCGAGTGCGCTTCGGGCGACCGAGCTGGTGCTCCACTCGCCCTAGGGCGGTTTTAGACTTGACGGCCATGACTACGCGGCGGTGTACTAAAGAAGAACCGCAGTATGGATGGTACTACACCGCCCCGATCGTGGCATCTATTGGTAGACCTGTGACTGTGAAGTCTATGGATACTTCTACAGCTGCATCGTTGGATGCTTGGACTATTGATGAGTTTATGAGTACGGTGGCTTCAAATACTCTTGAAGAAGTAAGTTGTAGTTCGATGGTGTGGGTGGTTGTGGGAGAAAGTGTAGTGGTGCGAAGGGTGTTAGCTACGAGGAGTTGACTGTCTAGGGTGCCTGCGGCGTTTTCGTAGTAGAGGGCTACGCAGGAGCCGGACCACTGTTGGCGCCCGAAGACGTAGGTGCGTGCTTGTGCGTTGACTGTGGTGGTTTCAATTACTTCTGCACTGGATTGCAGTTGCCAAGAAACTATTTTGGCGATGCGGGTTCCATTTACAAGTAACGCGCCGTCAATGCCTGTGTAGTAACGGTTTGAGGCCACGGCGCTACAGACTGATACAGTTCAGTTTAGGGACTGGACGCCGTACCACCAGCCAGGGTGGCTGTGACTGTGGAGGCCAGACCGGAAGATGCTGCAGCAACCACAGCTGGCACGCTGATCAGGCTGATCGAGACGTTCACATAGCCGGCGGATAGGTGATCTTCCTGCGGCTGTGCGGCGTAGCGCCAGTGCGTAGAGGTTGGCACCAGATCGGTGAAGCTGGTGTGGCCGGCCCAGGCTTCAGTGCTGAGCGGAAATGCGATGTAGCCGCCCTGCTGCTCGCGGTAGTGATCGCGCAGCAGCTTGGCCTGTGCTTGCGTCAGCGCAGCGAAGCTCAGCTCAAGGTTGTGGCTGTAGGCGGTGGTGCCATGCCGGAAGCGGACGCTGCCACCACCGAAGCCCTTCTCCTCGGTGACAGGGAACACGCCCATGCTGTAGCGGCGCGTTGCCGGCTCCAGTGCCGGGAAGGTGGCCATCAGTTCTGCAGCGTGATGACGCTGGAGCCCAGGCTGAAGGTTGCAGCGCTGCTGGAAACATCGGCGCCGAAGTCCACATAGCAGACCAGCTCATCGGCGCTGCTGGCACCACCGCGTGACTTGTAGATCACCGCAGCTCTGGCGGTGATGGTGCTGCTGGCCCAGTTCACGGCAGCAAAGCTAAGGGTGACGCGATCATTGGCGGTGCTCTTGGTGACTGTGCAGGCAGTGGTGACGCCGCCAGCGGTGTAGCCGGTGCCGCTGACTTCGTTAGTAACGGCAGAGCGCTTGAGATCGGTGTCTTTGTTTGGTGCGTAGGTGCTGGTGACCAGCATCACCTTGAAGGTGTCGGTGTCGAAGTCAATGGCACCACGGGCCATGTCGTCAACGGCTGAGTTGTAGATCAGGCTGGCCATGATGTACCTGCGTTGAGATCAGTCTAGGTTGGGCGTGGATTGGCGGTGGGAGTACAGCATTAGAAATCAGGGAATGCTGCTGTTGGCACGGTAAAGCTTGCGCTGTTGTACCTGCCTACACCTTTGGTCACGCGGAACTCGTCAATATAGCCTTGGAAGTCGAGGCCAAACATACCGCCAATCAGGTTAAACTTAAATGAGCCTGTCCATGTGGTATTGGAGCTGCCGATCTGCGTGCCATCAACAAACACTCTAGTTGTTGAACCAGTGCGAGAGACTGCCAAGTGGTGCCATTGATTAGCCGTAATTCCCGCTGCTGTATTGCTAAGGACAACATCATTAAGATAAACCGATATGTTGCCAACGGCGCCGCTGTTAATTCTAAACAGCTGCACGTTTTGCACACCGTGGCCGGCAATGATCTTGTCGGTGGTTACGGTCGGGTAAGCAAAGCACTCAATCGTAAAATCTGCAGTCATTTCCATGTCTGCATAATCAAGAACGCTTAAAATGTCACCTGATCCGTCAAACAATGCGGATGCGCCGCCAAACTTGCTTTGTGCAGTGCTGATCTGCACATTGCCTGTGCGCGTAACTGGTCTTGCATTTGGCCCGCTATCTGTAAATGTCGTACTGCCGTTGCTGCCGTTCATGTGCAGCAGCAGGCTCACGTTTGCAAAAGACGGATCTCCGCCAGTTACTGGCCAGATTGCAGCCCGCTTAGCCACGCTCTGCTCATTTTGAAACCACAGCCCCGATGCGGCGCTGCCTGTCGGCGTGCGCCTGACGCCCATCAATCCGCCGTTGAAGCCGAGCATCAGCTGATGTCCTCGTAGCTGATGACCAGCTCCAGATCGCCAGTAGCGCTGGCCTGTGCGCGGAGGCTGTGGCCTTCCTCCAAGTAGATGTACGCCTCGCGTGTCACCAGCACCTGGGTGGCATCAGCTGGTACGGCGATGGTCTTGCCGATAGCGAAGCCGGTGGTGCCGTTGTAGTGCTCCAGGCTGATGTCGGCAGTTACTGCGCCGTCCACATTGGCGCAGTAGACCGAGTTCACTTTCAGCACCTTGCCGCTGCTGGCGCCATTGCTGAGCGCTGCAGCCATCGAGGTAGTGACGGCATAACCCACGGTCTTGCCGGTGACTGTCGTGACGGAGCTGCCTGATTTGATGTTGGGAGCTGCCATGAATCAGTCCCAGCTGGTGTAAGGGTCTTCATCCCAGTATAGGAATGAAGAGAAGTCGTAGTCACCGCCGGCAACCACAGAAGCCGTACCACCTGACAAGGTGATTGTGATGCTCTCCTGCAGGCCGTTGGTGGTCACAGCAGCTCCAGGTGCCAGCGTGATGATCACGGCCAGTTCAGCGCCACTGGCAAAGGCTCCATCTGGCGGCACCGTTTCGAGCGCCAGCTCGACGTTGTAGAGATTGCAGTAGGCGTCATCAACGGATGGTGGGTCGGTGTACCTCCAGCGGTAATCCGTCAGCTGGTAGTCGCTGATGGTGGTGACGCCGCTCCAGATGCTGGAAGGCAGCGTGAAGCTCTCGAAGCTGCCGAACTGGCCTTGATAGTGGCTAAGAATGCTGAGCATGTCAGCTTCAGCCAGGGCGATGAAGCTCAGCCGCACTGAACTGCTGAGCATTACATTGCTATGGCGCACACGATTCTGCAAGCCGTTGTAGGTGCTGAACGGCGTGTGCGGATACTCGCCTGGCGTGAAGGCGCGGGCTGCTGGTGTCAGGGAAGGGAAGGTAGCCATGCCTAGCTAACCGGAGGAGAATTATCCGGCGGATTCCACACGCCAGTTATAGACGATTGATTATTGCTGAACTCAAATACATACAGCGGCGTAACGGTGAAAGGCGTAGACGGACTGAGGCTTCCAGTCCAACCTTTGATTGTGCTTAGGACTGTAGATCCATCCAGGCTTACTACATACAGTGTGGCCAGGCCGCCTGAAATGCCCCCCACACTATTTGTAAGAGAACCACCGCCAAACCAGTATTGCGTACTTGGGCGAACATTGTACGGCGCGTAATTGAATGGAGTCTCCCATGCAGGTTTAGAACTTGCGGTAGCGTACCATCCAGAAGTTGTTCCGTCGCTTCCAGCCGCTCGCCAGTAAGTATTGTTGGCAGGCAAGAACGAAGCAGCGCCGCCCGGCGAATAGCTGCTTACTTGATAAGTTTGTGTGGTGTATGAAAGCTCATCGTCGCAGTACACCTCAAAATAGATCTCTTCGGTGGCCGTGCCAACTTGGATAAACGAATAATACGGCATCTGGAATGGCGCAGTGCCATCCTGGCTGCCTATCTTGGTTCCATTTAGATACTTGTCAATTCTTGTTTGCTGGCCAGCGCCACAAGGCGAATTGAAAATAAAGATGGTGTCAAAGGTTGGTGTCTGCTGCGGAGTGGCAAGGCCGTTGCCGCTTATGATCTCCAGTGACCTATTGATTGCAGCATCCAACCCATCATCAACATTGCCGGTGTCGCCAGTCGGCGCTGAATCGTTGAAGCCGAACCCGCCGCCGCTAGGTGATAGCTCCAGTGGGTCAGTGCCATCAGCCGCCGTGAACGTCTCAGCCGGGATGGTGTTGTCGCTGCTGGAGTTCACATCACAGCTCACGCCGGTGCGGCCACTTGGCAGGATGATGCCGGTGCCAACAGCAGCAGCCACATCCAATGCGATCAGGCTGCGCCCTTGGTCGTCGATCGGGAAGTGCGTGGCCTCATAGCTCACATCGCCCGCCAGTGTCTTGGTGATCCGCTCCACTTGGTACAGATAATCATGCACCGAGTTGGCGTAGGTGGTGTTATCGCGCTCCAGTCGCACGCGGATAATGTCGCCGGCCGTGATGAGCGTGTTGTGCTCCTGCGGCCGTGCTGCAAACCGGATGGTGTGCGTGGTGTAGAGCCGCTTGGCCAGGATGTAAGCGCCAACCTTGACGGCGTGATCCTCGCTGGTGCAGAACGTCGAGAGGTCGTGCGACTCATACGGCCCGGTTTCGGCGGTGCCGCTGTAACGCACCTCAGCGGTGCGGATGATGCCGATGTCGCTCTCCAGCTGCTGGCGCCAGATCACTTGCGCCACGAACGGCTGCCTGTCCGCCAGTGACAGGTAATTGATCTCCAGCGTGCCAGGCAGCACCGTGTCTTCGGTGAAGGTGTACTCCGCCGTGATCGCCGTAGTCTTGATGGCGCCGCCGGCAGTCACCGGCAGCAGCGGCCGCAGCCCACGCTTGCCACCTGCGCTGCTCTCGGCCAGCAGGAAGTAAGGCGCCAGCCTGGCGGCGAGGTCTGAGTAGTTGGTGCTTTCGCGGATCTCGATGTTGCAGGTGAAGCCGTTCACCTCAAGGAACGTGGCTGCTGCCAGCAGTGCAGCATCGTCGATCATCGCCGCTGGCACCCTGCTGGTATTGACCAGCAGCCACTTCACCAGGTCCGCGAAGTTGTCGCTGGGGCCAGTCACGCTGTCGTAGATCCGGGTGATGGCCATGCCACCACGGATGAACAGATGCACCTGGCGGTTGTACTGATCGAAGCCGTCCGGGATGGTGACGTTGAAGCTGAGCGTGCTGATGCCTGGATAGCTGCCGACCGTGCCGCAGAAGAATGGCGCCTCGGGCAGATCCTTACCGGCACGCTGCACCAGGAAGTTGCCGGGTGTCCAGGTGCCAGCCCTGCGGTTGTAGGTCTGCGTATGGGCGCCAACGCGGCAGGCACGCTGAAAGACATCCTTCACCGGGATGCCGTCGAGCTGGCCCTCGCTCAGCACCAGCATGTAATAGGCGGTGACGTTGTTGCTGGCGTCATTCTCGAAGCGGGCTTCGGTGGCGCCGGGACTGATGAGGATGCCACCTTTGCTGTTGCGGAATCGGGCGAACACGATCGGCACCGGCTCACCAATCTGCGCGAACCGCTGCGGGCGATCCAGCTCTGTGGTGCCCTGCGCGGCGGTTGCATCAGCTGGCGCGTTGATCTGACCGGCCTGGATGGCCAGCAGTGCCAATGGATCGCTGGAGGAAAGGAAGCTCACTGCCTGATGCCCTGCCCCATGATCGCCAATGTCAACCGGCGCGGTGGCACTTGCGCTCCAACGGGAGACAATGCCGAGCCGAGTTGTATTGTCAGGCTAGTCAATCCGCCATTGCCGCCAACCACTTGGCCGGTGTATGCAGCCACCAGCTCCTGCCCAGCTTGCGGGGTGTTGTTGTTGATGGTGGAATCGAACTGGTAGATGTTGAGATCCACCAGCCGGCCATCGCTGATGGCAGCGAGGAACGCATCTAACACCAGGCCGGTTGCTGCAGCGGTGACGGATACTGACTGCTCAGTGCCGCTGCTGCCGGCGGTGATGCCATCAGCGATGAACGGCACGTAGTTCCAGCTGGCGCTCGACCATGTGACGCTGGTGTTGGCGTAGTAGCTCTGCCACCGCTGGTAGGTGGTACCACCGGCGTCGTAGATGCGGAGGTATTGGCTTTGCGCTCTCATCAGGCCATGCCCAGCGCGATGCGTGCAGACGGTGTACGCAGACGGCCGATCACGCCTTCAGCGGTCAACCGCATGGCGCGTTCCATGTCGGTCACCGTCACGTAGCGCTGGCCGTCGAACTCCATCACCGGGCCGGTGGTTACGTTGATTGTAAGAGGGGGTGCTCCAGTGCCGGAACCCTCGGAGGGGATGGCGTCTTCGCCGCGTTTGCCGAAGAGGTAGCTGGTGGCGAAACCGGCGGCCTTGGACTCGGGCACGATGTATTCCGATTCGCCGCCTTCACCGATAAGGCCGAGTGTGGGGCGGTTTACGACGCCGCCTTTGGCGAATGCCTTGAAGCCGCCTGCCCAGAATGCGCCATCAGCAGCCTTCTTTGCGGTAGTGGTTCTAGCGCCGCGTGCTGAGTTAAGGAGTTGTTGATTTCGGAAGGCGCGGCCGATGTCGTCGGCGGCGACTTTGGCGTAGGTGGCCACATCGGACATCGCAGAAGCAAAAAGCCGTGTCTGACTGGTGCCTACTTGGATGACACCGACGAGGCGGCTGGATTCGTCTTTAGTGTTTACAGCTTGGAAGGCAACTACGCCAAGGGCGCCAGCGAGCCTGTCGGCTTGGTCCTTGGACATGCCGATTTCGGCACTGGTGAGTTTTTGAGCAAGAGCACCTTCTAGCTGGACGATTTTTGTTTGATATACAGCGCGAGCAATAATGTCTTGGTTGGCCGCAATCTGTTTGGCTGCGGTTACTTGGTCGTAAGCAACTTGTACGACGTCTCTTTGTGTGCCTAGAAGCGCGTCGTATCCAGCTGAAATTTCGCTAACTCGCGCAGCTGTAGCCCCGTTTTGTTGGGCATCAAGAATAGCAAGCTGTTTTTGTGCTGCGTATTTGCGATACTGTAATTCTGCGAGTCTTGCTTCAATTACAGCTCTTTGTATGAGAAGCTGGTTGTTTAGTTTTGATTGAACGTACTCGATTTGTGCAGCACGTACTTGTTGCTGGAACTGAGCAATGGCGATGTTGTATCGCTGGGTAGAGGTAGTGGCGAGTTGATACTGGCGCTCCAGCTGGGCGCCGTATAAATCGTTGAGTGCGGATTCGGCCGACAGCTGGGACTGGCGAACGTTGTTGCTTCTCTCCAAAGCGGTCAGCTGGTTCTGAATAGCTTGAGCGGCGCGGTCATAGCGTTCGTTATTGGCCTCGATTTCTAGGCCCAGTTCTTGCAGGCGGAATTTAATGTTTACTTGTGCGAGTTCTTGGTTCTTAAGGGTGTTAAGTCGCGCTTGTTCTTTAGCTAAAAGTTCTGCGCTGGCGCCTTTGTGCTCATTCAAGAAAGCGCGGGTTTTTTCATCGTAAGTCTGCTGTATTTTGTTTGTTTCGAGTTGTTTATCGAGTTCAAGGTTGATGAGTTTTTCGGCTGTGGTGCGACCCAGTGTGCGCTGTTTTTCAAGGGCAAGATTGGTGGTGTTGTTACGGATTTCGCGGTCTTGCTTGTCGATGACAGCTTGAAGCGCGGCGTTGCGCTTTTCTTCCTCTTCGGTGATGGCTTTTACACCGTTGAGAGTGTTATCAAGGAAGCGTCTTAAGATGGGAAACTTGTCTAAAACTCTGTTGGCAAGTGTTACGCCCCAGGCGCGGATTGTGCTGCCTAGGAGGTTTGCGTACTGGAGGATCTTTGTGAAGCCGCTGAGGAGTACAGTCAGCGCACTAACAAAAGGTGCGCCGATTAGGGATAGCAGCCCGGATACGGCGCCCAGGAATTGATTCCAAGTATTACCGAGAATGTTTACACCGCTTGTTATGTTGTCTACAGCGGCTGGGACCATGCCGGTCTGGGCGGCTACGGCTTCGGCGGCGATGGCTTGGGCTTTTTGGGCGTCGCCGGCTTCGATGAGGCGGCGGACAGTTGTATCCAGTTCGGCGTTAACGAATACGACGCTTTCGCGCAGCTTGTCCATGTTGAGCATGTCCAGCGCGTTGCCGATTTCGGTGATGCGGCGCTGGGCGTCTTCGAGGATTTGGCCGATGGCGGAACCAAGGATCTGACCGCCGAAACCTCCACCAAAGAAGGAGCCGGCAAGGCCGCCAGCCACTTGACCGGCGCCGCCGCCAAACAGCAGCGGGAAGCCGGCACCGAGTGCCAGGTTTTCGGCGGTAGCGTTAGGGTTGAAAGCGAGGTTGCCCGGAGGGGGACCGCCACGGGCTCCGGCGTTTGCACGGCGCGGTACAAAGTTGGGCGGCAGCGCCGGTCCCTGTACAGGTGGAGCGGCGGGGCCGAACTGCCCACCTTTTCCTAGCAGAACATCGACCTGTCGAATTGTTTGAGCAAGTTCTCTGTATTCAATACTTGTCATAGATACAGCATTCTGTACATCGAGAAGTTCTCGCTGATAACGTTCCAGTGCGGACACGCTGTTAGGTACGGTGTCCTTAAGTGCTATAAGATCGCGCACAAGTTTAGATGGCCCTTGATCTTGAGCACTTAGTCGTTGTGTTGGCTGCCGTTGGTAAATGTTCTGAAGCACAGAAAAGCGCTCCAGTTCTTGTTGTAGTAGGTTGGCGGATGCGTTTGCGGCGGCTTTTAGCGCGTTTGTAAATTGTTCACTGCCCGTCTTTGCATTAGCAGCAATAGCGTTAAAGGCACCTAGTTGCTGCGTAACGCCCGCAATGGATGTAGAAAACTTTGCAGATACAGTGTTTCCGTTAGCATACTGTTTTACTAGCTCAGCTAGTTCTTGCTTTGCTTGCTTTACTTCATCTGTACCTCTTTTATCAAAAAGCGTCGGTACAGGTTTAACTTTACGAATTAGATCGTTTAATCTTCCGACGCCATCCGTTAGTGCCCGAAGGTCTTGCTGCCCTTGTACGCGAACGTCAATTACAGCGGAGTACCCGGCCACTTTTGCATGTAGACGTAAGCTGCTAGAAGTCTATCCCGATAAAAAGCCGCCGGGTTAGCGGCGGCGTTTGGCCTTGTCGATGGCGGCTTGCTCGGCGTCGTGGCGGATCTTGTAGTACAGGCTCCAGCCGAGTAGTTCGTCTTCGGTCATGCGGCTGCGGAGTTCAGCCAAGGTCAGGCCCAGTTTTTCGGCAACGTAGAACTGGGTTTGGAGGTAGGTGTCTTTTTTAAGGGCAGCCTCAAACGCTTTTGGTGTCGGTCTCCTCCGAATCGTCGGTCAGGATCGCCAGCATCAGGGCCTGGAGGTCTTTGTCCTTGACTTCGTTTTTGAGCACGTCGAGTTCGGCGGCCTTGAACATGCGGGCGCCAGTGTCATCGCAGGCTTTGTTGATTAGCAGCTGGATGGCGAAGGCGGTGGCGTCGTCGGACTTGGCCTGCTTCTGGGCACGCTCGCGCTCGGCCATGGTCAGCGGCGTCACCCACATCTCAAATACGGAGCCGTCGCTCAGTACGACTTCCTTTTTGGTGGGCTCCAGGTTGGCCGCTTTGCGGAGGCGTTCCAGTGGGCTCAGAGGTGCGGAGGCAGCCATGGGCTAGGTTGACGGGTCACGCATTAGTGTAGCGGAGTAGAAATAAAAAACCCCGGCGGGAGAGCCGGGGTTCGGGGATCCATCACACCAGCAGGTTATCAGGACTTGTAGAGGTCGAAGGTGGGGGCAGCGCTCGGGCGGAAGGCGATTTCCACGCTCTGGCCGTCGTCGGGGTTGACGGTGAGGCTGGCCGAGGTCAGGATCACGGGCACGGTGATGGAACGGCTGAGGGTGTCGTTCACGGTGCCGCTGACCGAGATGCGGTCGATGTACAGCTTGACCGTGGCGCCAGTCTGGTTGAACTGGATTACGTCTTCGATCATGCGGCTGGACAGTGCCGTGTCGTCGTCGGTCGTGTAGACCGTGGCAGTACCAGAGCCGTCCGCAAAGCCGGTGATGTAGTTGCGGAAGGGGGCGTACTGGGTGGCTGTCTGGCCGATGGTGGTGACGTCGATCTCGGAGCGGGTGATCTCAAAGCTCCAGTCGCGCACGCTGCCCACAGCTGCTGGGGCGGTGTACACGATGCTGGCGAAGTTCGCGCCAAAGCCGGAGGGTTGAGCGGTTGCCGTAGCGGCAGCGCCACCAGCCGTCGAGCTGATGGTCATGATGCCGGTGGCGGGGACGTAAGTCTTGACGAAGTACGCACCAGCGGCGATTGCGTTGGTGGTCGTGGCGCCGACGGGGTAGGTCAGGGTCACGGGATCGTTGACCTTGAAGCCGAGGTAGGTGCCAACGGTGATGTTGGAGGCGGTGGAGGGGAAAGCGGTTGCGGCGAGCGTGGTAACAGATGTACCAGCGGGGGAGTAGTACAGGGCGCCGGAGGTGCCCGAAAGAACGGTGGCCATGGGAGGTACCTAAAGAGGTGTGGACGCGGGCACGGCCCGGCTTAGTACAGGTTAGCTCCAGTGATTGGAACTATTAAGTTGTGATGGTTGCTTGGAAGCCAGTCTCGATGCGAGATATAAAGAATGGCGTGAACGCGCGGCGGGATTGTTGATCGGGGACAGTGCCGCTGAAGTTGGGGCTGAACGAGGGGCCGTCGATTGAGCCGGTGCGGGTGTAAATGCCTGTTGATTGCTTAGGCGTGTCATTGATTGTCTTAAGAATGTCGTATGCGACTTGGATTAGTTCTTGATTGCGGGCGGGGCCTTTACCCTTTGGGGTGTAGGCGCGGATGACGATTACACCACGCACGTAGTCGTGGTTGGTTGTCAGGCTGGATTCGGTTGTTAGGCCGAATTGGATGTTGACGTGGACAAACTCCTCGGCGCTGTCGGCGCCATCGTTCATCACGTTGTCGAAGTACACCGGGACAGATGGCACCAGTGTGTTGTACGCCGTCAGTAGCGGGGCCTCGAATACGGCGCGGATGTTCTGGTAGTTCATTCGGGTCGTGCTAGGCGAACGCCGCGCTCCAGGGCTTTTTGCATTTTGCCACCTCGCACGAATAGGGGATACCAGTTGAGTGGGGCCGTGCTGCGAGAGTTACCGCTGCCTGATACGTCGCCGCGTTTGCCTGTTGCGGGACGAGTACCTCGGGCGACGACATCCCCCACAGGAGGGAATCCGGGGTATCTAAATTCTTCGCGGGGAACGTCAGCTAAGTCAAGCGCGATAAGTTTGTGTGGAGCCACATTTTCGATCGTAAATTTTACCTTTCGTGCAGCTTCTCTTTTAGTCAGAGGTAACTGCGGAATGTCGGACAGTGTGTAGGGGTAGCTGCCCGAGCCAGCGCCGCCGGATGCGGCAAAAGCAACCCAGCTATCTCGAAACTCGCCGCTCCAGGCAGGACCGGCGTCAGCCAAACCGTTCATTATTTCTTTTGCTGCGGACCGCGATATGTTGTTTATCCACTTATACGCATCGCGTTCAAGTTCTTTGAGGGCCGCCATTATTGGGGCCTCGCAATGAGGGTGTGGTAGATGGGGGAGTCGCCGCGTACTGTTTTGACGTTGATGATGCGGGCGGTTTTCGTAGTGCTGTTGTCGGTGTACTGGATGCGGTCGCGGATGCTGGGGGCGTATGCACCAAGCTCGGTGTTGCCGATGATGAGTTTGAGGTCGGTGGTTTGGTAGGTGCTGTCGAACTCTTCGGGGTTGACTTGGGTGATGATGGCGCGGACTGTGACGGAGGTTTCGGCGCCGCTGACTAGGCCGGTTGTCGGGTTGTAGGTTTCGGTTGTGGCGGCCTTGATGTAGGTAATGTCGCAGCCCCAGTCCGTCAAAAGCGGGCCGGGGATGGGGGCGAAGGTGGTGTCGATGAGGCTCATGTCAACCTCTCAGCAGGCGGACGGCGTAGTTGGCGGCGCCGGATTGGCAGTAGGGGCCGAGGTAGGACTGGAGCCAAGGGTAGACATCGAAGACGTTGTTGATGACGCCGGAGGTGGTGGAGCTGGATTTGTATTTGACTTGCAGGTCGCCCAGTTTCACCTCGTCGTAGATGCCAGTTGTGCCAGTGCTGCCGGTGATGGCGTTGGTGTCGTTGGCGAGAGCGCGGGCGAGTTCGTAGGTAGCAACCTTGACGTCTTCGGGGATCAAACTGCAGGCGAGGTCAACGTCATCGACGGTGTAGTTGTCGCGGGGCCACTTCAGGGCTTGAGTGGTGGTGCAGCGGTCGCCGTAGAAGCTGAGGCCGTCGATCCAGCGGGTGGCGGAGATCAGGGCGCGGTTTTTGGCGTCGGTGGTTTTGCCGGTCCAGTCGCTGCTGTCAGGGACGGTCTCGAAGTAGGTGTCGGCAGCAGCCAGCGTCACGTAGCTGTTAGCCGAGGTTCCGCTAAGAGTGGCGTCAACGACTGCAGGCACGGTCAATAAAGTCTTTGTTTGAGTCTACTGCGCGTGGGACGGGTGCTTGTTTTGGGCAGGATGCTGGCGTGGTAGACGGTGCCGCCCTCTAGTTCGATGTCGGCGGCGCGTTCTAAGTGTTGGCCATAAGGGACATCTTCGTGCCAGTGGCGACTATCCTGTAACACGTAGAGACGTACCATGCTCATGCCCGCTCGGAGATCAACTGAGGCCAGCGTAGAAGCCGAGGCCCAGAAAGAAAATTCTGCATTGCCCGGTAATGCAGTGAGGAAGTTGGAGGAGGTGGCGCTGGAGGTGCGGCGGCTGCAGGTCGAGGAGGGGCTGGGTACGCAGGAGATTTCTACGCGGCTCCAGGTCAGCCTTGCTGTGGTAACGCAGTTGTTCCTGCAGTCCTACAAGATGACGATGAATACGCCGGAAGTGTTTAAGTTGCAGGAGAGGATTCGAGTAGGCGGGCTTTGATAATAAAAAAGGCCCCCGTAATGGGGGCCATGTCATATCGCAGGTTATGCGACTTATGAATACGCAGTTGTGTCGAACGGCGTGTTGACCAGCAGGCGGCACAGGGGCACTTGCTTGGCGGCGCTGTAGACGAGGCTCCAGCTGGCGGTGTCGGCCAGGTTGCCGGTGGTGGCAGCGTTGGTCGGGTTGTCGCCGGCAACGTTCCACTTGGTACCAGTGACGTGGTAGCCGTAGTGGTAATCCACAGCCAGCACATCCTGCATGGAGAGGATGTTGCGGTCGGCGGCCAGGCGCAGATCCTGCTGGATGCCCTCGGACACGACGCCGGAGGCGAACAGGTAGACGGGGTACTTCACCGCGTGGGTGGAGGTGCCGCCGGTCAGGAAGGTCAGCTGGTCGTCGATCACCACGCGCAGGCCAGCGAAGTAGGCGGACTCGGTTTGAGTCACACCCACACCGCCGCCACCCCAAACGACGGAGCCGCCGGTGGCCAGGGCCGAGGTGCTGAAAACGAGCATTCCTACCTGTTGGAGATAGTACGCCACGTTGGAGTGCATGGCGATGGAGTCGAGGTTGTCACCTCGCTCGCCCAGCTTGGCCTTGGCAGCCACCACGTTGGCCACGTTCAGGAAGTTGGCTTCCGTCATGGAGCCGGGGGCGCCAGTGAACGTTTTGTTCGTCTGGTTGGCGCCCAGCACGCCGGCGCCGCTGATGCCGCCGAACAGACCCAGCAGTTGGTTTGCCAGGGTGGCGGTCTTCAGCTTGTTAATGGCGGCGGTCAGCTGGTTGCGGACGTGGGCCAGTGGATCGGCACCAGAGCCCAGCTTGCTGAGGTCGTCAGCGGCGTAGGCGAAGCCACGGTGCAGGATCGTCATGATCTGCTCGTCGGCCGTCACGTTCTGGGGAACGAGGAAGCCGCTACCACCACCCCAGGTGTTGTTGCTGAGGATCTGGGTCTCAGTCGGGGCGATGGGGTCGAAGAAGGGGACGCGCACGCGGGTGCCGCCGGCACGGGCGTCAAGGGCAGCGTTGCGCTGCACGATGCCGCTTTGGACCCACTTCGATTGCTCGAAGATGCCCTCGGCGGTGTACTGCAGGAACTCGGGGCGGGCGACAAGGTTCGACAGGAACGTCGAAGTTGAGCCGTAGTTTCCGGTAAAGGAAGACATGGGATAGCTCCAGTGGAGTCAGGGTTGGGGAGGTGCCCCACAGGGGCTAGTTGAGGCCGGCTTCGGCTCGGAGGAGCCTGGCTTTGTCGGGGTCGGTGGAGAGCATCATCATTTGCTGAGTGATGTTCCAGCCGTCCTTGGACCAGGGGTTGGCTTGGCCGGGGAGGGCGGTGGAGCGGGCACTACCTGCTACACCCATGCCGGCGCGGTTCGTGGCTGCAAAATGATGCTCGTAGCCGCTGCCGGGGTTTTTAAGGTTGGCGATGTATTCGCCAATCGGAACTTCTACGCCGCCGACATAAGCCACAGGCTTTCCGTCTTTGGCGCGAAGGTTCTCCTGCAATAGACGATACAGCTGATCGGGCGCCAGTGCACCGGACTGGGAAAGCTGGCCGATGGCACTGGCACGGAGTTGTTCTTGTGTGAAGCCTTGGCGGATCTGTTCGACTTCGGATTCTTTGGTGGCGAGCTGTTGTTTGAGGTCGGAGACGGTTTGTTGGGCTTCTTCCCAGAGGGTTCGGTATTCGCCAGATTCCGCAAGTTTGGCGGTTTTGGCTTGTTCTTGACTGGCGCGGATTTCGTCGAGTTGCTGTTGGAGGGCTTCGCGGTTTTCGCGGTCTTTGCGGCGCTCGGCAATCAGTTCTTGGTTTTTCGCACGAAGCGCGTCGAGTTGGGCGGCCAGATCGGAGCTACCAGCCACAGGCTGAGGGGCAGTTGGCTCCACGGGAGCGGCTACTGCTTGCTGTTCTTCGGGCACGGTTGTGTACTACTTGGACCCTTATAGGTTAACAGTACGGGGATAGGTATTCGCTATTCGGAAATAGGGACGCGCTTTTAATAGTCGGTCTCCAGGTAGCAGCTCATCAGGGCGATGCCGATGACGCTGCTGGTGCCGCCCACGCTCATCCAACCACGCGGGGCCAGGAGCGTGGTGTTGGTTGGCATGTTGGTGTTGATCGTGCCAGAGGCCGTGGCTCCGGTGCCGAGATCGGTCACGGTGTAACTCACCGACTGCGTGCTGCCGGGGGGTGAGAACATCACCAGCTCATAGACCTTAGTGCGGTCTGTTGTTGGCACGGGGAAGCTGGCGCCGAGGTTGACCTTAGTGATTGCAGCAGTGCCCCGGTGCATGATCTGGATGTTGGCGTCTGCCGCGTCCCAGCCCATGCCGACGATGTTGGTGATCGTGCTCGGCTCAACGTCGGTCGGCGCGGCAGTGGTGTTGGCCATGCCGACAAAGGCGCGGTTCGTGGTTGTTGCCACGCCGGTGGCTGGCCCCCAGCGGCAGACATAGAAGAAGCCGCCTTCATCCGCAGCAGCGCCGCCGACGGTCCAGCCGAGGTTGGGGTAGCGCCAGCCCGCAACCGCTGTAGTGGCTGCAGTGGTGACGAGATACTCAAGGCGCTGCGTTCGCGTGTGCCTGTTGGTGGTGGCGACGTTGGCGGATGTTGCGGTGCCTGTGGCAGTGAGCGTGGCGGTGCCGATGACGACAGGAGCGTTTGATCCACAGGCGCCCTGCCAGATGCTCACGCGGTTCCGAGCAAATGTCGGTTGCAGTGCAGCAGCGGCCGATGTGGAGCTGTTCTTGAAGCACGGCATGGAGCGGCCGCCGATTGACAGCGCCGCGAGCTTGCTGCCGGCTGCCGGCGAGGTAGCTGCAGCGTTGTCCGCAAGAACAAGATCGCCCTCGTGGATCGTGACATCACCAGCGCCAGCCAGAGCGCCGGCGTTGTTGAACTGCACCTGACCCGTGCTGCCGCCCGCGCCAGCAGCTGGAGCGGATGCCCAGGTCGGGGTTGCGCCAGCACCGGCTGATTGCAGCACCTGCCCGCTGGTGCCCGCGCTGCCGTTCACTTCCAGAGGGCCGCGAAGATTGGCGCCTGTGAGCAGGTTGACGGTCATCAGCCAACCACCACGACGCGGTAGGCGTTAGAGGCAGGGGCAGAAGCGAACACAACCGTCAGCGTGTTCACCGTGGCGTGTGTCACATCGGTGATTACTTCCTCGCCGTTGCTGTTCTGGAAGACCGTCACAGCCACATCGAGGCTGTTGAGGTTGTGCGTCACCGTGTAGCTGGTGTTGGTGCCGTCGCCAATGCTGACCGCGAATTTCTTGATGCGGCCGCTCCAGCTCGCCAGCTTTAGCGGGGTGATGAACCGCAGATCGTCGGTGCCGGTGTTGACCTCGGCCTGCGTGGCAATCTCGGCAATGCCGGCGGTGGTCTCACTTGCAGCAGGCGCGGAGGTGCCGAACGTGACCCAGCTGATGTTGCTGGAGCCGATCGTGCCGTTGATCTGATCCTGCCGGTAGGTCGTGGCGGCGCTGGTGCCTTCCTCGACCGTTGTGACGGCTTGCTCCAGCTCGGGGAAGGTGCTGGCGTCCAGCGAGCGCGTAGTAGCGCTGGCGGCCCCGTTCCAGATGTAGATGCCGTTTTCTGATGCTGTCGATTGAGCCCGCACCAGGATGCGGTCGCCCGACGCCATCGTGATGCCGTCGATCGTGGCGCCGGGGCTGGCCAGGTTCAGGTTCGACTGGGTGGCGACTCGGCAGCTGTCCTTCCATGCCAAGCCTTCAACCAGCGAGTCCACATAGGACTTCGGCACCGCGTCGCCTGTAGCTGACGGGCTGGGCAGGTTGATGACTTTGGAGACCGACTGGAAGTCGAAGTCTGTAAAAATTCTCTTGCTCATGTCAGGTCAGCCGCGCAAACCCGGCAACAGGTACTACGAACACGATAGCTGTTGTGTTGATGCTTAAGTGCGTGACCAGGCCCTCGATCTGTTGGCTGCCGGTATCGAAAGCTTGGACACTGGGCTTGAAGCCCAAGTTGTGGTTGATTGTCCACTCGGATGCTGCAGTCGCTTGGTTGTAAATGAAGAAAGCCGAGGCTGGGCCGACTGGTCCCGCTACACCTTGGGCACCTTGCGGTCCTGTCGCGGTGGCTGTAACTACTGTGGTTACAGGTACAGATACAACAGCGGTTGTGTTGTCCCCTGTGGTTACATTTACAGTATTCGTAGACTCACTTATATTTACGGACGTCATGCTGTATAGCCCTCGGATACATAGATAGTTCCTTCGAGATAGTATTCACGGATCGTACTGGGGTTTTCCAGTAGGACGTCGTAATAGCATTCGTTGGGAAATGTCGTTGTTTGACTATCTGTTAGCGAGATAGTGATTTGGCCGCTTGCACGGTTGGTGTAGGTGATGGCGAAGTCGGCATATTTTGTTGTGCGGTCGCGGTTCCAGGCTTGGGCGTAGACAGTCCAGCCGGTGAGGTTGATTGCTGCTCCAGTGCTGTCGTTGAACTGGAGCGCTACGGAGTAGTCGGCGCGGCGCTGCAGGCGGATGTTGTAGGTGCCAGGGGAGACGGCCATGGGACTACTCGACCTCCGATTCGTTCATTGTATCGGTTTCGGATTCCTCGGCCTCGGGTTGCTCGACTTCTTCGAGGTCGCTGTTATCTGGTAGGTCCAAGAGTTCTTCTTCGATGTTGATGTTGTCGGGCAGGATTTCGCCACGGCGGAGGACTTCCAGCAGCATGGCGTTGCTGATCTTGCCGGTGTCGGCCAGTTGTGCCAGGACGGCTACGTCTTGGCCGATCAGGCGGTAGTAGTCGAAGTCGCGGTCGATGGTGATTTCGGGAGGTTCCAGGCCGACGTATTGGGCGGCGAAGGCGAAGGCTTGGTTGAGGGCGGACTCCAGTTCTTGGCTGATGATGGAAAGGACGGAGTTGGATTGGGCTTGGTCGATGCGCTTGGCCTCGGCGGATTCGGCAACGAATTTTTGGCCGAAAAGTTTGGTGACGCCAAGCGTGGACATTTGCGAGGCGAGGGATTCCAGTTCGGACATTTGGGCGTCGAAGCTGGTGGCGTCGGCTTGGACGTAGTACGCCTTGTTGCCGGGTTGCATGGCGATGGCGTAGTTGACGCCCATCGTTGCGGAGCCGGTGGTGTCATCCCAGCCCTCTAGGACGAGGGTGGGCATGGCGGCGATGTGGAGGGCGTGGATGAGGTCGGCTTGGCGCTGGTAGTGGGTGATGTTGAGGTTGGCGATGTCGAGTAGTGGGGGCTGGGAGATCAGGAGGCCCCGGCGGTTGCTGTAGATCGGGACCAGGGGGATTTCGGGCAGGCTGTAGTCGCCGGATTCCGTGAATTCGACTACTTCTTGGCCGAGGGTGTAGAGGTCGTAGCGGCCGGGGTAGATGACGCGCATCTGCTCGACCTGTTCTTCGCCAAACTCGTTCAGGGGGCGGACGTCGTAGTCGTGGATGCGGACCTGCAGGAGACGGTTGGTGCCAGCTTCTTTGCGCCAGCCCCAGATTTGGGGGGCATCGACGTGGACGAAGTAGGGGCGGCGGCCCAAGGCGCGTTCTTCGGCCAGGTTGCGGGCGCCCATGGCGGCCGGGTAGTCAACCAGGATGGCGCTGTGGCCGTAGGTGAGGCTACTGACGAGGGAGCGGCGGGCGTATTCGTTGATGCTGGAGCCCAGGCCGTCGATGTTTTGGATTAGATCCAGCCAGTAGGGGTCGCCCTCGACGTGGATGGGTTTGCGGAGGATGGCGCCAGCGGCGGTCTCGATTAGGCGGCTGGTGTACGGCGATAGTACGGACCGATTGACGCGGGTGGTGTAGGCGTCGTCGTCTTCGCGGGGTTCTTGGGGGAGGTAGGTTTCGCTGAGGTCGCGGATGTAGTTGGTGCCACGGGTGACGGCGGCCATGACGCTCCAGTCGGACATCATGGCGATGCTGTCCAGGTTGCGGACGAATGGGGATTCGCTGACTACAGCTCCGGTTGGCGGGATGTTGGCGCTGTAGACCACGGCTGGACTCCTACTTTGTACCTATTTTGGCAGTGAACGCGGCCTTGTTACCGTGCGCGAGTGGAATACGCCGGTTCGGGAGCCTTGGAACCCGGTGATCCAGCAGTGTCTGAAGGGGGTGGATGAGCATGTGCGCCAGTACATTCGGACGGGGAATGTGTGGCATTTGGAGAAGGCGGAGTTTTTGCGGAAATATGTTATGGAGTTGAAGATTTGGATACATAAGGTGGAAGGGAGGTAGTTACCACTTCACCTTGTTTGCCCAGAAGGCGGCGGACATTTTGCCCTTGGCTATGTTTTTGGCGTGTCGTGCTTGGAAGGATGCCCGCCTGGTTTTGTCTGCTGCTGATTCTCCTTTTTGGGGTGGTTGGGGGTGCGCTTGGGTTTGTTGTAGCCCTCGAACGTTTCGCCTCGGTATTCAATCGTCATCGTCGTCTTCCTCGTCGTCGGGGTCGTTGATGGGCACCAGCACTTCGATGCCGTGGGCGAGCATTGTGACGAAGCCGCCCAGAGTTTCGGGGAGGGAAGGGGTTTTGAAGGCGAAGGTGGCGTGGGTCAGGCCGTCTTCTGCGTCAATGTCAATCTGGACGCAGCCGCCGTTGATGGTTTGGATTCGCATTAGCCGTGGTATGCGACTGCAATGTGGGGGACGATGCTGGGCGTTCCAGAGCTGATGGAGGCAATACGCATACGGATTTTGGCGGCGGGTTTGCCGTCGTAAAAATAGACGTATTGGCCGTTGGAGTTAATGGTTTTGCTGCTGTCGATGGTGAACCAGTTGCCGGTGCCGTTGCCGTTGAAACTGCACTCCAGGGCAAGCTGGAAGTTGGCGCCGCCAGTGACTGTAGCGGCAAAGGTGTAGCTAGAGGCTTGGGCCGGGACTTCCATCCAGTCGTCAACGGCGGTAAGGGTGCCGCCGGTGTACTCGATCAGGTTGCTGAAATGATCCCGAGCAGTGTTAGCAATGGCAGCCATTGTTTTTCTCCGGTTTACTTGCGAGTTTTAGGTCGTTTGGCGGTTTTGGCCGATGCCTTGAAGGCGGCGGCGGTGGGGGCGCCTTTGGAGCCAGGTTTGCGCATTTTTTCGCCGCTTCCGGCTGCGATGCGCTTGCGCTTGGCGTTGATGTTGGCGTAGAGGCCGGGTTTAGCCATTATTTTTTACCTTTTTTGGTGGGTTTTTTCTTCATGCCGGCTTCGGACATGGCGATGGCGATGGCTTGTTTGCGGGATTTGACCACGGGGCCTTCTTTGCTGCCCGAGTGGAGTTCGCCTTTGCTGTATTCACGCATCACTTTTGTCACCTTTTTCTGGGCTTTGGAGGGCTTTTTGGGGGCCATGTTTTATACCGGGTGCGCTTACCACACACGATAGTTGGTTTTGCCGAGGTTCTCGGGTTTGGCGAGGTTGAAGGTTTGGAGGCAGAGGTAGCCGAGGGCGTCGAAGGCGTGGTCTACGCCGAGGTTTTTGTTGGGGAGTCCGGTGCCGGGGGAGTAGGTGAGGGTGCGGAGGGATTTGATGAGTTCTTTGCAGCGGGGGTGGATGAAGAGGCGGCGGGTTCCAGACGCATCCAAGAGGGCGGTGTTGACGCAGGTGATTTTGTCGCGGATCTTCCAGGGGGAGCGGGGGCTGGAGACGGTGAAGCCGGATTTGCGGAGGATGTTGTGGTCGGTGGCTCCAACGCCGCTGGTTTTGCGGGCGCCGCCGGTGGGGTCGGGGCAGGCGATGATGCGGCGCTCCACGCCGTAGCGGGATTGGACTTCTTCGCAGAGATCCCAGGTGGTGGCGCCACCCGTCATGATGATTTCGTCGAAGACCCAGAGGACGTCGCCTTTTTTGACGGCGCAGATGCCTGACATGGGGTCGATGTTGAAGTCCACGCCCAGCAAAAGGGGCAAAACGGGCAAATCTTGGACGATTTTGTCGATGTTGTCGTCGGAGAAGGAGATGGCGACGAGGCCGGAGAGGTTTTCGAAGCTGGCTTCGAATTCTTGGCGGAAGGTGCGGGCGTCGAGTTGGGCGCGGGCGGCTTCAATTTCGGCAGCGGGGACGTTATCGCCTTCGATGGTGGTGAATTGCCAGCGCTGCCAGTCCGTGTCGCCCTCTTCGCAGTAGCACCAGAGGTCGTAGAACCAGCTGGCGGTGCCGTCCGGGGTGGAAATGAAGAGTGCCCAGCCTTGTTTGTCGGCCAGGGCGGGGCGGATGACCTCGAACCAGACTTCGGGGTCCATGAAGGCGGCTTCGTCGAGCACCACGCCAGCCAGACTGCGGCCTCGGAGGGCCATGGCGTTCTCGGTGCCCTTGAGTTCGATGGTGGAGCCGTTGACGAGTTCGATTTTGAGGTCGGTTTCGTTTTTGGATTTGATCCAGGCTTTGGGGACTAGCTTTTTCAGGACTTTCCAGGCAATGTCTTTTGCCATTCGGTAGGTCGGGGCGGCGTAGAAGAAGGTTTCGCCCGGACGTTCGATTGCTCCACGCAGCAATTCGATGCAGGAAAGGTAGCTTTTGCCGAAGCGGCGGCCGGCAACTAGGACGCGGAAGCGTTTGCGGCTGGAGAAAACTTGCCCTTGGGCGTAGCGGAGGGAGAGTGTTCCAGCCGTTTCGGGCATTTTTGTGGGGGAGGGTACCTTCTAGGGTATTACAGGAATTGAACCCCTGCCCCCGGTGTGTAACAGAGGAAGGAATTGGGAATGTGTCAGTAGGTTCCCTACGCCCCGACCTGCGCTTAAATGTAACAAACTGTGCCCCCCTTAAGTATAAGGGAAGCACAGCAAACTACAGTTCAGTTTGTATTACATAGCGATCAAACTCTCAAACTGCTCTAACACCGTCTGTTTCGTTCCCTTTAAGTTATACTCTCGTTTGATGATAGAGTACACGCTGGGGCCGTTACGTTTCATACCCTTACACTCTAACTTGAGCGTAGAAAGTAACACCCGCTGCCGGTACATTGTGATAGCCTCGCCGGTAAAAACGTGGGTCATGATGTTAGAGCAAAGGGAACAGATAGGATAACAAGTAGGGCCGCAAGTGGCAGGCTAGTGGTAGAACCTGCAGCGATTAAAAGTATAAAGGCTAGGGTAAGTTTCACGCCTCAACCTCTTTAGGACTGAGATGCTCTACGCTACGCTGAGCACACTCTAGGATAGATTTAGCACGCTCAAAATTTGCCATTTTGTCAGCCTCATTGTCAGAATAAGTCCAGCGCAAACCGTTAATGTAACTACGCACAGCATAAGCAATCTGCTCGGCAGGAAGTTGCGAAAATTCGAACACAATAGAACTTTCACCCTCTTTATCGCGCACTGTAATTCCCTGGTTGCGAAAATCGCAGCTTGCTTGTGCGCTGACAGTAAAAGACTCGGTGATGATGCGGTTCACGGGTGTTACCTTTGTTTGGTTGGATGCGAGGGATTGTCTCCCCCGCTTGATCGTATCCTACAGTAGAAACCCCAGCAGGCTAGGGGCATTGTTGCAGAACTTAACCTGCCAGTTTGGCGGCAAGTCTCAAATTGTAGTTATCCGGCAAAATTTGGATGCGGAACTCTGTTCCAGATTCCCACTCTTTACCACCTAAATACCACTCAAACTTACGTTGGCTGATCCCGTCAGAATAGGGAGAAAATGCGCGGATCAGTGCGTTAAGTCTGCTCTTAGTGGTTACAGTCTGCCAGCCACAATCTGACAAAACAAAGCAGTTTGCCTCAGGATAAAATTGGGCGATAGTGTGACCGTGTAATTTAACTTTAATGATACGGTCCTGATTAAAAGTAACAGCATCTTGCCATACCTCAGTGTTGTTACACTTAAGGTAACGACCATCAAATCCCGGCCAATTTGCTAGATGCTGGATTGACTGAATCATGCGGGCTTCAATCTTTCGCATAGCTAGAAGTTGTGTGGACTTGCCAAGCATAAAACCGCTTTGCCCCAGCAGGCAGGTTTCCCGTAACATTCTGTAATGTTAAACAGTGTTAAGCCGGGGCTCCGTGGTGTGGTACGTTCGGAGCCTATAGGATGGGATTCTATCCTATAACAGTAGTGTTATAGTGTACTATAGTATAAGTATAATTGTACTATAGTATAGTGCCGCGCCTGCGCGTGAATGAATGAATGAATGAATGAATGAATGAATGAATGAATGAATGAATGAATGAATGAATGAATGAATGAATGAATGAATGAATGGGTCACTCTGGCCGCTTACTTTCCACGGTGATGTTGAGAGTTGGAGTATTGGTAGCAAGCTGTTCCGGCGCGGCTTCTCCGATAACTGCGCCCATGTCTTTCAGCAACATCGCAACCGTTTGAAGTTGGCCTTTGCGTAGTGCCTTTGTAACGGTTGCGAGGCGCAAAGCCTGAATTTGGTTCAACAGATCTTCTCGTGTTGCACTTTGTTCCTCACGAAGAAGAATCATTGCCTTTGCATAGTCGTCATGAGAAGTTCGGATCGACGTGTTGAACCTCGAAGCAAGCCTTTCGGCAATCTGTCTACGCGTACCACCGTCCAAGATGTACGCATAAGCGGCATTAACCCGCTCGTCGATCCGTACCTGTTCGCCTTTACCACCTCTCCACCGTTTCGATTCATCATCGGCAACAGAGGTTTTTTTAACTTCCTGGCCGCCAGTATCGGACACGGTTAATACAACGAAAATCTGCCCGTATCGTACCGCACTAGGAAAATCCCGGCAGGAAAATTTGCGGGGCAGGAAAATCCCACCCCTTGCGGCCGGCCCCTAAAGCCACCGATCGCCCGGAGTGAACCCGTGTCCTTTAGCGATGGTGCACCAATCCGTCAGCACACCGGGAGCCGCCAGTGCCTTGTAAGCCGCCTGAGCTTGCCTGAGGGCCTCGGCAGCAGCGTCTACCAGCTCAGGCCCGGCTCCAGCTAGAAAATTCTCCCGTTCTTGGATGCGCGCATCAGCGGCGGAAAAATACGCGATGTTATGGTCCCGGATACCCTCTGCATCAATCTCCGGCAGGTTGTCGCCGCGACCCACGTTCAGGCGCACTCCACCGTTGGCGTCCGAGCGCCAGTAGGTTTCCGTTTCGAGGGTTGTGGTGCCGTAGTGTTGGCGGATAGAAACCGGCTCACCCACTGCAGCGGTCAGGGCAGGCTCCAGTCTGCGGGTAAGTTTTTTCCCGTTGTTCTGCTGCAGCACGGCGAGGATCGCCCCCGCTTGCTGTCGTTGCTGCTGCTCCAGTGCTTGCTCTGCGCTAACGGTCTGGCGTGTTGTCTGTCGGTTGTGGGTTGTCATGGGGTGAGTCCTAAGGGTTGGGTCTCGTCTGTGACAGTAGAGGAAATTTGGCAGCCTGTCAAGCAAGCGCAGGCACCAGAGGATCCGAGGATCCGTCAGGCCATGGGTACGGTTCACGCCGCCACTCCTGATCCGCCGGCAGCAGTGCCAGCCCGGTCAGGGCCACTAGGTCGGAGCGATCGACGCCGCGCGCTACCTTCTCAAACCTGACGCACGCGCCGCTGCTGAGATCCTCCACGAACCAACCCTCGCCGCTCCAGTCCAGACACGTGTCGAACAGTGCCCGCAGATCCTGCTCCAGCTTCTCATCGGGCAGTTCATCCAAGCGATCATCCGCCCAAAATTTCGCCGTGCTCGGGCCGTAGGCGTTACCCTCCAGCACGGCCAGAGGGCAGTATTGCGCCAGCTGCTTAGCGATCTCGTCGCGCCAGTCGCGGCTGTAGCAGTCTTGCCAGGCTTCCTCCGCGGCCTCCAGCTCTAGGGTGCGGTGCTCCTCGTCCGAGATCAGCGGGTAAGATTCCAAACCCTCCACGGTCTCCAGTACATCGGCCGGGACGCGCAGCAAGTCCAGCACCACACCCTCACCGTTCCAGCCATAGCCCACGGTCAGGATCCCGCCCAAAGGGTCAGGAGTGCTGACGGGATCAGTCAGAACGTTAAAATTCGCCTTACCCACTAGGCCGGTGTCGCTGTAGTCGCTCCAGCCGCAATAGGTCGGGCAGAACCCCAGCGACACGTTGCGCCAGTGCTCAGTCAGACAGGTCTGCAGGTGATCCTCTGGGGACTGGTGCCACTGATAGGAGCAGTCCCGTTCGGGGTCGCCGTCCCGGATTAGGAGCCAGTGGCCAGAGCATCCGCGCAGGCGTTCGATACGCTCCAGCAGAGCAGGGCTCGCCTTAGGTGTGGTCGGTTGCATGGCAGGGTGTGCCGGTGTGCTTTGCCAGTATGGGCGCAGCTCCAGCCGGAAAGGGCTCCCTGTTGTAACACTTTACAGTTTGGCTGCAGGGCTTGCACCTGCTGCTACTGTGCCAGAGCACAGCCGAGCCAAGGCACCATGTCCACACCTAACGGTCTGGGGTACCTGCAGCGTCACATGCTGACGTTCTGCCAGCGGTACCCCGGACGCCACACCATCGCATCGGATTACGAAACCGTGAGGGTCGCCAGATCGCTCCAGCGACGTGGCCTGTTGATCGTCACGGACTGTGGCATGTGCACAGCCGTAGGCCGCCCCGTTCTGATCGTTCAGGTCCGGGCATGACCGGCGGCGAGTGGACTACGAAAGGACGCCAGCGTGAACAGCGTGAACAGGAGAGAGAACAGCTACGCCTAGAAAAACGGCACCTTCGGGATCTCCGCTGGGCAATCGAACGTTCCACCGTGGAAGCCTCGGACTGGCAGGATCTCCTCTCGCTCCAAGCCGCCCATGGGCGCGAGGGTCCAATTCAGCTCTGGCGTGAGCTGATCCCGTACTGGCGACAGTGCCAGCGGATAAACGGCGGCGCTGACATCCCGCCGGACCTTTTTCCACAAGCTACGGGACTTTTTCCGCGCGACTCTCCAGCAGCTCCAGCGAACAGACAAAAGCCAGGCAAGGGCACAGCCCGTAAGGTCCGCTCGGATGCCGGAATCGCCAAGCCTCGCCGCCAAGCCTGAACCGCTCCAGTCGGCCCACTCCCGGCTGCCTCCCCAGGTGGGCGGGCTTTGCTGCGCTGTGGCGTGAGACTCATGAGACTGAGAATGAGACTCACACCGTTGGCGGACTGGCCGGCCACGCTCCAGGCTGAGGCTGCCTCGGGCTTGAGAACGATTCCCATTGCCACTTGAGAACGGTTCTCATTTACAGCAGCGACAGCCCCAGGTATTGGATGCTCCAGTGAATGGCCTAATACTTGAATGGCTTGAATGGCTTGAATGGGCTTTTGTCAACTGGGTAAAGCTGTATTGTCAACCTGATTGTCAACAAGGCCCGAGAAGTATTGCTCCACCCGAGCCATGAATGACTCCTCTGCTTCTTTTAAGTCGCGCAGCGACATTGAATGGACGTTGGGGGTGCCGCAGCGGCGGGCGAGGATGATGGCTGCTCCAGTCGGCTGGAGGCCGGTGAGGTGCTTGAGGCCGAGGCTGTAGGCGCCGCACTGGTCGATGTATGAATGGCCCGGTGGGAGGCGCTCCAGGCCCTCGTCGTCGAGCTTGGTCTTGCGGCTGACGCTGGTCTTCCAGTCGGCTAGTACCAGCTCGTTATTTTTGAGGCCCACCAGGGCGTCGCAGGTTCCAGCGAAGCCGGCGGGGTGATGAATGGAAAATTCGGACGCGAAAATTTCGGTGACGTTCTCGGTGATCCAGTCAGACAAGCTGCGGGCGTAACCTGAGGCGCTCCAGCCGACTCGGGGAACATTCGGGCGGACTTTTTTGAGTGCCCACTGTGTAATCGGGGCGGGGATGCGGGCGAGGCCGTTGGCGTCCCAGTGAATGGAATTGCGCTTGTTTGCGGTAGAACGTGCCAGCGATTGTGAAGTTTTGAGTAGATACTCGGCCTGTGAATGGGCCATGTTGCCCCTGGTGGCTGCCACGTTGCGCTGTTGTGTAGCTTCAGTGGGGCCGAGGCGGGCTTCCCAGCGCTCCAGTCCGGTTTTGTCGCTGGTTTCTTTTAGGATGTGTGTAACAGAGTGGTAGACCGTGCCTTTTGTATCACGGTAGACCCTGAATGGGCCAGAGTTATCCTGCTCCAGTCGCCAACGTCTTAGGGAGGCTAAGGTGTCTTGCGTATTGGAGGCCATTAGATACTCTTTCCCAACCATACAGTACCTTAAAAATTGGCCACTGGCAAGAAAAAGCCCCCGGTGAAAGGGGGCGTGTTCGTAAGTACGAGCGTGTCCGTACAACATACGGACGTGTTCGTATCAGGCAGCCTTGAATGGGTTGCCGCCGGTTAGGAGGCGGCTGATGTCGAAGCCGTTGGATTTGGCCTCCAGCCAGGCTGCGTCGATGTGTTCTTGGGCGCCTTTCTTGCGGGGGACTGGGCGCAGGGTGTACTCAGTCAGGAGGCCGGAGCCCTTTTTGCTGAGCTGGAAGTCCCAGGCGAGCAGTTCGGCGTAATCCTCCATCTGGCTGATCTGATCCAGCTCTTTGAGGATGGATTTTTGGGTCAGGGAGAGGACTTGGACGGCGCCAGCGTCGAAGCTGTAGACCGGGACGGCGATGGCGAATTTGATGTCGGCGGTGCCGGGGCCGCCACGGCCTTCGCGGGGCTCGAAGTCGCCCATTTCAGCCACCACGTCTTCGTAGGTGGGCTCGAAGTCGAAGCGGAAGGGTTTGGATTTGCCGTCGGAGCTGGTGCCCCAGGTTTCGTAGAACTCCAGGGGCTCGTCGGAGAGGAGGGCGAAGCGGACGCTGCCGCCGTCGGGGAGTTTGGAGACTTGCAGGTAGCCGCCGCCGGTGCCGGTGCTGGAGACGGTGGCTGAGGCGTTTTTGGAGAGGAATCCCATTGGTGTTACAGGGTGATGTGGTCGCCGGTGTCGGCAACCCTGTAACAGTAGCACGGGGTTGGGCGGGGGGCTACGCTGAGAAAATGCCCCAGCTCGGGCGACCGGCCGGGGCACAGGAACATTCTCGTGTGAGACTCTAACATGTCGCAAGCTAAGACGCAGGAGCTGTTGGCGTTTGTGCGCCAGCTGCCTGCTGGGATCGCGTATGCGCCGATCTACAGGCAGGGGGCGGCGATCCAGTCCGGGAAAATTTCAAAGGGCAAGACGCCGCTGGAGAAGTCGCACCACACGGTCATGGGGCCGGCGGATGTGGCGCTCCAGGTCGAGCGGAGGCCGGATGTGTTTCGGGCGGTGGGGGCGTTCACTGGTGCCCGGAGTGGGGGGCTGGTGATTCTTGACGTGGATCGCAACCTCTCCAGGCTGAAAAAGAAGTGGGGGGAGACGCTGGAGGGTGCTCCAGTCGTTACTTCGACCAAGGCCAATGCGGCGAAGTACCTGTTTCGCGTCCCAGAGGCTCTGTGGGGCGTTGTAAAGGGCTTCGGGTTGTCGGATACCGGGGCGGGGTATGAGGTGCTGTGGGGGCGCCAGGGCGTCCTGTACGGGGCTTATCCGGGCTCCAGTGATGGAAAGGCGCCGGAGGGGTTCTACGGGTTTGAGGGGGATCTGGAGGCCATTCCAGAGGCTCCGGGGTGGTTGCTGGCGGAGATGCGCGATCACGCCGGGAAGGAAGTGGCTGATGGCGGGTTCATCAAGAACCGGAAGGCGCTGGATTTCTCGGATCGAGACCCCGCTGAGGTGGCTGAGATTGTGCAATCGGCGCTGATGGTGATTCCGGGGCAGGGGGCCGGGAGTCGGGACCATTGGGTGAAGGTGGGCATGGCGATCCACTCGGAGTTGCCGACTGACCTTGGCTTGACGTTGTGGTCGGCGTGGTCGGCGGAAGATCCAGAGTTTTCTCAGGATTGGGTGGATGGGAACCCTTGCGAGGAGGTGTGGAAGAGTTTTCGGAAGGGGGCGGTGAGTCTGGGCTCGCTGTTCTGGCTGGCGGACCAGCAGATGCCCGGAAGGCTGTGGCTTTCTGAGGATCTGCGGAAGGTGGTGGCTGAGGTGGAGGCCGATAACGTCACCAGGATTCGGCAGGTTGTTATCACTTATGCCGAGGTGATTAGGCGGGCGAAGGAGATCCAGCAGATTCAGAATCCGGCGGAGGCGGCACATGCCATGAATGTGTTGGCGCTGGAGGCTGGGTACAGGGATGCTGGGGCTCTGGAGCGGTTGCTTATCGCTCAGATGCAGTTCGAGCAGCAGGATGACGAGATGGCGATGAGCAGGCTGCTGGAGAAGGATTTGAAGTTTGAGTATCTGATCCCGGATCTGTTGCCGTGTCCAGGGACCGTGATGATCCACGGGGCTGGTGGGGATGGCAAGTCCATGTCGGCGTGGACGATTGCCAAGCATGTAGCAAGGGGGATTCCGTTCTCGGTGCGGGGGGATCTGGTTCCAGTGCAGAAGGGCGCGGTGCTGATCCTGAATGGCGATCAGAGCGAGGTGCAGGTTCAGCAGCAGCTGCGGGATCTGGAGTTCCAGTCGGAGGATCCGGTGACGGTGGTGATGGGGTGGGATTTGAACTGGTATTACCGCTTTGTGAAGTTGATTGAGAAGCACCAGCCGAAGTTGGTGATCATCGACTCGATTACGGGGTGCAGTAGGGGGTCGGCGTTTGATGAGAACAAGAAGGAGTTTGCGAGTCCGATTTATTGGCTGGCGAACAACAACGGGCGGACGTTCCCGGCTTGCACGATCCTGCTGATTCACCACGCGAACAAGACCGGCGGGTTCAGGGGCTCCACTGCCATTCGGGACGCTGTGGATGAGGTGTGGGGGCTTAGGAGGCCCGATAAGCGGCAGGTGGAGCAGACGGGCTACAACGCCAGGCTGATCACCGTGGAGAAGTCTCGGGCGGGGCGGGACGGTTCCAAGCTGCTGATGAAGCTGGAGAACGATCTGACGTTCTCGCTGGCGGACTACGTGGAGGTCGATACCGATAGCGCCAGTCCGGCGTCGATCGTGGACCGGGTGCTCCAGCGCCTTAGGGCTGCGTATCCCCGCGCTCTGAGCCGCGCTGACCTGGCTGCGGACCCCTTGTGCGGTGGAAGTGTCACCGCCATCCGTAAGGCGCTTCAGAGGCTCGTTTCGAGGGGGCTGATTGAGGTGGGGGGTAGTACCGCTGGAACTGGGGGGCAGGCTCATTTGTTCCAAGCTGTTTCTGCCTCGCGTGATATGTGTGTGAATACGTGTCCCACCTATGAAAAACCTAGTCAGGGACTGGAAAGTAAGGTGGGACAGCCTGTTGACGTGTCCCACCTTGTCCCACCTTCGGGGGAGGGAGATGGGACAAGCTGGGACACCGCCCCTACGTGTCCCACCCCAGAAACCAGTGATACCAGCGGATCTGGTCAGGTGGGACAGGTTTTGGAGGTATCCCCAAGGGAGGAACAGCGATCAGAGGCTGAGCTGGAGCAGCTGATGCAGGAAGCCGCACGGATGTGGGAGTGATGGGGCAGTTCACGTCGCCTAACTTTTTCCTAGGGCTGCTGCGGGTTGCCGCATGGCTGTTTTGGAGGGATCCAGTGGCTAAGTCCGATGCGCCCCAGCCCAAGCCGCCCAGGAAGCCCACGCTGGGCTACACCGTCGCGGAGATCCCCTTCGAGCTGCTGGCCGTCATCCGGGTGGCTTGGTACCGCCGGGGCAAGGCTTACGAGATCGAGGAGTACCAGATCGCTGAGTGCCCGGACGCGCAGGCCCAGTTCCACTACATCGTGGGTGGAGCGCTCAGGCAGGGGGCCGATGTCTGCGTGCTGACCCAGTACCAGCCGGAGGAACTGGGGGTGCCGGTGTGATGCCGCCTGTGATCGTGTTCGGCCTGACGTGGATGGTCGGGATCCTGGTCGTGACCGTCTGCCTAACGCGGATGTAAAGAAAAACAACAGCCCGGTTTGACGCTGGGCTGTTTCTGTGTAACGCTAAGGGCAAGCCCGGAGAAACGGGCCCCGTGTTTCTGTACTACACATGGCAAGCACTGTTATTGACAACGACAAGCTGATGCCCTGGTACCACGCCGTCGATTGGGCGGCGCTGGTGCTGGAGCAGCACATCAAGGAAGTCGAGGATCACGGTCTCGACGCCTCGCTCCACAAAAAGCGCCTGGCTGAGCTGCAGGATCTCCAGGAATTTCTGGATGCCGCGTGGCAGGCATGGCTGGTCAAGATCGCTACTACACCCGAGGAAGTCAAGTGAGCCGCGTACTGAGCATCGAGGATCTGCAGTTTGATGGGGACTACCTTGTCGTTGAGGCGCTTGTCGATGATGCTGTGGTCGTGCGTCCGCAGACGTACCTTGACCCAGAGGAATGGGGGCCTGCCTTGTGCCGAGGCTCCTTCGAGCTTCACGACGAGGATTTGATTCCTGCAACCGATGCAGAACTTCGCGACCTCCTGTCAGAGCGGATTGATGACTGGGCACCACTCGACACGTCGGATTGGGGCGACTGAGGCCCGCGAGCTTCGGAACCAGCCGGACTATGACGACTGGAGCTACGGAACCGAGCCCATCCCAGGCGACACGTACTGGGTCCGGGCTCGGACTCTGACCCAGCTGTATCGCCACCTCATCTATGTGTTCGCTACCAGCGATACGATCAGCTCCAGCCGTCTTGCTCGGATGGCCATTCACGAGATTCTCAAGTTGAGTCTTACGGATCTCAACCACTTCAAGCACCAAGACCCCAAGTTTTTTGCATGACTGACACAACGATGGTTCCTTTTTACAAGTCTTTTCTGCTGGGGCAGACGGTGTATCTGGATCAGATTCAAGGACTGCCGGTGCGGGATCTTGAGCTGCTAAATGTAGATACGCTGGCGGCACTGGAGGAGGCGCGGCATAGGTATGCCACGCTCGAAGACAAGAAAACTGATGATGCTGGGGCGGCGTACCGGCAGATCAAAACGGCCGGATACTTTCAGGCTGCTATTCAGATTGAGCTGGGGAAACGCTAATGATGGCGTATCTCATTTGGCTGCTGATGATGGCGACTGCCTGCCTTGCGATCGGCAATCATCCCTGGCTGGCGTTGATGGCTATGTGCATGGCCTTTGTCGTGAGGTGCTGCTGCAATGACTGATTCGATCACCCCACCGCCGGAGCTACTGGATAAGTGGGACAACTTACCGCTAAGTACCCAGGAAATCTTCGTGATTGCCGCTCGGTGGGGTGCCGATCAGGAGCTAGAGGCTTGTTGTCATGAGGTCCAAGGCATGTATGGCGGTGGCAGCTGGCTCCGCGCCGCCAGACGCCCCAAGCCGAGCTTGAAGGAAGAAGCACTCAAGGGATTTTACACTATAGCTGGCATTGTCCTTGACGAATATTATGGAACTAAATTCTACGAGGAATATAAAAAGGTTGCTGATACCGTCCTCCGCGCCCTGGAGCAACTCGATGACTAGCCCCCTCTCCCCCGCCGCGCAGGCGGTGCTGGATGCAGCTTTCTCTGCTTATTGGTCTGCCGAACAGGAGGCCCCCAACGACGAGCAAATGATTGCCGCCGCCGCGGTGAAAGCTGCTGCGGATCAGGTGGTGCCAGAAGACTACAACCCACTCCGCACTGCTTTTTGCCCAGAAGCAGGTGCATTTGTGGACGGAAAGGAGTGTCGAAACGAAGAGGTGCGGTATCAACTCCTTGCCATCGCCGCCGAGCTGGAGGGTACCAAATGACTGACACCATCATGCTTACCAAAAACACAAACCAACTTCGCCAACAAGTAGCAGCTCACGTCGCTGCTGACTCTATCGCTCAAGGCATTTACTGGGACGAACCCGACAAACGCGGTTGCTTTATTGGGTGCCTAGCGCACTCAGACGATCCAGGGATTAACGAACAAACCTATGGCTTGCCTGTAATGCTGCAGCGTATTGCTGAGTCGATTTTTGAATCGTTGCCTGACGATGAAGCCAAAGCGTTTTTTGCGGCACTGCCTGATGCGGTCGGTTGTGATGGCAAAGATCTGAGCAAAGTCGGCTGGCAGTTTCTTGCTGCTGAGCTGCGTGCGTTGCCTAAGCAACCTGACGAAGTTCAGGTAGTTATTGATCCTGTTATTGCAGGTATGGATCTGCTTGCCAGTGGTCAGGAATGGGCTGCTGCTGATGCTACTTGGGCTGCTACTGCTGCTCGTGCTGCTGCTGCTTGGGCTGCTGATGCTGCTCGTTCTGCTGCTGCTGCTGCTGCTTGGGCTGCTGCTGATGCTGCTGCTTGGGCTGCTGCTGATGCTGCTTACGCTGCTCGTGCTGCTTGGGCTGCTGCTGATGCTGCTGCTCGTGCTGCTGCTTTGGCTGCTGCTGATGCTGCTTGGGCTGCTGCTGATGCTGCTGCTTGGGCTGCTGCTCGTCGTCGGCAACGTGACACCCTGCTGGCTTTGATTAGCCAAGCGCCAGTGCTGGAGGTAAGCAATGACTGACTACACCGTGCCACCCCGCGAACTTATGGAGCAGTGGGCTTCTGAGAAGTCTTACGACGAACGCGATTGGCTTTATGAATTTCATATTGCCAGGCGTGCTGCTCAATGGGGTGCCGACCAACAACTTGCAGAAGACGCAAAGTGGTTAGATCACAATGCCTTGAATGAACCGCATCTGCGGATTACCCCAGTGGGTGAATCGTTAAAAGAAGCAATGCGCACCAAGCCGCCGAGCTTGAAGGAACAAGCGTTACAAGCACTTTCTGAAGCCGTCAAAATGGCCGATGACGTCCCGCCAGAGGGGATTTGCTCAGGCCAAGCAGACATTATCCGCCGCGCACTGGAGGCCCTGCCCGAATGATCAGCATCGACTCTGACCAAGGCCGCATTGGTGAACTGTGGTGGATCAACTCTCAGCCATCAATGAAGATCTATGGAGGCAACCTTGTCCAAGGCTTACGACGAACTTACGTGCCCTGGGGCACCTGTGGCTATGGCCGCGACATCAAAATCTCACTGGAGCCGATTGATGACTGAACCCACCACCGACTTCCGCGCTCTGTGCGCCCGCATGGCTGATGAGCTGGATCATTATCGACAGCTCCTGATGGATGATCGCCGCGCGACTCATGCTTTGGCAACTGAAGCCCGCGCCGCCCTGGAGGCCCAGCCCGAGCCGCAGGGGCCGACCCAGGCTGAACTTAGAACTTTTGCTTGTAAGTGGTGGCGCTCATTTGGTTTCGTTAAAAACAAAGCGACTTGTACTTGGGTAATTGATCAGATTGCGCCAGAGCACTTTGTTGATTTCTCTCGCGATCTACTCGCCCGCTGGGGCCGCCCCGCCATCGAGCCGGTGCCTGGGGTGGAGGGTGCCGATGCTTAACGCCCTGCTCGCCCTCGCCCTCCTGCTCGCCCTCGGCGCAGCGGTTGAGCTGTGCATCAAGGTGACCTTCGTGCGCCTGCTGCCGTTGCTACTGAGGTTGCCGTGAAACCGCTCCAGCTGTACCGCGTGGCATTCAGTCATGCCGCACCGCTCCACCTGATGGCTCGCGATCCTGCTCACGCCATCAGCACGGCTAAGGAGTTGTGTCCCAATGCACTGTTTCTTAGCTGCTGCCTGGTTCCCGAGTGGGATGACCATGAGGGCGATCCTGTACTACACTGCACCCGTTCTGAACCATGAACATGCACATTCTTTCTGAGCACCAGTTCCAAATGATTACGCAAGCTCTTGACGAGGCTCGTGCTGCGCTTACTCAGTGCCAGCACGTCGAGCTGGATCTGACCAAGCCGAAGCAGACCGTCCCGCTGCCTGCCGGTGAGAAGATCACCCGCAAGGCCCAGTCTCAAAGCAAGACCCGTAAGTCCAGCCGTGGGAGGCGGGGAGTGTCGTCGCTGACTGAGGGCAAGGTGCTGGAGATCAAGCGGCAGCTGGCGACTGGCGGTAAGTCGGTGGCCAAGATTGCCACGGAGTTTGGCGTGCATAGCACCACCATCAACAACATTAAGTTCGGCAGGACTTGGAAGAGTGTTGCGCTCCAGCAGACCGCCGAGTCGGTGGGCTGAGCGTGGCTATTCTCCCTGACATAGAGATCCTGACCCTGGTTCGCCGGGGTCTTGTAACTCCTTTTGATCATGAGCTGGTGAATCCAGCGAGTCTCGACGTGAGACTTGGTGACAACTTGCTGGTGGAGATTCCGACCAGTTACAGCATGGTGCCGTACTCGATTGCGGACTGCAGTAAGGACAAGCCGTACATGCTCCAGCCGCATGAGTTTGTGCTGGCTGAGACGCTGGAGGAGTTTTATCTGCCTGACTGTATTGCTGGGCAGCTGACGCTTAAGTCGAGTCGTGCCAGGGAGGGTATTGAGCATTTGCTGGCGGGGTATGTCGATCCTGGTTACAAGGGGCGGCTGACCCTGGAGCTGCAAAATGCGCGGACTATGCACCCGGTTCCGCTTTGGCCGGGAATGCGGATAGCTCAGCTGGTGTTCCACAGATTGTCGATGTTGCCAAGTAGGGACTACTCGGTGACGGGGCGGTATTACGGCGACACAACTGTGCAGGGATCGAAGGGATGAGTGACCCCGTAAACCACCCCACGCATTACACCAGTGGCCAAGTCGAGGTCATTGATGTAATTGAGGATTGGGTGAAGTCGGCTCCAGATGCTGTGGTTGGTGGGCTGCAGTGGCAGGTTATTAAGTACGTCAGCAGGGCGTGGCTTAAGAAGGATCCGCTGGAGGATTTCATGAAGGCTCGCTGGTATTTGAACCGGCTGATTAACAAACTTGCTTGTGCTCCTTACAAAGACTGATGGCTGTTTCTTTTGTGCATTGCACGCCCGATGCGGAGCGGCTGATTGTTCGCATGGCCAGGGTGTCTAATCCTGAGAATGCGGACAACGACAAGACCGCTCCAAAGCTGTTGAGGTATTTGATTAAGCACCAGCACTGGAGCCCGTTTGAGATGGCTTCGATGTGCGTGCAGATTGAGACTGAGCGCGACATTGCTGCCCAAATCTTGCGGCATAGGTCGTTCTCGTTCCAGGAGTTTTCGACTCGTTACGCGCAGACTTCACCGGCAGAGATCCCGCACCAGCGACTGCAGGATGTCACGAATCGGCAGAACAGTGTTGATGGTGTAGATCCT
>Ga0315899_10000629_pt1 | contig 42109 bp, 38 predicted proteins | sample LakEriMetagenome_2_FD_203518 | JGI IMG/M metagenome (GOLD analysis project Ga0315899, IMG submission 203518) | Freshwater fungal communities from buoy surface, Lake Erie, Ohio, United States - Buoy 4 MA112 | ecosystem: Environmental > Aquatic > Freshwater > Lake | place: USA: Lake Erie, Ohio...
CGCTACCGCGACGACCCGGATGCGCTGCGGGCGCTGGTGAGGGACGACGCGGTGCACCGCGACGTGTACGTGAGCGAGGAGGTGTTCGAGCTGGAGATGGAGCGGCTGTGGTCGCGCACGTGGATCTACGTGGGACACGACAGCCAGGTGCCGAGGGTGGGGGACTACGCGACGTCTGACGTGGCGGGGCGTCCGGTGATGATGGTGCGGGGCGAGGACGGGGTGGTGCGCGTGGTGATGAACCGGTGCGCGCACAAGGGCGCGAAGCTGGTGAGCGAGCCTGCGGGGAACGTGGGGAAGTTCTTCCGGTGCCCGTACCACGCGTGGGCGTACGACCTGGACGGGAAGGTGAGGGCGGTGCCGCTCAGGTCGGGCTACGAGCAGACCGGTCTCGCGACGTCCGAGGCCGCCGGCGGCCTGTCGGCGCCGGCCGGCGTCGCGGTGCACCGCGGCTTCGTGTTCGCACGGCTCGAGGGCGACGGGCCGTCGTTCGACGACTGGGCCGGTCCGATGCGCGCTGTGATCGACGCGATCGCGGACCGCTCGCCGCGCGGCACGCTGCGCGTCGTCGGTGCGCCGATCCGCTCGACCTTCCGCGCGAACTGGAAGGCCTACATCGAGAACATCAACGACACCGTGCATCCGCCGGCGACGCACCAGTCGGCGAACGACGCGGCGGCGGCCGTCTGGGCCGGCCGGCCCGCCGACGCACCGAAGCCGATGTCGATGCAGCTGCTGCTGCCCTTCGGCTCGGGCTGGGACTTCTTCGAGCGCATGGGCGGGCGCGTGCTCCCCTCGGGCCACAGCCTGCTCGGCACGCAAGCCAGCATCCACTCGTCGTACGAAGGGCTTGAGGGCTACGAGGCCGCGCTGCTGGCCGCGCACGGCGAGGCGCGTGCGCGCGAGGTGCTGGCGTTCGCGCCGCAGAACGCGGTGCTCTATCCGTCGGTGTCGATGAAGGCGACGCCGCAGGCGATCCGCGTCATCCGTCCCGTCGCGGTCGACCGCACCGTCGTCGAGGCCTGGGCGTTCCAGCCCGAGGGCGCGCCCGAGCTGCTGTCGCGCCGCGCGGTGACCTACAACCGGCTGGTGTTCTCGCCGATGTCGGTGCTGGCGCACGACGACCTGCACGTGTTCGAGACGATCCAGCACGCACTGCGCGCAGACGGCAACCCGTGGGTCAGCCTGCGGCGCGGCCTGGCGGGGCCGGAGCGCGACGGCGACACGGCCGACGTCGGCGGCACCGACGAGCGGCTGATCCGTAACCAGTTCCGCGCCTGGGCGGCCGCGATGGCGCTCAGCCCGGCGGCGCCGACTTCAGGTACACGCTGAAGACGCTGCCGGCGCCCGGCCGGCTCTGGACCGTGATGTGTCCGTCCATCCGCTCGACGATGCCGCGGCAGATCGTCAGGCCCAGCCCCGTGCCCTCGACCCCGCCGAGCGGTGCGGCGCTCGGCAGCCGCTGGAACGGCTCGAAGATCCGCTCGAGGTCCTCGGTGGCGATGCCGCGGCCGGTATCGGTGACGTCGATCCTGACCGAGTCGCCGATCGGCCGGGCCGCGACGGACACGCGGCCGCCCTCGCGGTTGTAGCGGATGCCGTTGGCGACCAGGTTGCACAGCGCCTGTCGCAGCCGGGTCGCGTCGGCGAGCACCGTCAGCCCGGGCGCGGGCTCGCGCCACAGCCCGATGCCGGCGGCCCCGGCCTCGGCGGTCATCAGCGCGTGCACCGAATCGAGCAGCGGCTCGAGCGGCGTCGGCGCCATCTCGACGACCGTGGCGCCCGCGTCGAGCCGCGCCGCGTCGAGCAGGTCGGTGACGACCGCGAGCAGGTGCCGGCCGGCCGCGCGGATCTGGCCGGCCTGCTCGCGGATCGCGGCCGGTGGCTGCTCTGGGCTCAGCTCGAGCAGCTGCGCGAAGCCGAGGATCGCGTTGAGCGGCGTGCGCAGGTCGTGGCTGACGCGGGCGAGCAGCATCGACTTCGCCCGCGACTCGCTCTCGGCCGCGACGCGCGCGAGCTGCGCGTCCTGCAGCGCCGCCTCCGCGGTGGCGTCGTGCACGGTACCGAGCAGGCGCACCGCCCGGCCGGTCGCGTCGCGATGGACCAGCGAGCGCGTCGACACGCGACGCCGCTCGCCGGCCTCCGTGCGGATCCAGTACGCGATGCCGAGCGGCAGCCGGCCGGGAAAGTCCTCGGCGATCCGCGTCTCGAGTGCCTCGCGGTAGGGCGACTCGAAGCGCGCGAGCACGTCGGCCGCGGCGAACGGCTCGTCGCGCACCGGCAGGTCGAACAGCCGCGCGGCGACCGCATCGAGCGTCACGCGATCGCGCACGATGTCCCACTCGACGATGCCGATCTCCGCGGCGCCGGTCGCGAGCGCGAGCCGCTCGCCGAGGTCCTCGGCCCGGCGCCGCGCCTCGACCAGGCTGGTGATGTCGGCGAACGACGCGATGACGCCGCGCGCGCGGCCGTCTGCGCCGGGCGACAGCGGCTGGGCGTTGATCGACAGCCAGCGGCGGGCATCGTCCGGCAGCGCGACGTGCATCAGCGCGTCGCGCACCGGCCGGCCGGTGAGCAGCGCGACGGTCGCCGGATGCTCGTCGCCCGGGAACGGCGAGCCGTCGGCCCGCAACGCGCGCCAGCGCGGATCGGTCGGCGTGCGGCCGAGCATCTGGTCGAGGCTCAACCCGAGGATCGACTCGGCGGCGGGGTTGCAGCTGACGATCGTGCCGTCGGCGGCGTGGACCACCACCCCGACCGCGAGCGACTCGAACAGCTCGCGGAAGCGTTCGCGGTCGTCGGTGGTGTGGAGGCGGGAGCCGGTGTCGAGCCTGTCCGGACGCATCGACGGATTCTCGGTCCGCTCGCGCGCGCCGTCAAAGACTCAGCGTCGTGCGAGCGCGGTCTCGGCGAGCCGGACCCAGTAGGCGGCGCCGATCGGCAGCACCGCGTCGTTGAAGTCGTAGCCCGGGTTGTGCACCATGCAGCCGCCGCGGCTGCCGGTGCCGTTGCCGATCCACATGTAGGCGCCCGGCCGCGCGCGCAGCATCCACGCGAAGTCCTCGGAGCCCATCGCCGGCTTGTTGTCGCGCGCGACGCGGTCCGCGCCGACCAGCGACTCGGCGACCTTCGCGCACAGCTCGGCCTCGGCCGCGCTGTTGACCGTGGGCGGGTAGCGCCGCTCGTAGCGGACCGCGATCGTCGCGCCGTGCGACGCGGCCGTGCCCTCGCACAGCGCGCGGATCCGCTGCTCGACCTGGGCCTGCACCGCCTCGCTGAACGCGCGCACCGTGCCGCCGATCACCGCGTCATTGGGGATGATGTTCCACGCGGTGCCGGAGTGGAACTTGGTCACCGACAGCACCGCCGGCTCGAGCGGGTCGACGTTGCGGCTGACGATGGTCTGCAGCTTCTGCACGAGCTCGGCGCCGGTGGTGATCGGGTCGATGCCGTGATGGGGCATCGCGCCGTGCGCGCCGCGCCCGGTGATCGTGATCTCGAAGATGTCGTAGGACGCCATCATCGGGCCGGGCCGGATCGCGAAGGTGCCCGCCTCCATCCCCGGGATGTTGTGCATCCCGAAGACCGACTCCATCGGGAAGCGCTCGAAGAGGCCTTCCTCGACCATGACCCGCCCGCCGCCCTCGTTCTCCTCGGCCGGCTGGAAGATCACGTACACCGTGCCGTCGAACGCGCGGGTGGCCGCGAGGTGGCGCGCGGCGCCGAGCAGCATCGTCGTGTGGCCGTCGTGGCCGCAGGCGTGGTGCTTGCCCGGGTTGCGCGACGCCCACGCCACGCCGGTGCCCTCCTGCATGTCGAGCGCGTCGAGGTCGGCGCGCAGCCCGATCGCGCGCGGGCCGGAGCCCGCGCGGATGACGCCGACCACGCCGGTCTTCGCGATCCCCTCGTGGACCTCGTCGACGCCGAACGAGCGCAGCCGCTCGGCGACGAAGCGCGCGGTGCCGACCTCCTCGAACGCGGTCTCGGGGTTCGAGTGGATGTGGCGCCGCCACTCGGTCATCTGCGGCAGGTAACGGCCCAGTTCCTCGATCGCGCCCATGCGCCCCGCTCCGGTCGGTATGCGAATGGGGCGACTCTAGCGCGGATCGGTCAGCTTTCGCCGCGGATGTTCCGCTCCTTGATCACGCGGCCCCAGCGCTCGACCTCGCTCTTCATCAGCGCGTCGAACTCCGATGCCGATCCGGGCGTGACCTGCGTGCCCATCTTGTCGAGCCGCGCGGCGACGTCCGGCGTCGCGAGCGCGGCCAGGATCTCGTCGGACAGGCGCTTGACGATCGGCGCCGGCGTGCCTGCGGGCGCGGCGATGCCGTACCACGGCAGGAACATCGCCTCGGGGAAGCCGGCCTCCGCGACCGTCGGCACGTCCGGCAGCTCGCTCCAGCGCTTCGGCGCCGAGATCGCGAGCGCGCGCAGCCGGCCCTCGCGCACGTGCGGCAGCGCGAGCGCCGCGGTCACCAGCCCGAAATGGACCTGGCCGCTCGCGATGTCCGGGATCATCTGCGGCTGGCCCGGGTAGCGGACGTCGACCATCTGCAGCTTCGTCTGCGAGAAGAACAGTTCCTGGCCGAGGTGGTTCGAGGTGCCGACGCCGGGATTGGTCACCGACAGCTTGCCGGGCTGCGCGCGCGCGTGCTCGACGAGTTCCTTCACCGACTTCACCGGCAGCGAGGGCGTCACGACGAAGAGGTTCGGCGGCGCGCCGATCAGGCCGACGCCGACGAAGTCGCTCGTCTTGAACCGCGCGGCCTGCGACAGCAGCGGCTGCGTGACCGTCGCCGGCGTCGCGGTGACCAGCGTGTAGCCGTCGGGCGCGGCGCGCGCGGCGGCCTCGGTGCCGATGTTGCCGTTCGCCCCGGGCCGCGGCTCGACGACGAAGGGCTGCTTCAGCACCACCGCGAGCCGGTCGGTGACCGCGCGGGTGACCAGGTCGACCACGCCGCCGGCGGGGAAGGGCACGATCACGCGGACGGGCTTGCTCGGCCAGGCGTCCTGGGCGCGTGCGGCGAGCGGCAGGCCGGCGAAGGGCGCTGCGGCAGCCGCGGCGGCTGCGGCGACGAGGCGGCGGCGGGTGCGGTCGGTGGGGGCCATGGTGTCTCCTCGGTGTGTGCGGGTCGGGGTGTGCGGTCAGGCGCGGTGCGGCGTGCGGGCCGCGGAGGGATCGGGTGGCGCTGCGGGCACGGCTCGCTCGCCCGCGGCCCGCGCGGACCGCATCGCGGGCTCGGAGAGCCGTGCGAGCGCCGCGCCGGTCTCGTCGACGAGCCGCGCGAGGATCGTCGCGGTCGGCTCGACGTCGCGCAGCCATGCGACGCTCTGGCCGGCAGCCTCGTAGATCGGGTCGGCGACCTCGTGCTCCTCGATCGCCGCGAGCAGCTCGCCGGTCAGCGCGTGTTGCCACGGCATCGGCAGCGGCTCGGGCGCGCCGGGCTGGCCCCATGCGTCGCTCCAGGCGCTCCTCACGACGCGGCAGGGCTTGCCGCTGTGCGCGCGGGTGATCGTGGTGTCGTCGCTGCCGGCCGCGATCAGCTTCGCGCGCAGCGCGGCGGGCACGTGCGCCTCGGCGGCGCCGAGCCACGCGGTGCCGAGCCACGCGCCCTGCGCGCCGAGTGCGAGCGCTGCCGCGACCTGCGCGCCGCAGGCGATGCCGCCGGCGGCGATCACCGGCACGTCGCCCGCGAGCTCGACCACCTGCGGCACCAGCGACAGCGTGCCGATCGTGCCGGTGTGTCCCCCCGCGTCGTAGCCCTGCGCGACCAGCACCTCGGCGCCGGCCGCGAGCGCGGCGCGCGCGTGCTTCGGCGTGCCGACGAGCGCGATCGTCGTCTTGCCCGACGCGCGCACGCGCGCCACGACCTCGATCGGCAGCCCGACCGCGGTCGCGACCGCGTCGACGTCCGAGGCGAGCACCGCGTCGACCTGCTCGGCGAACAGCGCGCGCGTGCGGATCGTCCGGGAGAAGAAGTTCGGCCGCGTCGCCCGCGGCACGGCCCAGCGGCGGCGCAGCCCGTCGATGAACGCGCGGTGCGCCTCGGGGATCGCCGCGCGGCCGGCCTCGGCCTCGGCGTCGTCGGCGGGCATGCCCGCGGGCAGCATCAGGTCGACCGCGAACGGCGCGTCGCCGACCGCGTCGCGCAGCCGCGCGAGGAGCCCGGGGATCGCGTCGGGCAGCTCGCGCGCGACGCCGAACACGCCGTAGCCGCCGGCCCGCGCGATCGCGGCGACCACCTCGAGCGAGTGCGAGAAGCCGAAGATCGGCACCGCCATGCCGAGGCGGTCGCAGACCGGCGTGCGCCAGGGCAGGGCGCTCATCGCGTCGGCTCCGGGTCGGCCATCCGCGCGTCGAACGCGTCGAGGTCGAGGCAGGGGTGGCGCGTGCCCGCGTGCTCGCGCAGCACGTGCCGGCCGATCAGCGTCTTGTGGATCTCGCTCGCGCCCTCACCGATCTGGTTCAGCTTCGCGTCGCGCATGAAGCGCTCGAGCGGGAACTCCTTCAGGTAGCCGTTGCCGCCGAACAGCTGCAGGCAGTCGACGGTGACCTGCATGCCGAGGTCGGTCGCGTGGAGCTTCGCCATCGACGCGCGCACCGGCACGTCCGGCGCGCCGGCGTCGTAGGCGTCGGCGACCGCGTGCACCAGGCAGCGCGCGGCCTCGAGGCGCGTCGCCATCTCGGCGAGCATCCACTGCACGCCCTGGTGCTCGCCGAGCCGGGCGCCGAAGGTGCGGCGCCGGCCGCACCACTGCGCGGCCATCTCGAGCGCGCCGCCCGCGCGGCCGAGCGCGATCGCCGCATGGCCGATCCGCGCGCGCACCAGCGTGTCCTGCGCGAGCGCCATGCCGCCGCCCTCGGCGCCGAGCAGGTGGGTGCGCGGCACGCGCACGCCGCGCAGGAACACCTCGGCGACCGGCACGCCGGACCAGCCGAGCTTCGGCTGGATCGGGCCGACCGAGAGGCCCGGCGCGTCGCGCGGCACGAGGAAGCCGGTCAGTCCGGCCGCGCCGCGCGCGGGTGCCGCGGCGTCGGCGCCGTTGCCTTTGCCGGCCGCCACGCGGGCGACGACGACGAACGCGTCGGCGACCGGCGCGCGGGTGATGTAGCGCTTCACGCCGTCGAGCACCCATCCGTCGCCCTCGGGCCGCGCGACGGTCGACAGGCCGGCGACGTCGGAGCCGGCGAGCCGCTCGGTCAGCGCGAACGCCGACTGCGCGTCGCCGCGCGCGAGGCGCGGCACCCACTCGGCGGCGAGCGCGGGCGACGCGCCGGCCGCGATCGGGCGGCCGGCGAGGTCGGTGCCGGTGACCATCGACGCGGCCGCGCTGCACACCCGCGCGAGCGCTTCGATCACGCGCACCCGCACCCGCATCGGCGCCTCGGTGCCGCCGTGCGCGAGCGGGAAGCCGCTCGCGACGATGCCCGACGCGCACAGGTCGCGGAAGGTGTCCCACGCGAAGTCGTCGACTTCGCCGACCGCGTTCGCGCGTGCGCCGATCGGGCCGTCGGCGAGCGCGCGCGCGGCCGCGACGAGCGCCGCCTCGCGGGTGGTCGTCCAGCCCGCGCGGGTCGCCGCGGCGTTCGCCGCGCTCACGCGTGTCCCCGCAGCAGGTGCTTCGCGATGTTGACCTGGTGGATCTGGCTGGTGCCCTCGTAGAGCCGGAAGAGCCGCACGTCGCGATAGAGCCGCACGATCGCGTGGTCCTCGACGTAGCCGGCGCCGCCCAGGATCTGCACCGCGCGGTCGGCGACGCGCCCGCAGGTCTCGGAGGCGAGCAGCTTGCACATCGAGACGTCCATCGTCACGTCCTCGCCCGCGTCGCGCTTCCTCGCCGTCTCGAGCACCAGCGCACGCGCGGCGGCGATCTCGGTCGCGCTGTCGGCGAGCATCGCCTGCACCAGCTGGAACTCGCCGATCGGCTGGCCGAACTGCTGGCGGGTGCGCGCGTGCGCGATCGCCTCGTCGAGCAGCCGGATCGCCGGGCCCACGCACAGCCCGGCGAGGTTGATGCGCTGCTTGTTGAGCGCGCGCATCGCCGAGCGGAAGCCCTCGCCGGGGCGGCCGCCGAGCACCGCATCGTCGGGCACCCAGACGTCCTCGAGGATCACCTCGCCGACCGGCGAACCGTGCTGGCCGAGCTTGCGGTACGCCGGCCCGGTCGACAGGCCGGGCGTGCCGCGCGGCATCAGGAACGCTGTGATGCCCGAGGCGCCGCGCGGCGCGTCGTCGGTGCGGGCGAAGACGGTGAACAGGTCGGCGATCGGCGCGTTGGTGATGTAGCACTTGCGGCCGTCGATCCGCCAGCCGGTGCGCCCGCCGGGGCCGAGCGACGGCACCGCGCGGGTCCGCAGCGCGGTGGCGTCGGAGCCGGCCTCCGGCTCGGTCAGCGCGAAGCAGCCGGTGATCTCGCCGCTCGCGAGCCTGGGCAGCCACTGCCGCTTCTGCTCGGGCAGCCCGTCGGCGATCAGCGCCTCCGACGCGATGCCGGTGTTGCCGCCGAAGCGTGCGCGGAACACCGGCGCGGCCTGCGAGACCTCGATGTTGACGCGCGCGAGTTCCTCGGTCGTGAGCCCGGCGCCGCCGTAGGCCTCGGGAATGCTGTGGCCGAAGAGGCCCAGCGCGCGCATCCGCTCGACCAGCGGCTCGGGGATCGCGTCCTCGCGGTCGATCCGCGCCTCCATCGGGAAGCACTCTTCGCGCACGAACGCGTGCAGCGTCGCGAGCAGGGCGTCGAGTCGGGCGGCGTCACGGATCACGGTCGGGGGCTCCTGTCGGGCGCGCCTTCGGCGCGGCACGCCGCCTCGATGCGGCGCGCGGTCTCGATCATCGCGGGCGCGACCTCGTCGACGAGGCGCGCGGCGTCGGCGGCACGGCGGTGCGCGCCGTGCAGGCTCAGCGTGCAGTTGAGGGCGACCCACTCGTCGCGCGGCGAGGGCCGCAGCGCGACCGCGACCGCGTGCACGTCGGGCCGCCACTGGCCGGTCGAGTGCGTGAAGCCGCGGCGGCGGAACGGCTCGCGTTCGGCGTCGAGCAGCGCGCGCTCGTCGCGGAAGCGGCGCGCATCGTCGACCTTCAGCCGGTTGAGGATCGTCGCCTGCTCCGCAGCCGGCCGCGCGAGGATCAGCGCGCGACCCATCGCGGAGGTCAGCAGCGGCAGCGGGCTGCCGATGTCGGGCACCCACGGGTTCGCGCGGTCGACGCGGCAGCTGTCGAGGTAGACCGCGCTCAGCCGGTCGCGCGTGCCGAGGTTGACCGTGCAGCCGGTCTCGCGGGCGAGGCGCTCGAGCCAGGGGCGGGCGACCTGGCGGACCGGCAGGCCCGCGAGCAGCGGGTAGCCGAGCGCGAGCACGCCCGCGCCGAGCGAGACCCGCTGGTCCGCGCCGCGCGACAGGTAGCCGAGCAGCGTCAGCGTGTGGGTCATCCTCGAGACGGTGGCCTTGGGCAGCCCGGTGCGGTCGCACAGCTCGCGGTTCGACAGCGCGCGGTCGCCGGGGCCGAACGCACGCAGCACCTCGAGCCCACGCGCGAGCGCGATCGCGAACTGGCGGTCGCCCGTCGCGTCGGCGATCCGGGCGAGCCCGGGCACCGGGGCGCGTGCCGCTCCCGCCCGGGTCGCCGGTGTCCGCATCGATGCCGTGCCGCGCACGTCGTCTCCTCCTGCCGACCGATGGTGGCGCCGCGCTCCCGTCGGGGTCAACCGCCGGACGCTGCCTGCGGCACACATGTTTCGCTCTGCGGAACGCCCGGCGACGCACCGTCCCCCCGCGTGCGATAACGGCCGCCCGTCCCGACCCGTCCCGCGTCGCATGAACCCGCCGTCCGCAGCGCTGCTCGAAGGCGTCCGCATCCTCGACATGGCGACCGTGCTCGCCGCGCCGTTCGCGGCGACCCTGTGCGGGGACCTCGGCGCCGAGGTGGTGAAGCTCGAGCTGCCCGACGGCAGCGACCCGCTGCGCCGGCTGTCTCCTGTGCAGGACGGGCACGCGCTGTGGTGGAAGGTCGCGAACCGCGGCAAGCGCGGCATCACGCTCGACGTGCGCAGGCCGGCGGGACGCGAGCTGTTCCTGAAGCTGCTGCCGCGCTTCGACGTGCTCGTCGAGAACTTCCGTCCGGGCACGATGGACCGCTGGGGCCTCGACCTCGCGACGCTGCGCGCGGCGAACCCCGGGCTCGTGGTGCTGCGGCTGACCGGCTTCGGGCAGACCGGGCCGCTGTCGGACCGCCCCGGCTTCGCCCGCGTGTTCGAGGCGATGAGCGGCTTCGCGCACCTGGTCGGCTCGCCCGACGGCGCGCCGCAGCATGCGAACTACCCGATGGGCGACGTGATCGCCGGCGCGTTCGGCGCGTTCGCGATCGCGGCGGCGGTCGCGCGCCGGCGCGCCCACCCGTACGAGGCGCCGGCCGAGCTCGACCTGTCGGCGACCGAGTCGCTGCTGCGCGTGCTCGACGCGCTGCCGGTCGAGCACGAGCGCACCGGCGAGGTCCGCGGGCGCACCGGCAATCGCGCGTCGTACACCGCGCCGTCGAACATGTACCGGACCGCGGACGGCGCGTGGATGTCGCTGGTCGCGTCGTCCGACGCGATCTTCGGGCGCCTGTGCCGGGCGATGGACGCGCCGGCGATGGCCGAGGACCCGCGCTTCGCGACGATGCGCGCGCGGGTCGCGAACGTCGACGCGCTCGACTCTGCGATCGCGGCGTGGTTCGCGCGCACGCCGGCTGCCGGCGCGCTTGCCGCCTGCGAGCGCGAGGGCGTGCCGCTCGCGCGCGTCGCCGACGTCGCGACGGTGATGGCCGATCCGCATCTCGCCGCGCGCGGCGCGATCGTGCGGCTGCCCGATCCGCAGCTCGGCAGCCTGCCGGCGCCGGCCGTGGTGCCGCGTGCGATGGGCGCCGCGCCGCTGCCGGTGCCGCGCACCGGGCCGCTGCCCGGCGAGCACAACGACGCGGTGTGGGGCGAACTGGGGCTGGATGCGGCGGCGCTCGAGGCGTTGCGGCGCGACGGCGTGATCTGACGGGGAGGGCGCCCGGTCGTCACGGTCGTGACGACCCGGGCGGGGCAGGGCGGACCCGCGCCGACGGCGCGGGCCGCGAGCGGGACACGAGGAGACGAGGGTGAGCGGAACCTATCGGGCGTGGCGCGTCGAGCGCGAGGGCGAGCCGGGCCTCGGCGCGCTGCGCGATCTGCCGCTCGCGCCGCTGCGCGAGGCGGGCGGGGTGCTGGTGCGCGGCGCGTACGCGGGCGTCAACTACAAGGACGCGCTGTCGGCCGCGGGTCGCGGGAAGATCGTGCGGACCTTCCCGTGCACGCTCGGCATCGAGCACGTCGGCGTCGTCGAGGCGTCCGACGACCCGGGCTTCGCGCCGGGCGACGCAGTGATCGTCCACGGCTTCGGCCTCGCCGCCGAGCGCGACGGCGGCTTCTCGGAGTGGTTGCAGGCGCCCGCGGACCGCATCGTGCCGCTGCCGGCGGGGCTGCCGCTCGCCGAGGCGGCGACGGTCGGCGTCGCCGGCTACACCGCGGCGCTCGCGATCGACGCGATGCAGGCGAACGGCTGGACGCCGTCGGCCGGCCCGGTCGCGGTCAACGGCGCGACCGGCGGCGTCGCCTCGCTCGCGATCGACATGCTCGCGGGGCTCGGCGCCGAGGTGCACGCGCTGACCCGCCAGCCGGACGACGGCTGGCTGCGCGCGCTGGGCGCCGCGGCCGTCGTGCCGCCGCTCACCGTCGGCACGCGCCCGCTCGAGGCCGCGACCTGGTCGGGCGCGATCGACTCGCTGGGCGGTGCCGCGCTCGATGCGCTGCTGCGCACGATGCGACCGGACGGCGTGGTGGCGGCCTTCGGCAACGCCACCGGCAACGACCTCGCGACCTCGGTGCTGCCCTTCATCCTGCGCGGCGTGCGGCTGCTCGGCATCAACGCGAACAGCCCGATGCCGCTGCGGCGCCGGGTCTGGGCGCGGATCGGCTCCGACCTCAAGCCGCGGCACGCGATGGCGATCGGCACGACGATCGGGCTCGCCGACCTGCCTCGCGCGTTCGAGGCGCTGCTCGAAGGGCGGGGGCGCGGGCGCTTCGTGGTCGACCTGCGCGCGCGGGCACGCTGACGCGGGGACGGCGCCCGGTCGCGGCCTTGACCTTGCTCAAGGCACCGCGCGGCCGCGGCGCTAGAGTCGATCGCAGCGGCGGGCGTGCGCCGGGGGCGGTCGGCATCGCGCAGGTGCCGTCAGCGCGCTCCGGGCGGTGCGGGCCGCGCATTGGACGACGCCGCTGCGATGACCGACCCCGATCCGTTCCTGCGCGCCGGGCCGTGCCTGGTCACCGGCGGCTCCGGCTTCCTCGGCATCAACCTGGTGAGGCACCTGCTCGCGCGCGGCGTGGCCGTGCGCACCCTCGACATCGCGCCCTTCGATCACGAGGAGCGTGATCGCATCGACGCGCGGCTCGGGGACGTCCGCGACGCGGTCGCGGTCGAGCGCGCGCTCGACGGTATCCGGACCGTCGTGCATGCGGCGGCCGCGTTGCCGCTCGCCGAGGCGCGGGAGATCACGACGACCGCAGTCGACGGCACCCGGCTGCTGCTCGAGGGCGCGGCGCGGCACGGCGTCGAGCGGTTCGTGTTCATCTCGTCGACCGCGGTCTACGGCATCCCCGATCACCACCCGATCGTGGAGGGCGACGCCCTGCATGGTGTCGGTCCCTATGGCCGCTCGAAGATCGACGCGGAGCGGCTGTGCGAGGCCGCGCGCGCGCGCGGCGCCTGCGTGTCGGTGCTCCGGCCGAAGTCCTTCGTCGGCCCGGAGCGGCTCGGGGCGTTCGAGATCCTCTACGAATGGGCGTACGAGGGGCGCGCCTTCCCGGTGCTCGGCCGTGGCGACAATCCGTACCAGTTGCTCGACGTCGCCGACCTGTGCGACGTGATCGAGCGCTGCCTGACGCTCGAGGCCGTGCGCGTCGACGACACGTTCAACGTCGGGGCGCGCGAGATCGGCACGATGGCGCAGAACTGGCAGGCCGTGCTCGATCGCGCGGGCCACGGCCGGACGGTGCTGCGACTGCCGGCCGGGCCCGCCGTGCTGGCACTGCGGCTGCTGCGCGCGCTCGGCTGGTCGCCGCTCTACGAGTGGATCTACGAGACCGCAGGCCGAGACAGCGTGGTGTCGATCGACCGGCTGGCCGATCGCCTCGGGTGGGTGCCCCGCCGCTCGAACCGCGACGCGCTGGTCGCCAACTACGACTGGTACGTCGCGCACCGGGACGCGTTCCGGACGCGTACCGGCACCACGCACCGGGTGCCGTGGGACAAGGGCTTCCTGCGGTGGGCGAAATGGTTCTTCTGACACCGTCCGGCCGCGGCCGGCGAACGGCGCTCGCGCTGTGCGCCGCGCTCGCGGCCACGGCCGCCCCGGCGCGGCCTCCGGCGTCGATCGTCGAGCTGCAGCCGGCCCGCGCGGACGCGCGCGTGCCGGTCTCGGGCGCGGCCGGGCTCGTCGCCGCGCGATGGGTCGACCTGAACCCGGCGGCGCACGCGTGGTTCCTGCTCACGCTCGAGGCACCGAACGGGGCGGTCGCGTCTCGATGGCACCTGGAGAACGCCGATCCGTCCGGCCAGCGGGTCCGCCTCGAGCCGGGCGACGGCGGCGCCATCGCGATCGAGTGGGCCGACGGCGCACTGCGCTGCGCGCCCTGGTCGGGCGGCCGGGCGTCGGCGCTCGAGCGCGCGCGCACGTCGGGCCTCTCGTTCGCGCCGCTGTGCGACGGCCGGCTCTTCCTGCGCAACCCGGTGCGCGGGCATCGCAGCGCGCTGGAGGCGAGCACCGAGTTCCTGCGCGATCACGTTCCGGGCGGCGAGCGCGTGGTCGGCGCCGTCAAGAGCGAGGTCTTCCGCGATGCGTACGTCGAGCGCGGCCGCGTCGCGCCTGCGGATGCGGCCGCGCCGGGTGCGCTGCCGCCCGCGGCCGACGGCGCGCCCGCCCCGCTGCCGCTGCGCCCGGAGTACGCCGGCCGGTCGGTCATCGCCGACGGGCTCGGGATCGATGTGGTGCACGACGCGTCCGGCGCGCTGCCGCTCGGGCGCTGGCTGCCGGCCGCCGGCGCGCCCGGCGTGCACGTCGCGGTCGTGCTGCCGGCGGCGGTGCCCGATCCGCCCGAGGCCTCCGGGTGGCGACCGGATCCTGTCGAGGCGAAGGCGCTCGCATTCCTCGTCGCGTTCGACCTGTCGCGGCTCGAGCTCGGCTTCTCGCTCGGCACCGAACATCCCCGGCTCGGCTGGTCGGCCCGGGTGCCGCCGGCGATGCGCGACGCAGCGATGCCCGGACCCGACGGCATCGGCGACGCGGCCCCGCTCGTGCGCACCGGGATGGTGGCGCCGTCGCGGCGGGCGAGGGTCGTGGCGACCTTCACCGGCGGCTTCAAGCGCGAGCACGGCGCCTTCCGGTACGGCGTGCTCGCCGAGCGCAACGGCGGCAGTCACTACGGTTTCGTCGAGCAGGGCGTGGTGTTCAGCCGGCTCGTGGCCGGCCTGTCCACGCTCTTCGTGCTCGACGACGGCACGCTCGGCATGAAGACCTGGTCCGAGGCCGACGACGCGCTGCTGCCCCGCATCCGCGACGCACGGCAGAACGGCGTGCCCCTGGTCGAGACGCCCGACGGTGCGGCGCGGCCCTCGATCGGCGCGCTGGTCGGGCGCTGGGGGCCGGGCAACTGGTCCGGCTCGGCCGACGAGCAGCTGCGCTCGCTGCGCGCCGGCGCCTGCCTGATCGAGGCCGAGGGCCGTCGTCACCTCGTGTACGGGTGGTTCTCGAGCGCGGTGCCGGCGACGATGGCGCAGGTGTTCCGCTCGGCGGGCTGCCGGCACGCGATGCACCTCGACATGAACGCGCTCGAACACACCTATCTCGCCGTCTACGTCCGCGACGATGGGCGCCTTCGCATCAGGCACCTGGTGCGGGGCATGGCACAGCTGGACGTCCCGGGTCAGGACGGGCCGGTGCCGCGGTTCCTCGGATTCCCCGACGACCGTGACTTCTTCCACGTGCGACGCCGCGAGGCCGCCCGGTGAGGCGTGCGAGCGCACTCGCCGTGCTGGCGCTGGCCACGCTGTGCGCGGGCGCCGCCGCGGGCGCCTCGCCGACGCTCGCCGAGCGCAACGAGCGGATGCTCGGCGCGCTCGAGCGCGAGCACGGTCTGACGCAGGCGCAGACCGCGGCGGTGCGGGCGATCCTGCGTCGCTCGGGCTTCGCCGGGCAGGGCAATCCGGCGATCTCGGTCCATCCGAGCACACCCGAGCAGTGCCGGGCGCGGCGCGCCGCGCAGGCGCCGCCGCCCGAGGAAGCCGGCTTCGCCTCGATCTGCGGCGCGCCGCTGATGGCGCCGCTGTACGACCCGCGCATCGAGCGGCCCGAGGATGCGCGCGCATGCATCGACCAGTACGAGTTCCCGGGCATCCCGTGCGAGTACCCGGTGGTCTGGGTCAAGGCGCGCGAGGCGGCGCAGATCTGCGAGGCGATGGGCAAGCGGCTGTGCGACGCGCACGAGTGGGAGGGCGCCTGCGAAGGCCGGCTCGAGCCGCCGGACTACCGCTTCGACCTCGCCGCCGGGCGCGCCCCGGGCGATGCGGTCGCACGGATGCGCGCCGCGCACAACCGGGCGCGCGAGCCCGACAGGCGCTGGAGCTACGGCCCGGCCTACCGCACCGGCGTGTGCGCCACCGGCAGCCGCAAGTCGCCGGGCTGCGAGGGCGGGGGCTGGAATGCCTGCGGATCGAACACCTATCCGACCGGGGAGTTCCCGCAGTGCCGCAGCCCGCTCGGTGTCTACGACCTCAACGGCAACGCGGCCGAGCACATGAACCTGCCGCTCGAGCCGGCGCAGATGGCCAGCCGCGGCAGCCGCCTGCTGGGCCAGACCGAGATGAAGGGCAGCTGGTTCGTGTTCGACACGGTCCGCGCCCACGAGGACTGGTGCCGCTGGCGGGCGCCGTACTGGCACGGCAGCCGGGTGCTCGACCCTGCCAGCCACGCGAACTACCACCTCGGATTCCGATGCTGCAGGACCGCGACCCCGGCCGCGGCCCCGGCCGCGGCGCCGAGCCGCTTCGTGCCGGGGCGGACCCCGTGACGCCGGGTCAGAGCTCGGTCGCGCGCCCGATCGGCCCTTCGTCGCTCAGCGCCGTCGACAGCGCCGGGTCGCGCAGCACCTCGAAGATGGAGCGCGGCAGGCCGTCGACGAAGGCGGTGGTCGCGACCAGCCGGATGCCGTGGCTGTAGTCCGCGTACCGCGCGCCGTGCACCAGGCTGAGCGGCTGGATGGGTGCGGACGGCCCGCGGTGCCAGCCGTACAGCGCGAGCCGGCCCGGCATGCGCCACAGCGCGTTGGTCAGCACGAGGTCCTTCTTGTGGCCCGCCGTCAGCGCGCCCGCCGGCGACGGATCGGCGTCGCGCTGCGACCGGACGATCGCGTCGTGCCGGACGAAGTAGCCGGTCGATCGCATCGAGTCGCCCGCCGGCAGCGGCTGCGGCGGCAGCTTCACCCGGGCCTGCGCGTAGATCGCGTCAACCAGCCGGCGCGTGGGCAGCGTGAAGTCGAACGCGCGCGCGACCTCGAGCGCGGCGTGCAGGCTCATCGGCACGCGAACGTGGTCGTCGTCGGTCCCGATCGCCAGGTAGTCGGGCAGCACGCAGACGGTGACCCGCGGGCCGGTCCGTCCGTCGGCGTTCCTCGCCAGCTCGACCGGCACCGGGCGGCGCAGGAAGTCCGGCAGGTTGCCGGCGAGCACCTCGTCGCGGATCGCACGGTCCCGGTCGGACTCGGAGAGCCCGGCCAGCCGGCGCACCACCTCCGCGCCGCCCGGCAGCGCCGGGCCGCGCGGCGCGATGCGTCCGGCGGCGACGTCGCAGGGCGAGCGCACCGGCTCCGCGACGGCGCCTGCGGGGGCGGCGAGCAGGACCAGCGGTGCGAGCACCGCGACGCAGGCGCGCACGCTCATGAGGGACGGTTCGGACCCGGACGCAGGCGCGTCCGGCAACGGGGCATGGGGGACATGCCTGGGCTCCTGCGGCGGGCGGATCGGCGGCGGGACCTCCCGCCGGATCGGTGACGGACCGATTGTGCCCGATCCGCCGCAGGCCCGACGTACGCTACGGCGGACGGCGGCGTCCGGCCGACGCAGCGGGGCGAGCCCGACGATTCGAGGAGGATCCAGGATGCTGCTGTTTGCGCTCGAACCCGGCTGTGCGCTTGCGCCCTCGGTCGCGCAGGCACTCGGGCAAGGGGTGTCGCCGCACGAGGAGCGCGTGTTCGAGGACGGCGAGCGCAAGCTGCGCCCGCTCGTCGATCCGTGCGGCGCCGATGCGTACGTCCTCGCGAGCCTGCATGGCGGGCCGTCGGACAGTCCGCACGACAAGCTGGTCCGGCTGCTGATGTTCGTGGCGACGCTGCGCGAGCACGGCGCGGCGCGCGTCACCGCGGTCGTGCCCTACCTCGCCTACGCGCGCAAGGATCGCGGCACCAAGCCGTTCGACCCGATCGCGTCTCGACACGTCGCGCAGCTGATCGAGGCGGTCGGGACCGACGCGCTGATCGTGCTCGAGGTGCACAACCTCTCGGCGATGCAGAACGCGTTCCGGATCCCCACGACGCACCTGAGCGCGCACGAGGCCTTCGATGCGGTCGCCGACGAGTGGGCCGCGCAGGGTCCGGTCGCGGTGGTGTCGCCCGACCCGGGCGGCGTCAAGCGCGCCCAGCTCTGGCGCGAGCACCTGGAGTCGCGACTGGGGCGGCCGGTCGGCTTCGCGATGATCGACAAGCGCCGCAGCGACGGGCGCGTCGGCGGCTTCGACCTGATCGCCGGCGACGTGAAGGGCGCGACCGCGCTGGTGCTCGACGACCTGATCGCCAGCGGCGGCACGATCCGGCGCGCCGCGGTCGCGCTGCGCGCGGCGGGCGCGCGCGAGGTGGTCGCGTTCGCCGCCCACGGGCTGTTCGTTCCGCCCGCCGAGGCCGTGCTCGCCGACCCGGCGATCGCGGCGATCGTGGTCGCCGACGGCGTGCCGCCGTTTCGCGTGGCCGCCGGCAGCGCGCTCGCGTCGCGGCTGCGCGTGGTGTCGGTCGCGCCGCTCCTCGCCCGCGCGATCAGCCGCTGTAGCCGATCGGGCGCGGGGGGCTGACCGGATCGACGTCCGCGCCGAGCTCGCGCAGGGCGAGCTCGACGAAGCGTCGGGCGAGCGGGATCCAGTGCGTCGGCCGCCGCGGGCGCGGCTCGAGCAGATGGGCCACCGCGAGTCGCGCGCGCAGCAGCGCCCGGTACGCGCGGTACAGGGGCAGCAGCGCCGCCCCCTGCGCGTCGTCGAGTGCCCGGGACAGCATGCGCGCGAGCTGCGGCCCGATCCACGGCGCGCCGGCGAGCTCGCATTCGATGCCGAGCAGCGCGATCTCCTCGAACGGATCGAGGCGTCGCAGGCCGGGGTCGAACTCGAGCGCATCGATGATCGCCGGAGGGCGGATCAGGCACACGTGCTCGGGCCGCAGGTCGCCGTGCCCGTCCACCACGCGGCCCGCGAGGCAGCGCGCGCGCAAGCGCCGGTCCTGGCGCGCGAGCGCCCGCTCGAAGGCCCCGAGCGCCCGGTCCGCGCCGCGCAGCGCGAACCGCGGATCCGACAGCAGCGCGGCGTTGGCCGCGTGCTCCCGCTCGAACCGCGCGATGCATGCGTCGGGGTCGGGCGCGAGCGGGGCCGCACTCCGGTAGAAGGCGACCAGCGTCTCGCCCAGGGCGTCGATGTCGGCGGGCGTCACCGTGCCGGACGCGATCAGCGTGTCGAGCATCCGCTCGCGCGGCAGCCGGCGCATGCGGACCAGCCAGTCGAGCGTGACTTCGCCGTTCCGGGACGCCGCCGACTCCGGCACCATCGACAGCGAGCGCCCGTCCCAGCGCAGCGTGTCCAGGCCGAGGTAGACCCCCGGCGCGAGCCGCGCGTTCAGGCGGAGCTCCTCGCGGCACGCGTGCTCGCGCGCGGCCGGCGTCGAGAAGTCCAGGTAGGACTCGCACACCGGCTTCTTGAGCTTGCGCACGTGCTCGCCGGCGAGGAAGACCCAGGCCATGTGGGTCTCGACCGTCTCGACCGACGACGGCACGAATCCTTCGCCACGGTGGGTCGCGGGCGTCTGCAGGAAGCGCAGCCGCTGCGCGAGTCCGGGCGCGGCGGCGGGCGCGTCGGGGAGCGCGTCGGGGGGCGCGTCGGGGGGCGGCGCGGCGTCCGGCCTTCCGCTCACGGCGCCTCGGATCGCGGGCCGACGCGCTCCGCGTCCAGCCAGGCGTCCTCGGGCGTCTCGCGGACGGACTCCTCGCCGGCCGGCCGGGCGTCGGGCGCCTGCTCGCTGACGCGGGTCTCGTCGGGGCCGGCCGGCCGGTCGGGTTCGGCGTCGGGAGGCCCCGACGGTGCGGGCGCCTCGCGTGCCGCCTCGGGCGCGGGGCGTCCGGACCGCGCCTTCGGGCGCACGCGCGCCGACTCAGCCATCGACGTCCGCCTCGAGCAGCTTGCGCACGAGCTCCGCATCCGGCAGCGTCGTCCAGTCGTGGCCGATCCGCGCGTGCACCGCCTTGCGCGACTGCGGGCCGAGCTGCGCGTGGAGCACGCCGAGGAACGGATCGGACGCGACGAGCACGAGCCTCCGGCAGCGTCCCGCGAGGACCGCCGCGTCGACCGTCTCGGCGATCTGCCGCGCGAAGCGCTCGTGCTCGAGCTGCCGCGGATCGGTCCGGGGCTGGAAGGTCGAGCCGCGGGAGCCGGGGCCACTGCCCGCGATGTGACCGGGCCGGTCGTGCGCGAGGCTCGCGGCCGGGCGACGGCTCTGCGCGTGGACCAGGTCGGCGACATCGGCCCAGTCGTCCTGTCCTGCGGTGCGCTCGAGCAGCCGAGCGCGGGATGCGTTCGCAATCACGTACCAGTGGCGCTGCATGGAGCCTCCTGTGCGGGTCCGGCAACGAGCCGTCGTCGCATCATGGCGGTCGCGCGGCGCCGCGCCTTGATCGGGCGCAACACCGGACCGCACGTTGCCCGGCATCGTGTCGGTGATGGCCGAGCGTCCCGACCGATGAGCCCGTGTCCCTTCGCCGATCGTCGCGCCGCAGGCCGCGCGCTGGCGGCCGCGCTGCGCACGCGCGCGCTGGTCGCGCCGGTGGTGGTGGTCGCGCTGCCGCGGGGTGGGGTGCCGGTGGCCGCCGAGGTGGCGCGCGCGCTCGGCGCGCCGCTCGACCTGCTGATCGTGCGCAAGATCGGGGCGCCCTGGCAGCCGGAACTCGCGGTCGCCGCCGTCGCCGAGGGCGCGCCTCCCGAGGTGGTGGTCGACGAGCCGATCCGCGCGGAGCTCGGGGTGAGCCGCGAGTCGATCGATCGGCAGGTCGCGCTGGAGCTTCGGGAGATCGCCCGGCGGCGCGCGCGCTATCTCGCGGGCCGTCCGCCCGTCGCGGTCGCCGGTGCGACCGTGGTGGTGGTGGACGACGGCATCGCGACCGGCACCACGTTGCGGGCCGCGCTGAAGGTCCTGCGGCAGCGGGGCGCGGGGCGCGTGGTCCTCGCCGTGCCGGTCGCGCCCGCGGACACGCTGGCCGCGCTGCGCACGGAGGTCGACGACACGGTGTGCCTCGCCACGCCCGAGCCGTTCGACGCCGTCGGCGCCCACTACGTCGATTTCCGTCAGGTGGACGACGACGAGGTGCTCGCCGCGCTCGCGTGGGCGAGGCGGCCCGAGCCCTGCGCGGACGACGGGGGGAGCGGCTGAGGCGGGCGGTGCGGGCGCGTCGGCGATCCTGCCCGCCGGCCGCGCCGCGACGCTCAGGCCGCCGCGCGCTGCGGCGCCGCCAGCCCGAGGCGCGCGCGCGCCGCGTCGTACTGGCGGATCAGCCGCGCGACGTACTCGCCCGCGGTCGGGACGTCCTTGACCGCGCCGATGCCCTGGCCGCAGCCCCAGATGTCGCGCCAGGCCTTGCTCTTGGCGCTGCCGCCCGAGCCGAACTGCATCTTGCTCGGATCGCTCTCGGGCAGGTTGTCCGGGTCGAGGCCGGCGGCGACGATCGAGGGGCGCAGGTAGTTGCCGTGCACGCCGGTGAACAGGTTCGTGTAGACGATGTCGCCCGCGGTGCCGTCGACGATCGCGTTCTTGTAGGCCTCGGTCGCGTTGGCCTCCTTCGTCGCGATGAACGCCGAGCCGATGTAGCCGAAGTCGGCGCCCATCGCCTCGGCGGCGAGCACCGCCTCGCCGGTGGCGATCGAGCCGGACAGCGCGATCGGGCCGTCGAACCACTCGCGCGTCTCCTGCACCAGCGCGAATGGCGACTGCACGCCCGCGTGGCCGCCCGCGCCGGTCGCCACGAGGATCAGGCCGTCGGCGCCCTTCTCGATCGCCTTGTGCGCGAAGGTCTGGTTGATCACGTCGTGCAGCACCATGCCGCCGTACGAGTGGATCGCCTCGTTGACGTCGGTGCGCGCGCCGAGCGAGGTGATGACCAGCGGCACCTTCCACTTCACGCACATCTCGACGTCGTGCTGCAGGCGGTCGTTCGACTTGTGCACGATCTGGTTGACCGCGAACGGCGCGCTCGGCCGCTCCGGGTGCTGGCGGTCCCACTCGGCCAGCTCGGTCGTGATCCGCTCCAGCCACTGGTCGAGCACCTCGGCGGGCCGTGCGTTCAGCGCCGGGAACGAGCCGACGATACCGGCCTTGCACTGGGCGATCACGAGGTCCGGGTTGGACACGATGAACAGCGGCGAGCCGATCACCGGGATCGCGAGCCGTCGCTTCAGTTCCTGCAGCGTCATCCTTCTTTCCTTGGCCGTTCTGGGCGTCCGCAAGGATACACGGCGGGTCGGACCCCCGCCGGAGCGCGGTAGACTGCGCCGAAACGCCGAAGGAGGAGCGATGAAGGCAGTGCTGTGCAAGGAGTGGGGGCCGGCGGAGTCGCTGGTGGTCGAGGACGTGCCGGCGCGCGATCCCGGGCCGGGCGAGGTCCGCGTGCGCGTCAAGGCCGCGGGCGTCAACTTCCCCGACGTGCTGATCATCCAGAAGAAGTACCAGATGCAGCCGGCGCTGCCGTTCTCGCCCGGCTCCGAGGCCGCCGGCGAGGTGGTCGCGGTCGGCGCGGGCGTGACCCACGTGAAGCCGGGCGACGCGGTGATGGCCTATGCCGGCATCGGCTGCTTCGCCGAGGAAGTGGTCGCGCCCGCCGACAAGGTGATGAAGATCCCCGCGGGCGTCTCGTACGAGGTCGCCGCCGCGTTCACGCTGACCTACGGCACCTCGTGGCACGCGATCCGCGACCGCGCGGCGCTGCAGCCCGGCGAGACGATGCTGGTGCTGGGTGCGGCCGGCGGCGTCGGCCTGTCGGCGATCGAGATCGGCAAGGCGATCGGCGCGCGCGTGATCGCGGCCGCGTCCACCGACGAGAAGCTCGCGGTCTGCCGCGAGCACGGCGCCGACGCGACGATCAACTACGAGAAGGAAGACCTGCGCGAGGCGATCAAGCGCGAGACGCAGGGCAAGGGCCCGGACGTGATCTACGACCCGGTCGGCGGCAAGTTCGCCGAGCCCGCCTTCCGCTCGATCGGCTGGCGCGGCCGCTACCTGGTGATCGGGTTCGCGGCGGGCCAGATCCCCTCCATTGCGCTGAACCTCGCGCTGCTGAAGGGCGCCTCGATCGTCGGCGTGTTCTGGGGCGACTTCACGCGCCGCGAGCCGCAGGCGAATCTCGCCGGCATGAAGGAGATGATGGGCTGGCTGAACGAGGGCAAGCTCCGGCCGCACATCTCCGGGCGCTACCGCCTCGACGAGGTGACGCGCGCACTGAACGACATGTCGGCGCGCAAGGTCACCGGCAAGATCCTGATCGTGCCGTGAGCGGCGGCGCGGCCGCGCGGGGGTGCCGCGCGGCCGGCGTCGGACGCCTCAGACCGCGTCGTCCATCGAGAGGATGCCGCGGGCGCGCATCGCGGCCCGCATCTTTGCGAGCGCGCTCGCCTCGAGCTGGCTGGCGCGCTGCGGGGTGACGCCCAGTCGGCGGGCGATCTCGACGAGCGTCAGCCCGCTCGACGCATCGTCGGAGCCGAGGCCGAATCGCATCTCGAGGACCTTGCGTTCGTTGGAAGTCAGCATGGTGTCCTTGGGCGGCAGGTTGGGGGCGCAGGGGTCGCTCATTCCCGTCAGATGAGGATGGGCCCTCGGTGGCTCAAGGGGTGAGCCACCAAAGGGGCATGTGGCCGGACGCGCCGGAGGGAGGCCGGGCCCGGCCGCGGTCAGGTCCGGCCGTCGAGCAGCGACTCGACCTGCGCGAGACGGCGGCAGCGCAGCAGGTCGAACCGCACCGGCTGCTGCCCCGACTTCGCGAGCAGCGCGAGCAGCTCCCTCACATGACGCGAATCGGCGGCCAGATGTTCCAGCTCGCGACGCTCGGCGTCGGCCAGCGGCACCGCGAGCTCGACCATCCTGCGGCCGCGCCAGGCCATCCAGACCGCGAGCGCGCCGGCCATGACGACGATGCCGGGCGAGGCGGTGCTGCCGAGCAGCAGCACGGCCGTCAGGACCGCGAACGCGGACTCGGTCGTGCCCTGGCGGCGCAGGAGCGCGGTTCGATCGGGACGCTCGGTGTTCATCGTGGGGCTCGGTCGGGACGACGGCGACCGTCCTGACATGGGGACGGCGCGCCCCGGCTCAAGCCCCGCCGGGGTGCCCGATCACGTCCTGGGGTAGGGCTTGCCCTGTGGGGGCACCGTCCAGAAGTACACCGTGCGGTTGCCCTTCTCGATGCGGCGCTCGGGCTTCCAGTCGCCCATCGCGAAGTCGTGCGACACGATCCGGGTGCCGGCCTTGAGCTTGAGCAGCGTGGGGCGAAGCTTCACGTTCAGGTCGGGCAGCAGGTACAGCGTGATCACCGTCGCCGGGCTCAGGTCCATCTCGAACAGGTCGCCCTGCACGAAGCGCACGCGGTCGGTCACCTTCGCGGCGACGGCGTTCGCGTTGGCCTCCTCGATCCGCTGGGGGTCGATGTCCACGCCCACGCCGCGCGTGCCCCAGCGCTGCGCGGCGGTGATCGGGATGCGGCCGTCGCCCGAGCCGAGGTCGTAGAGCACGTCCTTCGGGCCGACCTTGGCGACCGCGAGCATCTCGTCCACGACCTCGCGCGGCGTCGGCACGAAGACCACGTCCGGGCCGCGGGGGGCGATGACCGGGGCCTGCTGGGCGCCGGCGCGCGCGGGCAGCATCGCGGTGCCGACCAGGCCGGCGCCCGCGGCCAGCCAGTGTCGTCGAGGGCGGATCGTCACGTCGGAGCCTCCGTGTCCGGTTGGGTGCGGCGAGCCGCCAGCATAGCTGCTCGGCCGGCGCATCGTGCCGTCGATCCCGTGGGAGCGTCGGCCGATGCGGGCTCGGTTGCCGTCCTTCGCAACCCGGTGCTAGCCTCGACGCTCCGCGGTACGCGCCGGCCGAGAAGAACAGGAGCACCGATGAACCGATCCTTCGCGCGAACCGTGTCCGCATCGCTGGTGATCGCGACGACTGCGCTGTCGCTGCCCTCGCCCGCGGCCGCTCGCGTCGTCGGCACAGAGGAGGTCGTGCGCGCCGAGTCGGCCGCGCCCGGCGCGCCGTTTGGCCGCGACGCGCTGCGCACGATGCTCGAGCGCGACGACGTGCGCCGCCAGCTCGAGTCGCTCGGCGTCGACCCGCGGGCCGCGCGCGAGCGCGTCGACGCGCTGACCGACGCCGAGATCGAGCGCATCGCGGGCCAGGTCGGCCAGCTGCCGGCCGGCGGCTCGAGCATCTTCGGCGTGCTGTTCGCGGTCTTCGTCATCCTGCTGGTGACCGACATCCTCGGCCTGACCAAGGTCTTCCCCTTCACCCGCGCGGTGCGTTGACCGCAGCCCGCGCGTCGCGCGTCGCGGCGGTCGCCTTCGCGGCCGTCGCGCTGCTCGGCGCGTGCGCGGGGCCCGCGGGGCCGCCTGCCGCGCCGTCCGGCGAGTCGCCTGCCGCGACCGCCGTCGCGCTCCCCGATCCGATCCGGCTCGCCGGCGTGCCGTTCGTCGCGCAGCCCGACTGGCAGTGCGGCCCGGCGTCGCTCGCGATGGTGCTCGCGGCGGCCGGCCGCGAGGTGCCGGTCGCGCGGCTCGCCGAGCGCGCGTTCGTGCCGGGCCTGCAGGGCGCGCTGCAGGCGGAGATGCTCGCGGCGACGCGCGCGCAGGGCATGCTCGCGACCGAGCTGCCGCCCTCGCTCGACGCGCTGCGCGCCGAGCTCGCCGACGGCCGGCCGGTCGTCGTGCTGCAGAACCTGGGGCTCTCCTTCGCGCCGCACTGGCACTACGCGGTGCTGACCGGGGTGGACGTGCGCGCGCGCGAGGTCGTGCTGCACTCGGGCGACACGCCATCGCTCGCGATGCCGCTCGACACCTTCGAGCGCACCTGGGCGCGCGGGGGGCGATGGGCCTTCGCGGTGACGCCGCCCGACCGGATGGCGGCCGCGGCCGAGGAGGCCGCCGCGGTCCGCGCGGTCGCCGGCCTGGAGCGGGCCGACGCGGCGGGGGCCGCGCGCGCGTGGGAGGCCCTGGTCGCGCGCTGGCCGAACAGTCGCCTCGGCTGGTTCGGGCGCGGCAACCGGCTGCTCGCCGACGGCGATCCGCGCGGTGCGATCGGCGCGTACCGCGCGGCGCTCGCGGTGGACCCCGGCTTCGCGGATGCGTGGAACAACCTCGCGCGCGCCCTCGAGGCGAGCGGACGGCTCGACGCGGCGCGCCTCGCGGCCGACCGCGCGGTCTCGATCGGCGGTGCACGGGCCGACGCCTACCGCGACACGCGCGCGTCGCTGGACGGCCGGTGAACCCGGACGCGGCGAAGCTCTGGCGCGGGCCCCGCTGGGCGCTCGCGCTGATGATCGCCGCGCTCGGCACCGTCGGCCCCTTCTCGATCGACACCTACCTGCCGGCGTTCGCGGGCATCGCGGCCGACGTCCGCGCGACGCCGGTCCAGATGCAGCAGACGCTGTCGGCGTACCTGTTCGGCTTCGCGTTCATGAACCTCTTCCACGGCGCGCTGTCGGACAGCGTCGGGCGCCGGCCGGTCGTGCTGTGGGGCGTGGGCGTGTTCGCGCTCGCCTCGATCGGATGCGCGCTGTCGACGCACGTCGGGGCGCTGATCGCGTTCCGCGCGCTGCAGGGAGTGTCCGCCGGCGCGGGCGTCGTGGTCTCGCGGGCGATCGTGCGCGACATGTTCGCCCCGGTCGACGCGCAGCGGGTGATGTCGCAGGTGACGATCTACTTCGGCGTCGCGCCCGCGATCGCGCCGATCATCGGCGGCTGGCTGTTCGTGCACGCCGGCTGGCACGCGGTGTTCTGGTTCCTCGCCGTGATCGGCGTCGTGCTCTGGACCGCGGTGTGGCGCTGGCTGCCCGAGTCGCTGCACCCGTCGCAGGCGCAGCCGTTCAACGCGCGCGACCTGATGCGCGGCTACGTGCAGCTCGGCTCGAGCCCGCGCTTCCTGCTGCTCGCGCTGGCGAGCGGCATCCCGTTCAACGGGATGTTCCTCTACGTGCTGTCGGCGCCGGCCTTCCTCGGCGACGTGCTCGGACTCGCGCCGACGCAGTTCTTCTGGTTCTTCGTGATCAGCATCGCCGGCATCATGGCCGGTGCGCTCGCGAGCGGGCGGCTCGCCGGCAGGATCGAGCGGCGCGTGCAGGTGCGCTGGGGCTTCCGGATCATGGTCGCGTCGGCGCTGGTCAACCTCGCGGCGAACGCGGCCTTCGAGCCGCATGCGTCGTGGGCGATGTTCCCGATCGCGGGCTACTCGTTCGGCTGGTCGCTGATGGTGCCGGTGGTCACGCTGATGGTGCTCGACCTGTTCCCCGAGCGGCGCGGCATGGCCTCGTCGCTGCAGGCGACGATCGGCAGCGTGGCCAACGGGGTCGTCGCCGGCGCGATCGCGCCGCTGGTGATGCACTCGGCGCTCGGCCTGTCCATCGCGTCGATCGCGCTGATGTCGATCGGGCTGGTCGCCTGGCGGATCGTGCGCACGCGCTGGCCGCAGACCGGCATCGACCCGCCCGCGGCGCCGTAGGGCGAGGCGCCCCGCGCGGCGGCGCGTGCGAGCCGGACGCTATCATCCGTCCGACATGCCCCCCCACGACCCGGCCCGCGGCCCGCGCCGATGACCCTGTTCCTGCTGAAGCGTCTGGCGACGCTCGCGGCGACGCTGCTGGCGACCTCGATCGTCGTCTTCGTCGTGCTCGAGATCCTGCCCGGCGACGCGGCGCAGATGATGATGGGCCCGGACGCCTCGCCCGAGGCGGTCGCGGCGCTGCGCGCGAAGCTCGGCCTCGATCGCCCCGCGCTCGAGCGCTACCTCGCCTGGCTCGCCGGCATGGCGACCGGCGAGCTCGGCATCAGCCACGCGTACGGCGCACCGGTCGCCGGGCTGATCGCCGAGCGGCTCGCGCTGACGGTGCCGCTCGCGGTGCTCGCGATGACGCTGACCGCCGTGCTCGCGCTCGCGGCGGGCCTGTACGCCGCCTCGCGCCACGGCCGAGTGGGCGACGTCGGCCTGATGGGACTCACGCAGGTCGGCATCGCGATCCCGAACTTCTGGTTCGCGATCCTGCTGATCCTGCTGTTCGCGGTGCAGTTGCGCTGGTTCTCGGCGGGCGGCTTCCCGGGCTGGGCCGCGGGCGTCGGTCCCGCGCTCAAGTCGCTGGTGCTGCCGGCGGTCTCGCTCGCGGTCGTGCAGGCCGCGATCCTCGCGCGGATCACGCGCTCCGCTGTGCTCGACGTGCTGCGCGAGGACTTCGTGCGCACCGCGCGCGCCAAGGGCCTCTCCCGGCGCGCGGCGCTCTGGGGCCACGTGCTGCGCAACGCGATGATCCCGGTGCTGACGGTGATGGGGCTGCAGTTCGCGACGCTGCTCGCCGGCACGATCGTCGTCGAGACGGTGTTCTACCTGCCGGGGCTGGGGCGGCTGATCTTCCAGTCGATCTCCAACCGCGACCTGATCGTCGTGCGCAACTGCGTGATGCTGCTCGCGGCGATGGTGGTCGTCGTCAACTTCGTGGTCGACGTGCTCTACGCGGCGATCGACCCGCGGCTCAAGCCCGCCGACGCATGAGCGCCGCGCTGCCCGGGACCGGCACCGGCGCGTTCCTGCGCCGCGCGATGCGCCACCGCAGCTTCGCGATCGGCGCCGTGCTGTCGGCGCTCGTGGTGTTCGCGGCCGCGCTGTCCTTCGTCTGGACGCCGTGGCCGCCGTACGAGATCGACGTGATGAAGAAGCTCGCGCCGCCGTCGGCCGAGCACTGGCTCGGCACCGACTCGTTCGGCCGGGACGTGGTCTCGCTGCTGCTGGTCGGCGCGCGCAACTCGCTGCTGGTCGGCACGATCGCGGTCGGCATCGGCCTGACCGTCGGCACCGCGCTCGGGCTGCTCGCGGCCGCGCGCCGAGGCTGGGTCGAGGAGGCGATCATGCGCCTGGCCGACTTCACCTTCGCGTTCCCGGCGCTGCTCTCGGCGATCATGATGGCCGCGGTGTTCGGGCCGGGCATCGTGGTGTCGATCGTCGCGATCGGCATCTTCTACGTGCCGGTGTTCGCGCGGATCGTGCGCGCGTCGGCCAACGCGGTGTGGTCGCGCGAGTACGTGCTCGCTGCGCGCGCGGCCGGCAAGGGCCCGCTGCGGATCACCGTCGAGCACGTGCTGCCCAACATCGCCTCGGTGCTGATCGTGCAGGCGACGATCCACTTCGCGCTCGCGATCCTGGCCGAGGCCGCGCTGTCGTACCTGGGGCTCGGCACGCAGCCGCCGCAGCCCTCGTGGGGGCGCATGCTGAACGAGGCGCAGTCGCTGCTGTTCCAGGCCCCGCGGCTCGCGATCTTCCCGGGCATCGCGATCGCGGTCGCGGTGCTCGGGCTGAACCTGCTGGGCGACGGGCTGCGCGACCTGCTCGACCCGCGGCTCGCGAGGCGCCGGTGAGCGACGTGCCCGAGCCGCTGCTGGTCGTCGACGAGCTGCGCGTCAGGCTGCGCACCGCGCGCGGCGAGGCCGACGCGGTGCGCGGCGTCGGCTTCTCGCTCGCGCGCGGCGAGACGCTCGGGCTGATCGGCGAGTCGGGCTGCGGCAAGTCGCTGACCGCGCTCGCGCTGATGGGGCTGCTGCCCGAGGGCGCGACGGTGCGCGGCAGCGTGCGCTTCGCCGGGCGCGAGCTGGTGGGCCTCCCCGAGCGCGAGCTGTGCGCGATCCGCGGCGACCGGATCGGGATGGTGTTCCAGGAGCCGATGACCTCGCTGAACCCGCTGCACACCGTCGGCCGCCAGGTCGCCGAGCCGCTGCGGCTGCACCGCGGGCTCGACACGGCCCCCGCGCGCGCCGAGGCGATCCGGCTGCTCGACCGCGTCGGGCTGCCCGACGCGCGCCGGCGCGTCGACGCGTATCCGCACCAGCTCTCGGGCGGGCAGCGGCAGCGTGCGACGATCGCGATGGCGCTCGCCTGCGGGCCCGACCTGCTGATCGCCGACGAGCCGACGACCGCGCTCGACGTGACGATCCAGGGGCAGATCCTCGACCTGATCGCGGATCTCGTCGCCGAGCGCGGCATGGCGCTGATCCTGATCTCGCACGACCTCGGCGTGATCGCCGAGAACGTCGAACGGATGCTGGTGATGTACGGCGGCACCGTGGTCGAGCGCGGCCCGACGCGCGAGGTGTTCCGCGCGATGGCGCACCCGTACACGCGCGGCCTCTTCGGTGCGCGCCCGCGCCTCGGCGGCGACCGCGCGGTGCCGCTCGCGACGATCGCCGGCACCGTGCCCGACATCGCCGAGCTGCCCGCGGGCTGCCCGTTCGCCGAGCGCTGCCCGCGCGTCGTCGACGCGTGCCGGGCGGGGATGCCGGCGGAGCTCGCGCTCGGCGGCGGCCACGCGGCGCGCTGCATCCGGATCGGGGAGGGCGGGTGAGCGCGCTGCTGTCGGTGCGCGGGCTCGTCAAGCGCTATCGGCTGCCGCGCACGCGGCTGCTCGGTGCGCCGCCGGAGCTGGTCGCCGTCGACGGGGTCGACCTGTCGATCGACGCGGGCCGCAGCCTCGGCGTGGTCGGCGAGTCGGGCTCGGGCAAGTCGACGATCGCGCGTGCGGTGATGGCGCTCGAGACGCCGAGCGCCGGCACGGTCGAGCTGCTCGGGCGCGACCTGAACGCGCTCGACGCCGAGTCGCTGCGGCGCGCGCGCCGCGACATCCCGATGGTGTTCCAGGATCCCTACGGCTCGCTCGACCCGCGCCAGCCGGTCGAGCGGATCGTCGCCGAGCCGCTGACCGCGATCGGCCGCGTCGCGCCCGCCGAGCGGCGCGAGCGCGTGGCCGACGCGCTGGCCTCGGTCGGATTGCGCGCCGCCGACCTCGACAAGTACCCGCACGAGTTCTCGGGCGGCCAGCGCCAGCGGATCGCGATCGCGCGCGCGCTGATCACCCGCCCGAAGCTGATCGTCGCCGACGAGCCGGTCAGCGCGCTCGACGTGTCGGTGCAGGCGCAGGTGCTGAACCTGCTGCGCGACCTGCAGGACCGGCTCGGCCTCACCTACCTGCTGATCAGCCACGACCTCGCGGTGGTCGACCGGGTCTGCGACCGGGTCGCGGTGCTGCTCGCGGGCCGCGTCGTCGAGGCGGGCACGCCGGCGCAGCTCTTCAGCGGGGCCGCGCATCCGTACACGCGCGCGCTGCTCGATGCGGTGCCGCGCGCCGACGACCCCGACCGGCGCCGGCGGTTGCGCGCGCAGGCCCGGGAGGCGCGCGCCGCCGCCCGCGTCGCGTCCGACGTGCTGCCCGCCGACGCATCGGTGCACGCGGGCTGGAGCGCGGGCTGCGCCCACGCGGCCCGCTGCCCCTACGCGGTGGAGCGCTGCCGCATCGAGGCTCCGGTGCTGCGCGAGGACGGCAACGGCCGCGCCGTGGCCTGCCACCGCGCGGACGAGGTGGTCGCCCTCGCGTCGGCTGTGCAATAGTCTCGGTTCGCCGCGGGTCGGCCGCGGGCACGAGAGGAGGAACACCATGTCGTTCAGGCACACGGCGGTCGCGCTGTTCGCGGTTGCGCTCGCGGCGTCGGCGCCCGCGTCGGCGCAGGTCCGCGGCAAGGACGCGGTCGTGATGGCGATGGCGCTCGAGCCGACCGGGCTCGATCCGACGACCGCGGCCGCCGCGTCGATCGGCGAGATCGTCCACTACAACGTGCTCGAGACGCTGGTGCGCATCCGCGAGGACGGCTCCGTCGCGCCGCTGCTCGCCGAGAAGTGGACGGTGTCGCCGGACGCGCGCACGTTCACCTTCGAGCTGAAGAAGGGCGTGAAGTTCCACAACGGCGAGCCGTTCAGCGCGGAGACGGTCAGGTACGCGTTCGAGCGCGCGGCCGCCGCCGACAGCACCAACAAGGACAAGCAGACCTACGCCGCGATCGAGGCGATCCGCGTGACCGACCCGCACGTGGTCGCGATCCGGCTGAAGGGCAACAACCCCGACTTCCTCTTCAACGTCGGCCTGTCGACCGCGGTGATCGTCGAGCCGAAGAGCGCGGCGACCAACGCGACGAATCCGGTCGGCACCGGCCCGTACCGGGTCGAGAACTGGGTGCGCGGCTCGTCGCTCACGCTCGCGAAGTGGCCCGAGTACCGCGACGCCTCGAAGATCCGCATGAGCCGCGTGACCTGGCGCTTCATCAGCGACCCGGCCGCGCAGATTGCCGCGATCCTCGCCGGCGACGTCGACGCGATGCCGCGCATCACCGGCCGCGCGATCGACGCGGTCAAGGGCGATCCGCGCTTCAGGGTGCAGGTCGGCGGCTCGCGCGCGAAGACCATCCTCGCGATCAACAACAAGAAGAAGCCGCTCGACGACGTGCGCGTGCGTCGCGCGATCGCGATGGCGATCGACCGCAAGGCGGTGATCGTCGGCGCCGCCGACGGCTTCGGCGTGCCGATCGGCAGCCACTACGTGCCCGGTGCGTTCGGCTACGTCGACACCACCGGCATCAACCCGTTCGACCCGGCGAAGGCGCGCGCGCTGCTCGCCGAGGCCGGCGTCAAGACCCCGCTCGAGCTGACGCTCAAGCTCCCGCCGCCGCCGTACTCGCGCCAGGGCGGCGAGGTGATCGCGGCCCAGCTCGCGAAGGTCGGCATCGTCGCGAAGATGCAGAACGTCGAGTGGGCGCAGTGGATGAGCGGCGTCTTCACCAACAAGGACTACGACCTGACGATCATCTCGCACGTCGAGCCGCTCGACCTCGGCAACTACGCGAAGGACAACTACTACTGGAACTACGAGTCGCCGAAGTTCCGCGCGCTGTTCTCGAGGATCAGCGCGACCGGCGACGACGCCGAGCGCGCCAGGCTGCTGGGCGAGGCGCAGCGCCTGATCGCGCAGGAGTCGCCGAACGTCTTCCTCTACCAGCCGCAGTGGGTGTCGGTCGCGAACGCGAAGCTCAAGGGGCTGTGGAAGGACGTGCCGATCTTCGCGAACGACCTGAGCCTGCTGTACTGGGAGTGAGGGACGCCCTCGGCAACGCCGTCGCGCTCGGCGATCCGTCGAGCCTTGCCGGCGTCGACGCGTTCGTCGAGGGCTTCCTCGCCTGCGAGGCGCGCGTCGTCGACGTGCTGCCGGCGGCGGAGCGCGACGACGCGCCGATCGTGCAGGCCTGCGCGGCGGCGCTGCACCTGTTCGCCGAGGCGCCGGGCGCGGCGCAGGCGGCGCGCCGTCACCTCGCCCGCGCGGACGCCTCGCGCGTGCCTGCGTCGCCCCGCGAGCGGCGCTTCGTCGAGGCCGTCCGCGCGTGGGCCGACGACGACCTCGGGCGCGCGATCGCGCTGCACGAGGAGCAGGCGCGCGAACACCCGCGCGACCTCGCGTCGGTCAAGCTCGGCCAGTACCACTGCTTCAATCTCGGCGACTCGCCGCGGATGCTGCGGCTCGCGCTCGCCGCCGCGCCCGCGGCCGGCGACGTCGCGCCGATGCACGGGATGCTCGCGTTCGGCTTCGAGCAGTGCCACCTGCTGCGCCGCGCGGAGGCCGCGGCGCGGCGCGCGGTCGCGATGCGGCGGCGCGAGCCGTGGGCGCACCACGCGCTCGCGCACGTGATGCTGACCGAGGGCCGCTTCGACGAGGGCGAGTCGTTCCTGCGCAGCGTCGCCGACGCGTGGACGGGCCTGAACTCGTTCATGGTCACGCACAACTGGTGGCACCTCGCGCTGTTCCTGATCGAGCAGGAGCGGCTCGACGAGGCGCTCGCGATGCACGACGCGCGGGTCTGGGGCGTGTGCCGCGACTACAGCCAGGACCAGGTCAACGCGGTGTCGCTGCTGGCGCGGCTCGAGCTCGCCGGCGCCGACGTCGGCGGCCGCTGGGAGGCGCTCGCGCCGTGGCTCGCGCCGCGGATCCACGATCACGTGCAGCCCTTCCTCGACCTGCACTACCTCTACGGGCTCGTGCGCGCCGGACGGCCCGAGGCCGATACGATGCTCGCCTCGATCGAGGCGTTCGCGCCGCGCGCGCCCGCGGCGGGCCGCGAGGCCTGGGTCCGGGTGGCGGTGCCGGCCGCACGCGGGCTGCTCGCGCATGCCCGCGGCGACGCCGCAGGCGCGCTCGCCGGTCTCGGCGAGGCGCTGCCGCGGATGGTCGAGATCGGCGGCAGCCACGCGCAGCGCGACCTGTTCGAGCAGATGCACGTCGATGCGCTGATGGCCGCCGGCCGGTGGGCGGCCGCGCAGCACGCGCTGCAGCCGGCGGCGAGCGCGCGGCCGCGCTCGCGGCGGCTCGCGACGCGCCTGCGCCGGACCTACCGGGCGCTGGGGCTCGAGGGCGCGACCGACGCCTGAAGCGCGTCGGCGACGCCGGCCGCCGGTGCCGGGGCGGCCGGGGTCGCGAGGTCGGCGACATGCGTGTCGTCGCCCCAGGCGAGGATCTCGATCGCGTCGCCCGCGATCCGCAGCCGGTTCAGCGCGGCATTCGGGATCGGGCATTCGCGCGGGCCGTCGAGCGGCAGCCGGTTCGCGGTGCGCCAGACCATGTCGAGCACGCCGCCGTGGGTGACGACCGCGACCCGCCGGCCGGCGTGGCGCGCAGCGACCGCCCGGACGGCGGCGACCACGCGGGCGTGGAACTGGACGACGCTCTCGCCGCCGGGCACGGCATAGTCGGCCTGGTGGCGCTGCCACGCGGCGAAGGCCTCGGGATAGCGCTCGTCCACCTCGTCGAAGCTCAAGCCCTCGAACAGCCCGAAGCGCTGCTCGCGCAGCCCCGCGTCGGGCGTCGCGTCGAGCGCGAGGCGCGCCGAGGCGGGCGCTGCGGTCTGGCGCGTGCGCAGCAGGTCGCTGCAGACCATCGCCTCGAGGCGCTCGTCGCGCAGCCGCTCGGCGAGCCGCGCGGCCTGCGCGAGGCCGGTGGCGTTCAGCGGCACGTCGATCTGGCCCTGGAAGAACGGGCCCCGGTTCAGCTCGGTCTGACCGTGGCGGATCAGGATCAGTTCGGTCATCGTGGCCGCGTGGAGTGGGGCCGGTCATTATCGCGCGCGGCCGGCTCACGGGCGACCCGCCGGCCGCAACTGGTACCCTTGCGGCCTCGACGTATGGGCCCGAGGGCCCGCAAGGAGTCCTCCCCGATGATCCGACGCACGATCGCGCTCGCCGCCGTCGTCGCCCTGGCGACCGCCGCGGCGCCGGGCTTCGCCCAGTCCAAGAAGGACCTCGTCAACCGGCTGCTGCTGCTGCAGCAGCCTGGCGTCGAGGCGATGGCCAAGCAGCTCGCCGAGCGGCCGGCCATCCAGATGACGCTGGCCGCGCGCCAGGCCTTCGGCAACGTGCCGCAGGACAAGCGCGAGTCGGTCGCCAAGGCGATCGACGCCGAGCTGAAGAAGTACACCGACGAGGCGGTGCCGCTGCTGCGCGAGCGCGCGATCAAGCTCGCTCCGTCGACGGTCGGCGTCGAGCTCGAGAAGAACTTCAGCGAGGCCGAGCTCAAGCAGCTGATCGAGTGGCTCGAGTCGCCGATCATCAAGCGCTTCCAGACGCTCGCGCCGCAGATGGAGAACGCGCTCGCCGAGAAGCTGGTCGCCGAGACGCGCGGCCAGATCGAGCCGAAGCTGAAGACGCTCGAGGCGGCGATGGCCAAGCACCTCGGCCTGCCCCCGCCGGGCTCGGCGCCCGCGGGCGGCGCCGCTCCGGGCGGCGCGGGTGGCGCCGGCGCGGCGCCGATTCCGCCGGCCGGTGGCGCCCCGATGCCGGGCAACCGAGGCGGCGACCCGGCCAGGAAGTGACCGCGCGGCCCGGGCGCGCCCCGGGCCGCGGTGGGCGCGGCTCTCAGGCCGCGCCGGCCTCGCGCGACGCCTGCGCGACCGCGATCGCGGTCGCGTTCAGCACCCGCCGCATCGTCGCGGCCGGCGTCAGCACATGGACCGGGCGCGCCGCGCCGAGCAGCACCGGCCCGACCGTGATGCCCTTGCCGCCGGTGACCTTGAGCACGTTGAGCAGGATGTTCGCGGCATCGAGGTTCGGCATCACCAGCAGGTTCGCCCGGCCGGTCAGGCTGGACTCCGGCAGGAACTCTCGCCGGATCTCCTCCGACAGCGCCGCGTCGCCGTGCATCTCGCCGTCGCACTCGACGTCGGGCAGCTGCGCCTGGAACAGCGCCGCCGCCGCGCGCATGCGCCGTGCGCTCGGCCGGTCGCTCGCGCCGAACATCGAGTGCGAGACGAACGCGACCTTCGGGGTCACCGCGAACGAGCGCATCGACGCGACCGCCATCCGCGCGATCTCGGCGAGCTGCTCGGCGTCGGGCTCGTCGTTGACCAGCGTGTCGGTGAGGAACAGGGTGTGCTCCGGCAGCATCAGCGCGTTCATCGTCGCGAAGCACGAACTGCCGCGCGCGAGGCCGATCACGTCGCGCACGCGGCCGAGGTGGTCGTCGAAGCGGCCGACCAGGCCGCAGACCATCGCGTCGGCGTCGCCGCGGCGGATCATCATCGCGGCGATCGTCGTCGCCGAGCGGCGGATGGTCGCCTTGGCGAGCTCGGGCGTCACGCCGCGCCGGCCCATCAGCAGCCGGTAGTCGCTCCAGTAGTCGCGAAAGCGCGCGTCGTCCTCCGGGTCGGTGACGTCGAAGTCCGCGCCGGGCCGGATCCGCAGGCCGGCGCGCTTGCAGCGCGTCTCGATGACCGCGGGGCGGCCGATCGCGATCGCGCGCGAGACCAGCCCTTCGTCGATCGCCGCCTGCACCGCGCGCAGCACGCGCTCGTCCTCGCCCTCGGCGTAGACGACGCGCGCCGGGCGCGCGCGGGCCGCCGCGAACACCGGCGACATGAAGAGGCCGGTGTGGCTGACGAACCGCTCGAGCGAGCGGCGGTAGGCGGCGAGGTCGGCGATCGGCCGCGTCGCGACGCCCGAGTCCATCGCGGCCTTCGCGACCGCGGGCGCGATGCGCAGGATCAGCCGGCTGTCGAAGGGCTTCGGGATCAGGTAGTCGGGTCCGAAGCTCAGGTCCTGGCCCGCGTAAGCCGCGGCCACCTCGTCGGAGATCTCGGACTTCGCGAGGTCGGCGATCTGCCGCACGCAGGCGAGCTTCATCTCGTCGGTGATCCGCGTCGCCCCGGCGTCGAGCGCGCCCCGGAAGATGTACGGGAAGCACAGGACGTTGTTGACCTGGTTCGGATAGTCCGAGCGGCCGGTCGCGATGATGCAGTCGGGGCGCACCGCCTTCGCGAGCTCGGGTCGGATCTCGGGCTCGGGGTTGGCGAGCGCGAGGATGATCGGGCGCTCGGCCATCGACGCGACCATGTCCTGCGTCAGCACGCCGGCGGCCGAGCAGCCGAGGAACACGTCGGCGCCGCCGCAGACGTCGGCGAGCGTGCGCGCGTCGGTCTTCTGCGCGTAGCGCTGCTTGGACGGGTCGAGCCCTTCGCGGCCGGTGTGCACCACGCCCTTGGAGTCGACCATGAACACGTGCTCGCGGCGGATGCCCAGCCCGACCAGCACGTCGAGGCAGGCGATCGCCGCGGCGCCCGCGCCCGAGACCGCGACCTTCACCGCGCCGATGTCCTTGCCGACCAGCTCCAGCCCGTTGAGGATCGCCGCCGCCGAGATGATCGCGGTGCCGTGCTGGTCGTCGTGGAAGACCGGGATGTTCAGCCGGTCGCGCAGCTTGCGCTCGATCTCGAAGCACTCCGGCGCCTTGATGTCCTCGAGGTTGATGCCGCCGAGCGTGGGCTCGAGCGCCGCGATGATCTCGACGAGCTTGGCCGGGTCCTTCTCGGCCAGCTCGATGTCGAACACGTCGATGCCGGCGAACTTCTTGAAGAGGCAGCCCTTGCCCTCCATCACCGGCTTGCCGGCGAGCGGGCCGATGTCGCCGAGCCCGAGCACCGCGGTGCCGTTGGTGACGACGCCGACCAGGTTGCCGCGCGAGGTGTACTCCGCCGCGAGCGTCGGGTCGCGCTCGATCTCGAGGCACGCGTAGGCGACGCCGGGCGAGTAGGCGAGCGACAGGTCGCGCTGGTTCGACAGCGGCTTGGTCGGGGTGATCGAGATCTTGCCGCGGCTCGGCGTGCGGTGGTACTCGAGGGCGGCGTCCCGGAGCGCCTGCTCGGCGGGCGACAGGGTGGCGGGGTCGGTGGGCATGGCGTCTCCGTGCGTCTCGGGGCCCGGCCGTCCCTCGGGAGCCGGCGGGAGGCGCCCCGGCGGCCGGGTGCGGATGATAGCGCCGCGGCGCGGCCACGGTCGCAATCCCGACCCGGGCGTGCGGTACCGCGCACCGCCGGCGTGTGCGTTCGCGGCTCGTGGAGCCGGTTCCGGCGGGCGCCGGCGCGGCTCGCCCGCGGCGCGCCCCGGGGGTACGATCCGGCGGCCCGGCGGCGAAGCGCCGCCCAACGCACGAACGACAGGGAGACCCGCCCCATGATCCACGTGATCGCCTTCATCACCTGCCACCCCGGCCAGCGCGACGCGGTGCTCGCCGCGATGCGCGAGAACGTGCCGCTGGTGCACGCCGAGGACGGCTGCATCGAATACCAGCCGGTCGTCGACGCCCCCGGGCTGCCGTTCGCCGCGCCGGCCGGCCCGGACACCGTCGTGGTCGTCGAGAAGTGGCGCGACGCCGCCGCGCTCGCCGCGCACGCGGCCGCGCCGCACATGAAGACCTACGGCGCGAAGACCAAGGCGCTGGTCGCCGAGCGCCGCATCCACGTCTTCACGCCCGCCTGACCGCACCGGCGCCCGCCGCGCTCGGGCGCCGGCTTGCCGACGGCGGGCCCACGCAGGCCGGCCACGGCCGTGCCCCTCGAGGAGGGGGCCTCGCGATCGGTGTCCGTCTCGCGGCGCTCGCCGCGCCGATCTCGCTCGTCGTCGCCGTCGTCGCCGTCGTCGCGCCGGGTTCAGCGCAGCGGCGGGCCGATCGGCGCGGCGCCCTCGTCGTCGCCCGTAGGGCGCGGCGCGGGCGCGGCCGGACGGCGGCGCGACAGCGCGTCGACGACCGGCGCCTCGACCCAGCGGTAGAGCAGCGTGCCGGCCGCGATGCTCGCCGCCCACGCGAGCACGAGCCCGAGCGTCGAGGCCACCGGGTCGTCCGCGAACCAGCGCGCGGCCGCGGCCTCGACCAGCATGCAGACCGGGAAGTGGGCGAGGAACACCGAGTACGAGATGCGCGCGAGGAACGCGATCCCGGGCGTCGCGAGCCAGCGCGCGCCCAGGCCGCGCGGCACTGCCCACGCGAGCAGCAGCGCGGTGGCGGCCGCGACCGCGATGCGGGTGCGGAACTCGATCCACAGCGCGGCCGCCGCGAGGGCCGCGATCGCGAGCGTCGCGAGCCGCCCGGAGCGGCCCGGGCCGGACCACGCGGCGAGCGCGCCGAGCGCGTACGAGCCGAAGAAGTAGAGGCCGGTCGCGTCCCAGCTCGGATCGCGGTTGAACCCCAGCAGCGACGCGGCCGCGAGCGCGACCAGCGCCGCCGGCATCGCGCCGGGCGCGCCGGACCGGGCGCAGGCCCAGGCGAGCACCGCCGCGATCGCGAACAGCTGCAGGTCGATGGCGACGTACCAGAGTCCGGCCGACAGCGCGTCCTCGCCGACGAGGTCCTGCAGCATCGCGAGGTTCGCGAGCAACTGGCGCGCGGTCGGCGCGTCGGGCACGGTCGGATGCTCGACGAGCGCGCGGCCGATCGCCGCCGCGGCGACGGCCATCGCGATCGCCGCGAGGTAGGGCCCGGCGAGCCGCGCCCAGCGCCGCGCGACCGCGGGGGCCGGCGCGGTGCCGCGTGCGATGCCGCCCGGAGCGAGCGCGCGTGCGGCGAGGAAGCCCGCGACCACGAGGAACACCTGGACCGCGAGCCGGCCGTACTCAGCGAGCCCGTCGACCACCGTCGTCGCGTACGGCCGTACCGAGTCGGACATCGGTCCGTAGAACGCGAGGTGGTGCAGCACGATCAGCTGCGAGGCGAACGCCTTCAGCGCGTCGATCAGGGGCAGGCGGGCGGGCACGGGAACGGGTCGGGGGCGGGGGCGGGCGGTCCGCCACGGTCGACGGACGGCCGCTCGGCGGACGCGCAGTCTATCGCGCCCGTGACGGGCCGGCGATGCAGGATTGCGCGCGGCACGCGGCGCGCGACCCCTCGGTGGCCGCCCGGTCAGTCGGCCGCGGCCGTGTGCACCGGACCCGAGGCGGACGTGCCCGGCCGGCGCAGCAGCAGCACCAGCGGCATCGTCGCGATGCAGACCCACATCATCAGCCGGAAGTCCTGCAGGAACGCGATCGTCGCGGCCTGGCGCGCCACCTCCGCCTCCAGCGCCGCGAGCCCCTCGGGCGCGTCGAGGCGCCAGATGCCGGCCTCGAGCGCGAGCCGCAGCGGCACGCCCGAGGGATCGATCGAACCCGCGATCGCCGCGTGCTCGATGCGGGTGTTCCGCGACAGCGCCGAGACGACCACCGAGATGCCGACGCTGCTGCCGATGTTGCGTGCCAGGCTGAACAGCGCGGAGCCCTCGTTGCGGTGCCGGGGCGCGAGCGACGCGAAGGTCACCGCAGTCAGCGGCGGGAACACGAAGCCGATGCCCAGGCCCTGGACCACGCCGGTCCAGACGATGCTCCAGGGCTGCACCGTCGTGTCGAAGCCGGCCATCTCGTGCAGCGCGAACGCGGTGAGCCCGAGGCCGAGCAGGATCGTGGCGCGCGGGTCGACGCTGTCGCCGAGCTTGCCGCAGACGATCATCGCGATCGCGGTGCCGACGCCGCGCGGCGCGAGCACCAGGCCGGTGTCGAACACCGGCCAGCCCATCAGGCCCTGCAGGAAGGGCGGCAGCAGCGTCATCGTCGCGAGCAGCACCACGCCGATGCCGAACGCGGTCGCGAGGCCCGCGGAGAAATTGCGGTCCGCGAACAGCTTCGGGTCCAGGAACGGCGCCGGGTGCGTGAGCAGGTGCACGACGAACAGATACGCGCACAGCGCCGCGAGCACCGCCTCGACGACGATCTCCCGGCTCTCGAACCAGTCGAGATGCTCGCCGCGGTCCAGCATCAGCTGCAGCGCCGCGAGCGCGATCGCGAGGAACGCGAAGCCCATCGCGTCGAAGCGCCGCGCGCGCTCGAGCGGCGTCTCGGGCAGCCACGCGAGCAGCCCGAGCGTGGTGAGGATCCCGAGCGGCAGGTTGATGTAGAAGACCCAGCGCCAGCTCTGGTACTCGGTCAGCCAGCCGCCGAGCGTCGGTCCCAGGATCGGCCCGAGCATCACCCCGACGCCCCAGACCGCCATCACCGAGGCGTGCTTCTCGCGAGGCCAGGTGTCGAGCAGCACCGACTGCGACAGCGGCACCAGGCACGCGCCGAATGCGCCCTGCAGCAGCCGGAACAGCACGATCTGCTCGAGGGTGGTCGCCGCGCCGCAGGCCATCGACGCGAGCGTGAAGCCGATCACCGACGCGACGAACAGCCGCTTCCGACCGAAGCGGTCCGCGACGAACGCGGTGAGCGGCATGCAGATCGCGGTCGACACGATGTACGAGGTCAGCACCCAGGAGATCTGCTCCTGCGTCGCGCCCATCTCGCCCTGCATGCGCGGCAGCGCGACGTTGGCGATCGTCGAGTCGAGCGTCTGGATGACGGTCGCGAGCGTGACCGCGACGGTGACGCCGTGCCGGCGTCCCGCGTCCATGTCGCTCAAGGCAGCAGGTCCGACAGCGTCCGGCGCTGGCCGGTCTCGACCGAGACGTGCGCGCTCAGGCCGGCGCGCAGCGGCGGCGCGCCCTCGAGCGGCTCGATGCGGATGCGTACCGGCACGCGCTGCGTCACCTTGATCCAGTTGCCGCTCGCGTTCTGCGGCGGGATCACGGCGAACTCGGCGCCGGTCGCCGGGCTCAGGCTGTCGACCGTGCCGCGCCAGGCGAGGCCGGGATAGGTGTCGACGCGGATCCGCGCAGGCTGCCCGCTGCGGATCGCGCCGAGCTCGGTCTCGGTGAAGTTCGCCTCGACCCACAGCCCGCCGTCGGCGACCAGCGCGAGCGCGGTCGCGCCGGCGGCGACGTACTGCCCGGGCTTGGGCGGGCGGCTCACCGTGCCGGCGACCGGTGCGCGGACCTCGATGCGCGAGAGGTCGAGCTTCGCCTGCATCAGCTCGGCCTGTGCGGCGAGCACCAGCGGATGGCGATCCGTGGGCACGTCGGGGCCGCCGCCGAGCGTCTCGGCGATCCGGCCGAGCTCGCGCTCGATCGCGACCGTCTGCTGCGCGGCGAGCTCGGTCGTCTGCTTCGCCTCGTCGAGTCGCGAGGCCGAGATGAAGTTGCGTGCGGCGAGGTCGGCCTGGCGTGCCTCGTCGCGGCGCGCGAACTCCACGCGGGTGCGGGCGAGCGCGATCTCGGCCTGCTTGGCGCGGTAGCCCGCCTTCAGCGCGGCGACATCGGTGCGCGCCTGCGCGACGCGGGCCTCGGCGCGCGCGACCGCGACGCGCAGCGGCGCGTCGTCGAGGCGGAACAGCGGCGCGCCGGCGGCGACCGACTCGTTCTCGCGCACCAGCACCGCACGGATCGTGCCGGCGATCTCGGCGCTGACCGGGATCTTGTCGGCCTTGACGTAGGCG
>Ga0315899_10000630_pt1 | contig 42106 bp, 45 predicted proteins | sample LakEriMetagenome_2_FD_203518 | JGI IMG/M metagenome (GOLD analysis project Ga0315899, IMG submission 203518) | Freshwater fungal communities from buoy surface, Lake Erie, Ohio, United States - Buoy 4 MA112 | ecosystem: Environmental > Aquatic > Freshwater > Lake | place: USA: Lake Erie, Ohio...
TATCACGTAACCATCATTTTGGACAAAAAATAATTAGCGCATAACGCATGGGACAAAAATGTAACCCTATAGGAAACAGATTAGGCTTTATCAAAGGCTGGGACAGCAATTGGTATGGCGGTAACAACTACGGTGATAAGATCGTTGAGGATGATAAAATCCGCAAGTATCTTATGGCTCGTTTGAAGAAGGCTTCGGTATCGAAAATCGTTATCGAGCGCACGCTCAAGCTTGTTACTGTAACAATCAATACCGCTCGCCCGGGAGTAATCATCGGTAAAGCAGGCTCTGAAGTGGACAAGCTGAAGGAGGAGTTGAAGAAGATTACCGGTAAGGATATCCAAATCAACATCTTTGAGATTAAGCGTCCGGAGTTGGATGCGCGCCTTGTGTCAGATGGCATTTGCCGTCAGATTGAAGGACGTATTTCATACCGTCGCGCCATCAAGATGGCCATTCAGACCAGCATGCGTATGGGTGCGGAAGGAATTAAGGTGACCGTGGCCGGTCGTGTAAATGGTGCTGAAATTGCTCGTTCGGAAACGTACAAGGAAGGTCGTACACCACTTCACACACTGCGCGCTGACATCGACTACAACCACGCAGAAGCGCACACTGCATACGGCCGCATCGGCGTGAAAGTGTGGATCTGTCGCGGTGAGGTATACGGAAAGCGTGATCTTTCACCAAACTTCGGACAGACTACAACAGCTCGTCGTCCGGGTGCACCGGGTGGCCGCGAAGAGCGTCCGGGTGGTGATCGTCGTGGAGGTGGAGATCGTCGTGGAGGCGGTGACCGTCGCGGCGGCGGAGATCGCAGAGGCGGCGGCGGACGTGGAAACGCATAACATCCACAACAGACAACATTGAATTAAGACATCAGGATAATATAACGTCATGTTACAACCGAAAAGAACGAAATACAGAAAGCAGCAGAAGGGTAAGATCAAAGGCATCGCCCACCGCGGTTCACAACTCGCGTTCGGAAGCTTCGCAATCAAAACCCTCGATGAAGGCTTTTTGACATCACGCCAGCTTGAAGCGGCGCGTGTGGCCCTCACACGTTTCATGAAACGTGAAGGTAAAGTGTGGATCCGCGTATTCCCGGACAAGCCACTTACACGCAAGCCAGCCGAAGTTCGTATGGGTAAGGGTAAGGGAGCTCCCGAATTATGGGTTGCTGTTCTGAAGCCAGGCCGTATCATCTTCGAAGCAGAAGGTGTGCCATTGGCTACTGCTCAAGAGGCCCTTCGTTTGGCAGCACAAAAGTTGCCTTGCCGCACCAAGTTCATCGTACGTCCTGATTACACTGAATAATATTCGCCATGAAAGCTACAGATTATACAAAACTTACAGACAGCGATCTTCTGGGAAAGATCACCGAAGAAAAGGCTGCACTGGCAAAAATGAAATTTAACCACACAGTGGCCGGTACCGAGAATCCGATGAACCTGCGCATGAAGCGTCGTGAAATCGCTCGCATGAAGACGACCCTGAGCCAACGTAAAAACAACGGTAAATAATTACTGACCATGGAAAGAAACCTTCGTAAAGAAAGAATTGGTATCGTAACCTCCAACAAGATGGAAAAGTCTGTTGTGGTGATGGTTGAGACCAAAATTATGCACCCTAAGTACGGGAAATTTGTAAAGTACTCGAAGAAGTTCATGGCTCACGATGAAAAGGGTGAGTGCGGCATCGGAGATACCGTGAAAATCATGGAAACCCGTCCAATGAGCAAGCTAAAGCGTTGGAGAATGGTTGAGATCGTGGAGAAGGCGAAGTAATTCGCTCACCTGCGGGAGGTCATCCCGATACTGTTGCGGTGGAATCCCGCACGACAATAAAGGAAGTAAAGGCTCCCTTAGAGCCACAAAAAGAATAAGAAAATGATACAGAACGAATCACGACTGAAAGTTGCCGACAACAGCGGTGCACGCGAAGTACTCGTTATCCGTGTACTTGGAGGAACTCGTCGTCGTTACGCCTCTATAGGCGACCAGATCGTTGTTACGGTGAAGGATGCACTCCCAAGCGGTAACGTGAAGAAGGGTACAGTTTCCAAGGCGGTGATTGTACGTACCAAGAAGGAAGTTCGTCGTGCAGACGGCAGCTATATCCGCTTCGATGACAATGCAGTAGTACTGCTCAATGCATCGGGTGAATTGCGCGGCACACGTATTTTCGGTCCGGTAGCGCGCGAATTGCGTGAGAAGGATTACATGAAAATCATCTCATTGGCACCGGAGGTAATCTAACATGAATCATGGATTTGCCCGATAGGGGAAATCAAAAATGAATAAACGATGTTCAAAAGACTAAAAGTAAAAAAAGGCGATCTGGTAGTAGTGACTGCCGGTGACAACAAGGGCAAGCAAGGCCGTATTGTTGAAGTAAATCGCGACAACGACCGCGTGGTGGTTGAGGGGGTTAACTTGGTGAAGAAACACCGTAAGCCTTCAGCTCAAAACCCACAAGGTGGTATTGAATCCATCGCTGCAGGTATCAACGTCAGCAATGTTAAGCTGATTGATGCAAAGGGCAACGCAACCCGCGTTGGTCGCAGAAGAAATGCCGATGGCAAACTCGAACGTTATTCTAAGAAATCAGGGGAGACATTGAAATGAAATACACTCCACGCCTAAGAGCGAAATACCAAGAAGAAATTGCTCCAAATTTGAAGAGCAAGTTCGAATATTCTTCGATCATGCAGGTGCCGAGGATTACCAAGATCTGTTTAAACCAGGGATTGGGAAAGGCCACCGGTGACAAGAAAATCATCGACGCTGCGGTTGACGAGATGACCATGATTGCCGGTCAGAAAGCTACGTCTACTGCTTCGGTAAAGGATATCTCCAACTTCAAACTCCGCAAGGGCGTTGCCATCGGAGCGAAAGTTACCTTGCGTGGTGATCGCATGTACGAATTCCTCGATCGATTGATTTCAGTATCTCTGCCACGTACACGTGACTTCCGCGGAGTAAAGTCATCAGGTTTTGATGGTCGCGGTAACTTCACCTTTGGTGTGAAGGAACAGATCATCTTCCCGGAGATTGACCTAGAGAAGATCAAACAGATCAACGGTATGGACATCACGTTCGTAACGACGGCTTCAACCAACGAAGAGGCGAAAGCGCTCTTAGAAGAATTCGGATTTCCTTTCACTAAATAATAAACAGGAAAAAGACACATGGCTAAGGAATCAATGAAAGCTCGTGAGCGCAAGAGAATCGCACTCGTTGAGCGTTACGCCAAGAAGCGTGAAGAACTAAAGAAGGCAGGCGATTGGGATGCTTTACAAAAGCTTCCTAAGAACAGCAGCAAGGTGCGTGTTCGCAACCGTTGCCAGCTCACAGGCCGTCCGCGTGGTTATATGCGCCAATTCGGACTCTGCCGTAACCAGTTCCGTGAACTGGCGCTGAACGGAAAAATCCCGGGCGTTAAAAAAGCAAGCTGGTAATATCCAGCCCCGACCCAACAAGCAACAAGTGTCCGTGCTTTCACGGAAATGATAAAGAAACGTGGCCCAGCCACAAAAAAAAGGAAACAGCAATGTTTACAGATCCAATTGCAGATTATTTGACCCGCATCCGGAATGCACAGTCTGCCCGTCACAAGGTAGTCGAAATCCCGGCGTCAAACCTGAAAAAGGAGATTACCAAAATCCTTCATGACAAAGGATATATCCTCAACTACAAGTTCGAGGATGGTGCTCCCGGAACCATCAAAATCGCGTTGAAATACAACATGAAGACGAAGACTCCGGCTATCTCTACGATTCAGCGTGTTTCGACACCCGGTCACCGTAAGTACACCGGCGTAGATACTATGCCACGTGTTTTGAATGGTTTGGGTATCGCCGTTGTGTCCACTTCGAAAGGCGTTATGAGCGATAAAGAAGCTCGCGCTCAAGGAATTGGCGGGGAAGTATTATGCTATGTTTATTAATCACTGAAAAAACTCTGACCCATGTCAAGGATAGGAAAATCACCGGTCACCATTGCTAAAGGCGTTGATGTGTCTTTCAATGATGGCTTGCTTAAAGTGAAGGGCCCTAAGGGGGAACTTTCACAGGAAATCGATTCTGCGATTTCACTGGACATTACTGATGGTGTGATTACACTCACCCGCAGCAGCGACCACAAAGATGCGCGTTCAAAGCACGGCTTGTACCGCTCACTGATTCACAATATGGTGACAGGAGTAAGCACCGGCTGGACACGCCAACTGGAAATGATCGGTGTTGGTTACCGTTGTAAGGCTACTGGTCAACAATTGGAACTCACCCTTGGTTTCTCGCACCCGATTGTGTTCGAATTACCAGGTGAAATCAAGGTAACCGCTAAGGCGGAAAAAGGGGAGAACCCGTCGATTACTCTGGAGAGCTACGACAAGCAGTTGCTTGGTCAGGTAGCAGCCAAAATCCGTAGCCTTCGTGCTCCGGAGCCTTACAAAGGCAAGGGTGTTCGTTATGTTGGAGAATTTGTACGTAAGAAGGCTGGTAAGTCAGCAGCTAAATAAAATTTGAATTAAAGCAATGGCATTCAGCAAAGAAGCTCGCAGAGCGAAAATACGCACACGAATCAGGGCTAGTGTGAAGGGAACCGCCCAAAGACCACGTCTTTCGGTATTCCGCAGCAATAAGCAGATTTATGCCCAGATTATTGACGACCAGAAAGGTGTAACCCTGGCTTCAGCTTCATCCATGGTGATGAAAGATGCTCAGTCGGTTGCCAAGCTTGATCAGGCGAAGCTCGTGGGTAAAACCATCGCAGAGCGTGCTCAGGCCGCCGGTATCAACGAAGTGGTTTTTGACCGCGGAGGTTACCTTTATCATGGACGTGTTAAATCATTGGCCGAAGCAGCCCGCGAGGCAGGCCTTAAATTCTAAAAGGAGATGGCAGAGACAAAACCAGTTCGCTCCAGCGAAACAGAATTGAAAGACCGCTTGGTTGCGGTTAACAGGGTCACCAAAGTGACCAAGGGTGGTCGTACCTTCGGATTTGCAGCCATCGTGGTTGTCGGAAACGAAAAGGGCGTAGTAGGTCACGGTCTAGGCAAATCGAAAGAAGTTGCTGAGGCAGTTACCAAAGCTACCGAAGATGCAAAGAAGAATCTGATCTCTGTGCCTGTGCACAAAGGAACGATTCCTCACGAGCAAGACGGTAAGTTTGGTGGAGCCCGAGTTTTCATCAAGCCAGCTTCTCACGGTACCGGAGTTATTGCCGGTGGTGCGATGCGCGCAGTATTGGAATCAGCCGGTGTTACCGACGTATTGGCGAAGTCTAAAGGTTCTTCTAACCCGCACAACGTGGTTAAGGCAACCTTGGATGCTCTCTCTAAGCTCCGTAACGCCCGTGATATCGCCAAAATGCGCGGTATCAGTGTTGAAAAAGTTTACAAAGGATAGTAAAACGAGCGTCGGCAGGTACGACCTTCCGCCGCCTAACAAAGCATATCATGGCTAAAGTAGTTATTACACAAGTAAAAAGCGCAATCGATCGCCCGGCTCGTCAGAAAGCCACGATTCAAGCGTTGGGTATCAAGAAACTCAATGTGGCGGTAGAGCATGAGCTCACCCCGAATATCGCAGGCATGATTCGCGCCGTTCGTCACCTTTTGAAAGTGGAGAACAAATAATTATAGAAGAACACGATTTCCGCCCTTGGCGGTCATAACATTCAAACGAATATGAAACTCAACAATCTCAAGCCAGCAGCAGGATCAACTCAAACCCGTAAGCGTGTGGGTCGCGGTCAAGGTTCAGGTCTGGGCGAAACTTCAGGTCGCGGTCACAAAGGTGCAGGCCAACGTTCAGGAACCAAGCGCAAGCTCGGATTCGAAGGTGGTCAGATGCCTCTTCAGCGCCGTCTGCCGAAGTTCGGTTTTAAGAACATCAATCGCGTCGAGTACAAGGGCGTGAACCTGGACATGTTGCAAAACTTGTCGGAAAAGCTCGGTGTGAACGAAATTTCACTCGACGTACTGGTACAGAATGGAATTTGTGGGAAGAAGGACCTTGTGAAAGTACTTGGTCGCGGTGAACTGAAAACTAAAATGAACGTAATCGCTCACGGTTTTTCTGCGACTGCAAAAGCAGCTATCGAGAAACTCGGCGGAACTGCAACTACCCTCTAAACCAAGACTATGAAAGGTTTTATTCAGAAAATAAAGGATATCTGGAGTCACGATGAACTGAGAACTAAGATCGGTTACACCCTGCTGTTGTTGTTGGTGTACCGTGTTGGTTCCTTCATCGTATTGCCGGGCGTCGATTCGAACCAGTTGGAAACCGGTTCACAGGGCGGTTTATTGGGTTTCCTCGGACTGTTCACCGGCGGTGCGTTCAGCCGTGCCTCCATCTTTGCATTGGGTATCATGCCCTATATCTCGGCATCCATCATCATCCAGCTTTTGGGTCTTGCTGTGCCTTCGATTACCAAAATGCAGCGAGAAGGGGAGAGCGGTCGTAAGAAAATTAACCAGTATACGCGTATGCTGACCATCGCCATCGGATTGGTTCAAGCTCCTGGTTATATCAAGAGTACGTTACCTGCGGGTGCTTATCCTGAAGGCTTTACTTGGTTGTTCTCCGCGGTTGTTATCCTCACCTGCTCAACCCTGTTTGTGATGTGGTTGGGTGAGAAGATCACGGATAAGGGCATTGGTAATGGTACATCCTTGATTATCATGACCGGTATCATCTCGGATATCCCACGTGGCTTCATCTCTGAGTACAAGCTGCAGCAGCCCTTCTTCTTCTTGATTGAATTGGCTGTTCTGTTGATTGTAGTTGGTCTTTGTGTTGCCGTTATTCAGGCTGTCTTCCGTATTCCGGTTTCGATGGCTAAAATGAACATGGGCGGAGGTTCAGCCATGCCGCAAGGCGAAGGCCCACGCTCATACATTCCATTGCGTGTGAACTCTGCAGGTGTTATGCCTATCATTTTTGCTCAGGCAATCATGTTCGTGCCGCTTTACTTGCGTAACACGGAAACCTTCCAAGACAGTGAGATTTTGGCTAGCTTGACCAACATCCAAGGTTGGGGTTATAACTCGCTCTTGTTTGTGTCAATCGTTCTGTTCACGTTCTTCTACACGGCTATCGTGACGAATCCGGGACAGATTGCCGATGATCTTAAGCGCAATGGGAATTTCGTACCGGGTAAGAAGCCTGGTAAGCCAACTGCTGACTACATTGATGAAATTGTTTCGAAGATTACCCTTCCAGGAGGTATCTTTGTCGGCTTGATTGCGATTCTGCCTGCTTTGGTGATGATGATTGGTCTGACCAAGGCACAGCAGTTCTCGATATTTTTTGGCGGAACATCCTTGTTGATTACCGTTGGTGTAATCCTCGACCTGCTTCAGCAGATAGAGAGTCACTTGTTGTCACGTCATTATGATGGTTTGATGAAATCAGGACGCGTGCGCGGTAGAAATACCGGTGCCTTCAATTCATCAGGCTACGTAAGCTAATACAGGACTTCGGTCACAATGTCGACGAAGAAACCTGTAGTTAAAACCGATGATGAGGTAGAACTCATCAGAGAAAGTTCTTTACTTGTTGGAAAAACTTTAGCGGAACTCGCCACGCGAATTCGCCCCGGGGTAACCACCTTGGAGTTGGATCGTGTTGCAGAGGAGTTTATCCGTGACCACGGAGCATATCCCGGATTCTTGGGTTATAATAAATACCCGAATTCGATTTGTGCCAGTGTGAACAGCGCTGTTGTGCATGGAATTCCCAATGAAAGACCTCTGCAGGAAGGCGATATCCTATCGCTCGATATCGGGGTCATCAAAGCGGAATACTGGGGTGATTCAGCCTACACGTTTGCGGTAGGAGAGGTGTCACCTGAAGTGCGACAGTTGTTGAAGATCACCAAGGAGTCTCTCTACTTGGCCATTGAGCAAGCCGTAGCCGGTAATCGCACCGGAGATATCGGATTTGCCGTTCAGTCCTATGCTGAATCGAATGGCTACGGTGTTGTGCGGGATTTGGTCGGACATGGCGTCGGACGTAATCTGCACGAAGCTCCTGAAGTGCCTAACTTCGGAAAGCGAGGACAAGGCATCCAATTGCAGGATGGATTGGTCATCGCCATCGAACCGATGATCAATATGGGAACACGCAACGTGAAGCAACTGAAGGATGGTTGGACCATCGTCACTGCTGATGCTAAGCCAAGTGCGCACTTTGAGCATACCATCGTGGTCAGGAAACAGAAAGCTGAAGTTTTATCCAGTTTTGAATTGATTGAGAAAGCTGAAGGACAGCTTGCCTGAAAGGCGCAAGTGTTCTGATGAATATAGGATCACAATAGATCCGCACTAGAAGAGGAAAAAACAGATATGGCAAAACAAACATCCATCGAACTCGATGGAACAATTATCGAGGCCCTTTCCAATGCGATGTTTCGCGTGGAGTTGGAAAATGGCCACATAATTACAGCCCATATCTCCGGTAAAATGCGTATGCACTACATCCGTATTCTGCCCGGTGACCGTGTTAAGGTGGAAATGTCGCCTTACGATTTGACAAAAGGAAGAATTAGTTTTAGATATAAATAAGTATCAGGCCCAGCGTCGTTGATACGGAAAATTTTAAAGAAATGAAAGTTCGTGCATCCATTAAAAAGCGCTCAGCCGACTGCAAGATTGTAAGCAGAAAAGGCAAGCTGTATGTGATTAACAAGAAGAACCCAAAGTTCAAACAAAGACAAGGTTAAACGCTTGGCGTCGGGATTGCCGGTGCCTCAAAACAATAAATAAATGGCTCGTATAGCAGGTATTGACTTACCAAGAAACAAAAGAGGTGTAATCGGACTCACCTACATTTATGGAATCGGTCTTAGCACCGCTCGCAGAATTTTGGATACTGCCGGCGTTAGTGCAGACAAGAAAGTGAACGAATGGAATGACGACGATTTGTCGAAGATCCGTGGATACATCACTGATGAGCTTAAAGTGGAAGGTGCCCTTCGCTCTGAAGTTCAGATGAGCATCAAGCGTTTGATGGATATCGGTTGCTATCGCGGTGTCCGTCACCGTGTGGGACTCCCTGTGCGCGGTCAAAGCACCAAGAACAACTCTCGTACTCGTAAGGGTAAGCGTAAGACAGTTGCAAACAAGAAGAAAGTAACCAAGTAATAATTTGTAAGGATGCATTGTTGTGCATCCGCTGCTCACCCGAAAGGTGAACTACAAAAAAGAACGAACAATGGCTAAAGTCGAAAAGAAAAAGAAAAAGAATGTACTCGTGGAATCTGTGGGCCAAGCTCATGTCCAGTCTACATTCAACAACATCATCATCAGCCTGACCAATAATTCCGGACAAGTGATCTCTTGGTCATCCGCCGGTAAAATGGGCTTTAAAGGTTCCAAAAAGAATACCCCTTACGCAGCTCAGCTCGCAGCAGAGCAGGCGTCTAAGGAGGCTATGGATTTGGGCTTGCGCAAAGTGAAGGTGTTCGTGAAAGGCCCAGGAGCCGGACGTGAGTCTGCCATCCGTACCATTCACAATACCGGTATCGAAGTGTTGGAAATCATGGATATCACTCCACTTCCTCACAACGGCTGCCGCCCTCCTAAGAAAAGAAGAATCTAATCCCATCTCAAGAATCAATTAGCAATGGCCAGATATACAGGACCCAAATCAAAAATCGCACGTAAGTTTCGTGAGCCAATCTTTGGCCCGGATAAAAACTTGGATAAGCGTAATTATCCACCCGGACAACACGGACCAAACAAGCGTCGCGGTAAGCAATCGGAATACTCCGTACAGCTCACCGAGAAGCAAAAGGCTAAGTATACCTATGGTATTCTGGAGCGTCAATTCGAAAACCTTTACAAGAAGGCCTCTGCTCGTCCGGGTGTTACCGGTGAGATTTTGTTGGCTCTTTGTGAAGCCCGTTTGGACAACACCGTATACCGTCTTGGTCTTGCTGCAAGCCGTATGGGCGCACGTCAGCTCGTTGGCCACAGTCATATTACTGTAAACGGTCAGGTGGTAAATATTGCTTCTTACCAGTTGCGTCCGGGTGACCGTGTAGCGGTTCGTGAGCGTTCAAAGTCGCTTCCAACCATTACCATGGCCTTGGCGAACCGTAAGAAATTCGACTGGTTGGATTGGAACGATGCCGACAAGCAAGGCATTTTCCTGAACTTCCCAGAGCGTGTGCAGATTCCTGAGAATATCAAGGAACAGCTCATCGTCGAATTGTACTCTAAGTAATAGTCATTAAGAACCTCATAAAACAATTTCACTATAAATGGCAATCATCGATTTCGTAAAACCGGATAAAGTCGTCATGCTAGACAGCAATGACTTCGCAGGATCGTTTGAATTCCGTCCTTTGGAGCCGGGCTTCGGCATCACCATCGGCAATGCACTGCGCAGAATCCTGCTCTCCTCACTGGAAGGTTTTGCTATCACTTCGATCAAAGTAGAAGGCGTAGATCACGAATTCTCTACAGTCAAAGGTGTTGTTGAAGATGTCACTGAGATTATCCTCAACCTCAAGCAGGTTCGTTTGAAGCGTCAGATTGAAACTACTGACTACGAAAAAGTAACTATCAATATCACCGGTCAGGAGCAATTCAAAGCCGGGGATATCAGCAACTTCACCACAGCTTTCCAGGTATTAAACCCTGATTTGGTGATTTGCAATATGGACCCAAAGGTGAAACTCAACATTGTTATCACCATTGGAAAAGGCCGTGGATACCGTCCGGCTGAAGAAAATAAGTCGAATAGCGCTCCTGTTGGAACAATCGCTATCGACAGCATCTTCACTCCGATCCGTAACGTGAAGTTCAGCGTTGAGAACTTCCGTGTGGAGCAAAAGACCGACTACGAAAAGTTGTTGGTGGAAATTCAGGGCGATGGCAGCATCACTCCGAAGAATGCACTCCAAGAGGCCGCAAAAATTCTGATACACCACTTCATGCTGTTCAGTGATGAGCGTATCACCCTTGAGCAGGAAGCGAAGAAGGAGACTGAAGAATTTGACGAGAGCTCGATGCACATGCGTCAGTTGTTGAAGACGAAACTGGTAGATATGGATCTCTCAGTTCGCGCCCTCAACTGCCTGAAGGCTGCTGACATTGAGACATTGGGTGACCTGGTGTCATTCAACAAAAACGACCTCTTGAAGTTCCGTAACTTCGGTAAGAAGTCGTTGACAGAATTGGAAGAACTCGTGGAAGGTAAAGGCTTGCAGTTCGGTATGAACGTAAGCAAGTACAAGCTCGACCGCGATTAATTGGTACTTGGTGCGTAGGCTGTCTTCGTCCGAAACACTTAATAAAAAACACATTATTTAAAGAATCTGAAGTAGTTGTAAAAGAATGTGGCAGATGAAGGTCCTAGCGGATAACTTTAAGAGCCAATTGCCAACGCTTCACTACCAAAAACGATTATGAGACACGGAAGAAAAGTAAACCACCTGAGCAGAACTTCTGAACACAGAGCTGCTTTGTTGATGAACATGGCTTGCTCGCTGATTGAGCACAAGCGCATCAACACAACGTTGGCAAAAGCAAAGGCATTGCGCGTATACGTTGAGCCTTTGATCACCAAGAGCAAGACTGACAGCACGCATAACCGTCGTACAGTATTCAGCTACCTCAAGAACAAAGAAGCGGTAACCGAGTTGTTCCGCGAAATTGCACCGAAAGTAGCTACTCGTCCAGGTGGATATGTACGTATCATCCGTACCGGTTTCCGTCCGGGTGATAACGCTGAAACAGCCATGATTGAATTGGTTGACTTCAACACCATCTACACGAATGGTACTGCTGCTGCAACTGAAGCTGCCCCAAAGAAGCGCACACGTCGCAGCTCTGCAAAGAAGGCTGAAGGTGCTGAAGGTGGAGAAGCTGCAGAAGCTCCAAAAGCTCGCGCTCCTCGCAAGAAGGCAGAGCCAAAGGCTGAAGGTGAGGAAAAGCCAAAAGCGACACGTAAGAAAAAGAGCGAAGAATAATATCCTCGCACATTCAATAGCATGGAGGCTGTCTCAGGTGAGGCAGCCTCTTTTGTTTGTAATCATTTAGAAGAGATTCCGAAACCCGAAGCTCACCTTGCCGTTACGCACTAAAATGGGATTGTCGAATTGTTTCCCCAAAGCGTAGTTGAAAGTAAATATGCCGGCACGCGTCTGGAAGTTGAATCCTGCTCCGAAGTTGAGAGGATGATCCGTTACAAAATCGGATACGCCCTTTTTTTCATACCAGGCCTGATCGGCAAAGACATAAACAGCCGAATTTTCTTCAAGAAGAACACGGTATTCCAAATTGAATACTCCCCAGGCCGAGGCATAGATGCTCTCTTCGTTGATGCCGCGAATGGTCCTTAATCCCCCAATGCGGAGCATTTCGTTGTCGAAGAGCGATGGCGCAAACAACGCAGCTCCCTTCACCCCCGTCATGATGCAATGGCGCTTAAAGACAGGTATATAATACTCAACTGAGCCCTGAAGACGTGTTAAGGGCGATGTTGCCGCTAATGACTCGCTGAGATAATTGGTTTTGCGCGTTCCGGTGGCACCTTCAAGATTTACGGAATGGCCTTTGCGCGGATTCCACCGGTAGTCGAGTCGCTCGAAACGAGCACCCATACCATAGAGCGTGTTGTTAATGTTGGACAGTGGTCCTGCTGTAATAAAGGTAACCAGCGTGGCGCTGCGGTTCTTTTCTGCGAAGACTCGTATGCGATTGGAGGCACTCAGCAAAAAGTTTAGGCCTGCGGAAATTTCGGTAGATGTGAACGTCGTATCGCGCTTGTAGATCTTGAGTCTTCCATCGGGACCCAGCGGAAGATTGAACAGATAGGGAATCATGATCTTGGCTTCAAGATCCTGCGTTTGGCTTTGGAGCTTCCGCCAGTTGAGCCCAATTTCTTCGCCACGATTAAACGCATTTAGCAGGCGGAGTTCAACATCTCCTGTGAACGTGACATCGGAGGAGTTCTCCATGGGGCGTATTCCCGCAACACCATTGAAGAAGTTGGCCTTTCGCCTGTCGGCGAAAACAAAGAGCGAGGCCTTGCCCGGTGTGAATCGAATTTCCGATGGTTGCTTCACCGTTAGGAAGGCGAGTTCTTTCAGTCGTTTGTTGGCACGGCTCACTGCCTCTTCGTTGTAAGGAGAACCGGGTTTGAATTCGAGGTAATTTCGGATGTAATGGTATGGCAGTGGCTGGGGGGATTTCAGATACAGGCTGTCCATTTCAATGTATGGGCCTTCCCAGAGCGTCGTGAAAAGACGCATGTTTTGGGAGTTGTTTCTGCCGCTACCCATTGAAATACTATCGATCCTTAGTGAAGCAAAGGGATGGCCACTGTTTTCTAAACCCTTGATTTCACGTAAGGCGGATCGACGCACATTGGAGGCATTGAGCGGTCCGCGGAGGGTGGTCGTTGTTCTCACGCTGTCGCGGACAACGGTGAGTTCGGACAATGCGAATTCGTTGCCTTTATGCAGTGTGCAATGAAGTGTTTTTCCGATGCGAACGGTATCCATGGTGGCTTCCATAAAGCCGTCCAGTATTAGCAGGGAATAACGCTCGTTGAGTATCGGTAAGAAGCGCTGGACACTATCGATGATGATTTCCCGATGAATTTTGCCTTTTCTATTGATTTCCGAAATTACAAGCGTGTCGGAGGCTTGTGCCCAAAGGCCGCAAATCTGAGTTGTCAAACAGATTACGAAAATCAGAAAGCGGTGCATGGAACGAAAGCGTATGGATGGGCGCGCATGCGAACGGTTGCGGTTATAAACTATTGCGCTTGTAGCGCTCTTTCAATGGTGCCGAAAAGCTCTTGGCTATCCCAGGGTTTGGCTAAGCATTTTGCCAAATTCGCTGATGTGATGGAATTGATGACGTCGGAATCTGCATAGCCTGTGAGCAAAATACAGGTGGTATCGGGCGAAAGCAAAGCAAGTGAGGCAATCAGTTCATGGCCTTTTATGCCCGGCATCATTTCGTCGGTAACAACTAAAGCAACAGCGATTTTGCGGGCGATGAACTCCTCGCAGAGCTCTAACGCTTCTTCCCCGCTTTCCGCGAATTCCAGAATGAATTTGTTGGCATACTCCCGCATCATCTGCTGTTGCAGAGCCGCGAGTATTGAACGTTCATCATCGACGCAGATAATGGCTTTTTCCATGCAGTTATACTGTTGTTAAGTGAATAGGCAGGATGACATGGAATGTGGTTCCCTTACCAACCTGGCTTTCGAAGTAAATATCGCCGCTATGCCGCCGAATAATGTTTTTCACGATATCCAATCCAAGTCCGGAACCCTCACCGATTTTTTTTGTCGAATAGAAGGCTTCGAAAATACGGTCACCGATTTCTGCAGGTATGCCACAACCGGTGTCGGTAACCATAATGTGAATGTCCTTTGATTCCGTTTGTGCTTTAATGGTTAAGGTGCCTTTGAAATCCATCGCTTGACAAGCATTTACGATAAGGTTTGTCCAGACCTGACCAATTTGCTCAACATAACCGTGCAGTTTGATGTTTTCCGGTATATCCAACACCACACGAATACCGTGTTTGATTTGATTGTGATATATCGTAAGCACCGTATCGATGGATTCCCTGAGGTTATACAGTTCCGGAACATTTTCTTCAGGCGAGTGCAAATACATTTTGAGTGCTTTGACAATCCGCGAAGCTTTTTCAACAGATGTCAGGGTGGTACTGTTGTTTTTTTGCTCCAGGAACAACAGATGCAGCGTGTCCACGATGAGTGGGAAATTCGGACCTAAAAGGGGTTCAAGGCGCGTATCGATTTCGTAAATGTTGATTTGACACAGTTTAGACGCAAGTTGTGAAGCTTGTTCTATGTTCCTTTCAGAGAGTTGTTCTTGTAGTTTTTGCCTGAGTGGTCTTTCTTCACGCGTGGTCAGGAACTCTTTTTTAACGCTGTGCGAATCGATGAAAGCAAGGATTTCACCGAGTTCCTCACGGGAGGAATTGGCGCATAGTTGAAGTATGTTACTGATGAGATTGCGCCCCATCGCATGCGATTCCTGTGCTATTGCTTTAATGGCTCCTAGTGGCGTGTTGATTTCGTGGGCGATTCCGGCCGACAATTGACCCAATGCCGCGAGCTTCTCAGACTGAATGAGCATTTGCTGCGCATCTTTTACCTTGGCGTATGAACTTGTGTTTTCGTTCACATAGAAAATAACCAGCACGAAAATCAGCGATGAAACGACAGCGATGTTCATGGTGATCAGCGTAATGGAAAGCCTGACATCATAGTTGGCAGGGAACAGGTCTGCAAATGTCGAATCGAAGATTCCTGAGAATGCCGTTAATGCCACATACGTAATCAGCCATATAACACTGGTACGCGTGTTGGAATAGCTGAGTGAGGCTGCCAGCGAGAGCAAGGCCCAGAGCATTACCCCGCCTGAGGCATAAAATCCCCCCAGATACCATTGGAATAGAAACGGCAGCAGCAGGCTAATGCCCGTTTGAAAGCCTTGTGTAAAACTGAACCATTTGTAGCGGGCGAACAGTGCGACGTTAATGGCGGATAACACGACGTAACCGAACGGTATCATGGATGGTTCAAGACGATCGAGGGCGATACAGATGGTTCCCCACAGAATTCCACCAAAACTCATCAGAATCGATTCGTAAACTACAAAGCGCTTTTTATTCGCGGTCATCCCGTCATCACCGGGTAAGATCCCGATGCGGTTGATCGTGGCTATGAGCGCTCTGAGCATGGGCGCAAGTTAAGTGTCACGCGGTATAATGCTTCGAGTTCTGTTGAAATTCATAGAAACGATGTGGATGCTTCCTCTATTTTTGGGTTTAAATAATTGTCTATGAACGAAGCTCGCGAAACGCTTTATCGGTTGGTCAGAGAAAAAGCTATCCTAAAACAGGATGTCTATCACAATACATTGGACGTTTTTGCCAATTTGAAGGCGGTACTGGCTGAGACGGTGAAGGATATTTCAGCCAACTACGGGGGCAATGATTCGCGGGTTGAATTTCATTTTAGAGACCGGGGTGACTTTCAAGCGGAAGTGAAAATTGCCGGTGATGTGCTCGTGTTTTATATGCACACGAACGTCTTCCAATTCGATAAATCGAACAATCTCTGGAAGAGCAGTTATTTGAAAGAGCATGAGGAAAACTCATACGTTGGTATCATCAACGTTTACAATTTCTTGTCTGATTCATTCAAGTATCAGCGCGTTTCGGATGTCGGTTATTTGATCGCCCGCATTTTCGTCAACAAGGAAAACCACTTTATGGTGCAAGGAAAACGCCAGCTGGGTTTTTTGTACAATGATTTCATCAATAGCACTCTGGACAAAGACGCCATGCGCAGTATAATAGACAGCGCTTTATTATACACGATCGATTTCGATTTGCTTGCGCCGCCTTATGAGAACCTGCAACAAGTCACAGTCGATGAAATTCAGAGCGTCACCACCAGCACTAATCTTGCTACCGGTAAGCGCGTCGGATTTCGCTTCGGGTTGGATGAGGGGATGTTGTAATTACTGTCGGAACCAAGTTTCGCTTAGTTTACTTCACAATCACCAATCGCTGCTTCACAATGCCGTAATCGTTCTGGCCTGATACCACATAGCTGCCTGCAGCCAGGTTGTTCAGTTGAACGCGATTATTGTTGCTGTTGTTAAGCGTGATTTCTTGCACCAGCTGGCCGGCCTCGTTCACAATGTAGAATGTTCCGGAATGGGCTCCGACAAAGGTGACCTCTCCAAACGAAGGATTGGGATAAATCGAGAGCAGTTCCGTCGGCTCGTTCCATTGAATTGCATTTGGTTCAACGGTGATAGTGATTGGCGCAGTCTCCGCAGTTGGTGTCGTATTGCATGGCGCAGAAGACGTCACCTCACAGGTTACCGATTGACCATTGCCAATGGTCGAAGTGGTGTAGGTCGGACCTGATGCGCTGTTGACCCAAATGCCATTGATGTACCAGCGATAGGTCGGATTTGGACCAACGTTCTCCGCAGTAGCCGTGAAGGTCACGCTTTCACCTGCTATAATCGTAGTGCCGGTAACGGTCATGCTGATGCTTGGTGTGGTGAGTGGTGCAGGAATCAAGTTAATCGACTCACTCAGTACTTCCCCCGATGTGGCGCAGCTTAAGGAGGATGTTATTCCGCAAGCAATAGTTTGAGATTCGCTGATGGTAAGGTTAAGCGAGGCATTGGTTGATGCTGTAGCAACGCCATTTACATACCACTGATAGGTCGGTGCATTGCCGGCATTAGCTCCCGTCGCAGTGAATGTGACCACATCACCTGCACATAGGATTGTATCTGATGCCGTCAGAGCAATGGCCGTATTCAATTCTGAAACGACGTTCATGACAATGGTGTTGGAGAGGGCTGAGGCGATAAAGATATCCGGAGCGTTGGATAAAAGCTGGCAGCTTACAATGGCGCCATCCTCCAGGTTGCTAAGTGTAAGTGTGTCATTACTTTCAGCAAGTGCGTCACCATTCAAAAACCAGGTTAATGCGGGAGCGTCGCCACCGTTTTCGAGTTCAGCCGCAAAGGTTACTTCACTGCCGGTGCAAGCAGGGTTGTTACCGGAAATCACATTAATAGAGATTCCGGCGCTGATGCACTCTTGGATTTGGTAAGAGAAAATGCGCGTGCGCGCAGCGCTACCTCCCGTATTACCTCCCATGTATTCACTGGTGCTCCAAATGGTCACGCCATCGGGATCCAGCACACCATGCGCGTAGTCGCCATTGCGGTTGGTGCCCGTTTGTGATCCACTACCTTCAACCACGAGTTCTTCCGTTACCGGCAATTCGCCGAGAGGGTCACATACGCGACGCCCCGTAAAATAAAGGCCGGGATAGAGACTGGCAGTGGCATTGGTTTTCAGGTAGCTCAAGCCAATCGAACCATTGTCGTCCATCACCATCGAACCCATCCAACGGGTGTCGCCATCCGGTGTATAGATTCCTTCCTGATACATCGACCAGGTGCCCGTTGATTGGTCCTGACGCAGTTCACACCATTTGAGGCTGCGCTGACTGTTGCTGATTCGAACGGCCCAGTTCAGCACCACAGAGTTGTATCCTTCCCATATTTTCACCTGAGCACGGTACATACAAATACCACCGATGCCGTCCAGTTTTTGAGTAGTTCCTGGCTGTGCAACATCGTCCCAGTTGTTGTTGTAGGAGGCGTCGAAAGCTGCAGTGGGAACGTTATTCGCTGAAGTAATGGATGCCGTAGGTGTGTTCGGGGTCCAATTCACCGTCATGTTATAGATGTTTACGCGGTCTTGATTGCCGCCGCCCCAACCATTGTCGGAGTAAGAGAAAATCGGGCAAGGGGTGCCGGTTGGTGGTAATGCTCCATCGGATGCACAACCGGTCATAGGTAAAAAGAAACCACCCCCATCCGGTGGATTGAAGGTTGCGAATACGCTGCGAGCACCGGGAGTACCGGCTATCATTGCATCACGTTCAAAAGCAAATACACGTTGAGTATTCGTATTGGCGGTCATGTAGTATCCGTCTTGCCATACACTGAATTTTAGATAATCCGGGAATGACGGGGATTCGAATGTATACGTGTAGTAAGAACCAAGCGGATCGCCGGTCGTGGAGATAGCGATGTAGATTTCATTGTTGAAGAACGAGCCGAATTGGGCCAAAAACCAACGGTCGGCATCTTTATCATACATCACAATCGGATCGCCATTGTTCTGTGTATCGGGGTTCCAGATGGTGCCCAAGGATATTGCGCTGCCCATGGTTGAGCCCGTTGTTTTATTGTACACGCGCATGGTGGTCGCATTGATCATTTGCACGTAGTGATTCGGGCCTACTGCGCCGGAGGGGTCGAATGGACGAGAACCACCGCTGGATTGACCGGCGAAGTTGGCTTTGAGTTGACCTGCAGGGATGCTACCCGGTTTGGTTTGCAACGAAGTCGGTTCGTTGCCATAGGGCATGCCATCGGCGCCGGTGAATTCGAAGTATTGTGGTTGACGTCTTGAGCGGTCCTTGGATTCTTTTTGCTCGGCCTTCTGCAATTTAGTTTCATTGACCCCGGGCATGTCGCGAAGGGGTTTCGTTACGCGGAAGGCTTTGGCTACTATGAAACCGCTGCCGGGCTGTTCGTTTTGCGCGTTTACTGCTGTTATTCCAAATACTAAAAAGACAGCGAGTACAATCGTTCTCATCTTCATAAAGAAAAATTCTTGATTTGTTTAGGTCGTAGAATTGTTACGCGCAAATTACCCGAATTCATCCTTCACATGTATTTTGCGCAAAACTTGTGATTTCATGAAACGCCGCGATTTCGTCAAAACATCCGCAACACTTGGTGCGGGCGGGCTTTTGTTGCCGCATGCTTTAGGAGGGGCTTTTGGTCCTGTTGATAAAAAGGTACGTCTTGGGTTGATTGCTGTCGGTTTTCGCGGTCAGGCCCACCTCGATGAGATGCTGAAGCGCAACGATGTTGAGATTGTCGCAATGGCCGATCCGGATGCCGGTATGATGGCCACGGCTCAAGAGATGCTCAAGAAAGCGGGACGCAGTGAGGCCATGGCATACACGGCCGGTGATTACGGGTATCGTCTGTTGCTTGACCGAAAAGATATCGATGCGGTGATTGTTTCTTCTCCTTGGGAATGGCATCTTCGCCATGGCGTGGATGCCATGCGCGCCGGGAAAATTGTAGGGATGGAAGTGTGTGGAGCCATGTCGCTCGGCGAATGCTGGGAATATGTGCGCACCTCGGAAGAAACCGGCGTACCTATAATGATGCTCGAGAACGTATGCTACCGCCGCGATGTGATGGCCGTTCTGCACATGGTTCGACAGGGTATGTTTGGCGAACTTATTCACGGGCAAGGAGGCTATGAGCACGACTTGCGTGGTGTATTATTCAACGACGGCGTATCGGCTTATAACTCAGGTGCTGAATTCGGAGAGAAAGGATATAGCGAAGCTAAGTGGCGCACCAATCACTATGTCAATCGCAATGGGGAACTTTATCCGACACACGGACTTGGTCCTGTTGCAACGATGTTCAACATCAACCGAGGCAATCGCTTGGTGCGGTTGTCGTCGTTCGCGTCTAAGGCGCGTGGCTTAAATGAATACGTGAGGAATCATGAGAAGGGTGGACCTAATCATCCTAACGCCAGTGTTGCGTTTAAGCAAGGTGATGTGGTGACCACCCAAATTCAATGTGCCAATGGAGAAACCATTTTGCTTACCCACGATACTTCCTTGCAACGACCGTATAACTTGGGCTTCCGTGTGCAAGGCACTAAAGGGTTGTGGCAAGACTTCGGTTGGGGAGAGTCTGATCAGGGCTTCGTTTATTTCGAGAACGAAATGAAGCACAGCCATCGTTGGGATAATTCCAAGGAGTGGCTCAATCGCTTTGATCATCCCCTTTGGAAGCGCTATGCGAAAGAGGCCGAAACATCTGGCCACGGTGGAATGGACTTCTTTGTAGACAATGCCTTTATCGAGTGTATTAAAAATAATCAGCCTTTCCCGCTGGATGTGTATGATCTGGCCACCTGGTATGCCATTACGCCGCTGTCTGAGTTGTCGATAGCGCGCGATGGAGCAGTGGTGGATATTCCGGATTTCACATCAGGAGCGTGGATGGAGCGTAATGCGGTGTTTGGATTAGATGAACGTTGGTAAGCTATGAGTTGCAGAATGAATTGGGGGGTAGTCGGTTTCGTGTTGTTGTTTCTTGGATGTGCCAAGATAACTTCAGCGCAGCATCGTGTTTTGCTCAACGTGTCTGACGCGTATGAGCTTTCGCCGGTAGTGCAGGCGTTGGTTTATGTCAACAACAACGTAGCCGGGGTGACCGATACCGATGGTCGATCCGTGTTGATGTTGCCTACGGGATCAACTCAATTGAAAGTCTATGCATTTGGATACGATACTTTAAGCCAAAGCATCACGGTTCGAGGCGCTGACACGCTGCAATTGCGGCTCACACCGGCGGATGTTCAGATGAATATTCTGGTGGTGAGTGGAACGAAGTACATCAAACCAATCGATAAGCTTACCGTGAGTATGGAGGTGATCAAGGGGGAAGACCTCACGCGTAAAATCACACCTAATCTGAGTGACGCCATTGAACGGGTTTCTGGTGTTACTATTTTGGATGGACAGGCTTCTATTCGCGGTGGAAGTAGCTATGCCTTTGGCGCAGGCAGCAGGGTGTTGTTGGTCGTGGATGATATGCCGTTGATGACGGCTGACCGCAACGATATCAAATGGAATTTCGTTCCATTGGAGATCGTTGATCAAATTGAAGTCACCAAAGGCGCGGCTTCCGTGAGTTATGGTGCATCGGCATTGAATGGTGTTATTCAGGTGCGGACGGCCTATCCCGAGGGCAAGACCTGGACAAGGGCATCCGCCTTTCAGATGGTATATCCTGAGCCGGCCGGACCTGCAGGTAAGTGGTGGGGCAAGGAGATTCCTTATCAGAGTAATATTTCCATGGCGCACGCATTCACGACGGAGCGTGGCTTGGATGTTGTGCTCAGCGCGAATGTGCTCGATGCCCGTGGGTTTCTGGTTGGCGAAAATGAACGCCGGTCGCGGATCAGTTTTAAAACGCGTAAGTTCTTCCGTGATGGAAAAATTGCTGTGGGCTTAGATGGTAATTTTCTCTACAAAAAACAGGGCTTGTTTCTGTTTTGGGCCAATGATTCAACATCCGCTTATTTGCCGTTTTCTTCGGGTACAAATGTTTCAACCGATGATTTATGGACGTCACTTGATCCATGGGTGAAATGGACGGATCGTTTTGACAATCGACACACGTATAAGATGCGCTATTATATGACTTCACAGCCACTCAATACGCGCATGGAGCCGCTGGCACATAATATTACTGCGGACTATCAGGTAAAGCGCACGCTGCCTTTTGATATTGCAGCAAGTGGCGGTGTATCCGCCACACAAACGATTTTCATTGATGGCAATGTGGGAGGAAGGCACGGCGGAAATTTAGCCGGCGTTTTTGTGCAGGCACAGCGCTCGTGGAAACGCTTGGAGTTACAGGCGGGTTGGCGTTATGAAGTGTTTCGCATTGATACCATTTTCACTCCCGCTGTTCCCGTGCAATCCTATGGCTTGAACTATGAGTTGAATCCAAAAACACACCTTCGCGCATCCTACGGTGAAGGCTTCCGTTTTCCTTCCGGCATCGAGCGGTTTTTGAAATACAACATCGACATCCTGTATGTTTATCCCAATCCGGAATTAAAACCGGAACGTGGTTGGAATTATGAACTTGGCGTGAAGCGTCGGGTGAATCTCGGTGGATGGTCGGCATTCCTGGATGCAGCGCTGTTTTACACGCGGTACAAGAACATGACTGAGTTCTATTTTAGTCAGTATGGCGTAGTCACGGATCCCTTGTTTGGCTTTGGATTCAGTTCGGTTAATGTGACCAATGCGCGTGTGCTTGGAACAGAGCTTACAGCAAATGCAGAGGGGAAAATCGGTCGGATGAAGATCATCTTAAATAGTGGGTACACCTATATCTGTCCTGTCGACGTAGATAGCATGCCGGAGTTAAAATCGTTTGGACGCTTGGTGCAATATGCCGCAGAGACGTTCAATACAATTGAATCCAACAGTGATTCTCCCATTCTGAAGTATCGCTATCGTCATTTGGGTAAATGCAATTTGGACATTGAGCATGATAACGGAATCAGCGCCGGTGTTGGTCTGCGCACCTACAGCTATATGGAGCGGGTCGACAGTGTGTTTGCGTTTTTCATTCCGGGATTGGATCACTATCGACGCACCAATCGGAATGGAAGCGCGATTGTGGATGTGCGATTCGGTTACGCCTTCAATGATCGGCATCGCCTGGTCTTGCACTGCACCAACATCTTCAATCGTTTCGTCGCTGTGCGCCCTGCAAAGCCCGAGGCTCCGAGAGGAATTGGTATGCAATACACGTGGAGCTTCTAGCGCTAGTCGTATTCATTAAGTCCAACCAAAAAATACTTTTCGTTGTTGAGCAAATAGCCCTGATCTGTTTGCGTAATCCGGAGGCTCGATTGTTGGCCGTTGTTCCAATTTAGCGTGAGGTATTCTTGACCTGATTTTTTCTCAATGGAATATTTACCACCGTCATTTCCCGCTGTTGCTGCACTGAAATCATAGTATCCACCGCTCGTGTAAGCGCTGCTGCTGCGGAAATAAAAGGTGCCGTTGCTGTATAGATAATACGCCCATTTTTCCGTGTATCCATTGCCTGTATAGAGGTGTATGAATTTTTTATTGGCGTAAGATCCGGTGTTTGCCGTTTGTGGCGATTCTTTTTTGGCGGCCGGTGTGGTTGTGGCTTTATAGGCTGCCTCAAGCTCTTTCCAAACGGCGTCGAGCGACTCTCCATTTCTGATAAAATACACGACGTTGAACTGCTCATCGGTTAACCACAGATTTCCGGCATCATCAAGTGTGGCAAAACTTGGTGCAGCGGAGGCCTGCTGAGATGCCACTAATTGGAGTGTTGGATTTTGCCAGGTGCATGTCAATGGCTCAAGCGTGTTGCCATCGGTGATATAAGCTGCCATTGAATTCCCGTGCATGCGCATTGCTAGCACTAGAGCAGGCTCTTCCGATACATAGACGCCTTCGAAGGCGTTCAGTTGACTAACGCTTGTATGATATGATGACACTAAAGCAAGCGTCAGCAAGAAAGGAAGGAGTGCGAAGCGCATGGTGTTCATGGGTTATTTCACAACGAAGTTACCGTGAATGCCGCTGCGCTTTACTAGCAACAATTTGCTATAGAAACGGCAAGCAATATCCTGTATGTTTGACTTGTGAAATCCTTTTCCACCCGATTACATATTCTAAAGGCAGTAAGCTGGCGTATTGCTGGGTCCATCGACACGATGCTATGGGGGTGGGTATTATCCGGAAAATGGCAATTGGGGTTGAGCGTTGGTTTATTCGAAATGCTTACCAAGATTGTGTTGTATTTTCTGCATGATCACGCCTGGCACAGGGTTGAACTCAAGTCAACCAGACCAAGTCATGTCATCCACTTAACGAAGACCATCACCTGGCGTATAATCGGCACACTTGATACAATCGTACTCAGTTGGATGATCAGTGGTGATATCGCCCTTGGACTTCAACTGGGCAGCATTGAAATCGTCACCAAAATGATCCTGTATTATCTACACGAGCGCTTATGGCATCGTGTGAAGTATTCCGGTGAAACCGTTTCAGCGGATGCTTAAGGAATGGAAAATCTCCAACGACATAATTACCGCATACAACCGGAAGATCGAGCAAGACTTATGGGGCATCCGCCCATGTTGCTTTGGTTTACGGGATTGTCGGGTTCAGGAAAGAGCACGATTGCCGATGCCATGGAAGCCGAATGCTTGCGATTGGGTATTCATGCTGTTTCACTCGATGGTGATGCCATGCGCATGCGATTGAGCGCCGACCTCGGATTTACCGAAGCTGATCGTGATGAACATTTGCGCAGGGTGGGTGAAGTCGCCAACTTGATGTTGGATGCCGGCCTTGTCGTATTAGCGGCTTTTGTTTCTCCGCTGAAATCCCAACGCTTGCGCATCCGCGAACTGGTTGGGGAAAATCGCTTCATGGAGATCTATGTGAATACGCCGTTGGAAGTATGCGAGCAGCGTGATATCAAAGGATTATATAAAAAGGCTCGCGCTGGTGAGATTGCGCATTTTACCGGCATATCGGCGCCTTACGAAGCACCGGAATTCCCTGATGTGACTCTGGATACCTCCGGGATGAATGTAGATCAAGCGATTGAAGCGCTTAAATTTGTGTTGCGCAAAAGAGGATTTCAATAATGAGTTTAACCATCAACGCTGATCATCTCAACGAACTGGAACACGAAGCGATTTTCGTTTTGCGTGAGGTATTCGCACAATTCGACCATCCCGTGATACTTTTTTCAGGAGGCAAGGATTCGATTGTGGTGACGCATTTGGCGCGCAAAGCCTTCTATTCGGGCAAAGTTCCCTTTGCGCTACTACACATTGACACGGGTCATAATTTTCCTGAAACCATCGAGTTTCGTGATGCGCTGGTTGCTCGTCACGGCCTTGATCTTTTGGTAGGTTCAGTGCAGGAATCCATTGATAAGGGGAGAGTCAAGGAGGAGCATGGTCATCGGGCATCACGCAATGTGCTGCAAACAACGACGCTGCTGGATACGATTCAAGCCCATCATATTGACTGCGCTATAGGTGGTGGCCGCCGCGATGAAGAAAAGGCGCGTGCTAAGGAACGTTTCTTTTCGCACCGCGACGATTTCGGTCAATGGGATCCGAAAAATCAACGTCCGGAACTATGGAACCTTTTCAATGGCCGTCATTTTGAAGGTGAGCACTTTCGAGCCTTCCCAATTTCGAACTGGACTGAACTCGATGTGTGGATGTATATCCGTCGCGAGCAAATTGAATTGCCATCCTTATACTTTGCGCACGATCGTGAAGTGGTTTTCCGCGATAATGCCTGGATACCCGTGTCGCAATTTATTCAGCTCGACGAGCACGAACAGCCTTGTCGCAAACACCTCCGTTTTCGGACATTGGGTGATATCACTATTACGGGCGGCATAGAATCCGATGCTGAAACACTCGATGATGTTATTATGGAGATTGCATCGATGCGTTCTACAGAGCGTGGCAATCGAGCCGACGATAAGCGCAGTGAAACATCCATGGAGGATCGTAAGCGTGAGGGGTATTTTTAGTCATTTATGTTTATATAGCAATTCTTTGCTATGCTGATTTCTGAATTTGTAATGTTGTCGAATATAATATAGCAACTCTTTGCTATTGCAGTGCCCTCTGCTGAATCGATAGGTTTGAACCAAAATTCACACCTATGAAATACACAGCTCTCATCACCCTTTTCTGCTGTATGCAAATGTTCTCGTTCTCGGGAAATGCGCAGGAGATTCACTGCAACATGTCCAAGTTGCCCATGGAACAAATGGTCGAACAAAGTCAGGCGATCGCCCACGTCAGGGTATTGCATGAAAGTGCTTTTTGGAATGAAAAGCGCACCATGATTTTTACCTACTATCAACTTGAAGTGATTCAATCATTGAAAGGCGAACTCAACAATCGCATCACCTTATTGGTAGAGGGTGGAAGATCGGAAGGAATACAGCTCGACTATCAGGATCGCATTGATTTAGAACCGGGCGCTGAGTTTGTAGCGATGCTATCGAGTGTCCCGAGACACTGGGATTGCGGTGAACAGCAGGCTGATGTATTCGCGGCCTTCGCTTCCAAGCAAGGCATCTTTGAAGTGGATCCTTTTACGGGTGCTTGCTCAGATGTGTTCAAGCGCTTCTCATCGCTGGAGGATTTAACGCGAGCAGTGGTGAAGCAGACACGCAAGCGTGTTGTGCCCATGCAGCCCAAGAATCTTCCCTCGGCCGGCGGGGCAACAGCGGTGGCTTTACTGTCGTCGTTCAGTCCAACTACGGTAACAGCCGGGACTGGAACCTTGCTCACGATTAATGGTTCCGGTTTTGGCGCCACCCGCGGCAATGGCTTTGTAGAGTTCACCATCGTTGATGGTAGTTTCGCTCTTCCATTGGCGAAAGATTATGTGTTGTGGAGTGATACGCAAATTCAGTTGTATGTCCCATCGCGCACGCTTTTAAACGGTGCTGTGAAGGAAACAGCCGCCACAGGGCCTATTCGCGTGACACCCGATGGTGGTGTTGCAGCAGTAAGTCCAACCTCCTTAAATGTCAAGTATGCGCTGTTCAATCGTTTCAATGCGGCGGAAGACTCTTCAGTTACACAGCGTTTGATCAATGCGAATGGCTCCGGTGGTTATACGCTTCAATATAATAGTCAATTTTCCACTCTTGGAGCGGGGGTGCAGTCAGCGCTGGAGCGTGCAATGAGCACCTGGAAGTGTGCAACGAACGTCAATTATGGAATTTCATCCACAACTACGTCGATCCGCGCTGTGGCAATTGATAACGTTTCGGTGATTACCGATGATGTGCAAACACCCTTGCCAACAGGTGTCCTTGGTCGTGGAGTTAGTATTACGGGAATATGCAATAATGGCCCCTTGGTCAAAGCCTTTACGCTTGAGATGGATATTATAATCACTGCTAATCCTACACTGCCATGGAATTTCAGTACTGCCGCCCCAACGCTGACACAATTTGATTTTGAGTCGGTGTTGTTGCATGAAATTGGTCACGTCCACCAATTGGCTCATACCCGTTCGGGTAGCACAAATATTATGGCACCTTCGATTTCGAATGGTACTGCGAATCGCTCACTGACAGCATTGGATCTGGAAGGTGGTTTAGATGTGATGGGGCGTTCGACCGCTGCTGCAGGTTGCAATATCGGATCGCATGTTGCTGCGATTCCAACAATTAGTATCGCTTCAAATCTTGCATTGCCTGCATGTAGTCCGAGTGCCATAACCTTCACCGCCACCACGACCAATATGACCGCCAACACCGTGTTGAATTGGTTTAAAAACGGCGTCAACGTTGCGCAGGGAACCACCTACACATTGAATGCTCCGGCCAACAATGACGTGATATTCTGTCAGTATTCCGCGTGTACCACGATTCGTTCGAATTCGATTACGCTAGCGATATCGAATAATACAGCCGCAATCAGCTACGCTGCGTCCTATTGCAAGAGCGTTACAACAGCACAGGCTGTTACGCGCACAGGTACAGCGGGTGGAACATACACGGCTTCACCTGCAGGGCTTACCATCAACAGCTCTTCGGGTGCAGTCACACCATCTACAAGCACGATTGGCACCTACACTGTCACCTATACCGTTGCAGCTTCAGGTCCGTGCCCTGTATTTACCGCAACGTCTACGGTAGTCATTGGTGCCGCTCCGTCAGTTACGTTTACATACGGCGCTTCACAGAATTTCTGTAAAACGCAGGCGGGTACTGTTTCGCCAACAACTACGGCTAGTGGAAGTGTAACCTACAGTGCGTCACCTGCAGGGTTGACCATCGTTTCTACGACGGGTGTTTTCACACCATCCACGAGTCAAGCGGGAACTTATACTGTAACGGCAACCGTTAATGGAACAGGCGCCTGCGCAGGAACTGTGGCAACAGCTACTCGCACAGTAATCATTAACTCACCATTAGTCACTCCCGCTGCGATAACAGGACCGTTAACTGCCGTGTGCAACAGTACGAAAACATATTCCATTACAGCTGTTGCGGGGGCTTCAAGCTACACCTGGACAGTTCCTGCCGGAGCTTCGATTTCAGGATCCGCTACAGGTACATCTATCAGTGTTGTTTTCACCGGTTCATTTACATCGGGTACAATTTCTGTCCGCGCCAATTCATCAACGGGTTGCAATAGTGGTTTGCGGTCTATTACCGTTTCCGGGGCTCCTGCTCAGCCGGGAAGCATAACAAGTTCAACAATCATTTTTGGCTTTGCGAATGCCTCAATTGCTGCGGTGAGCGGTGCAACGTCCTACATATGGACTGTTACCGGTGCTTCAATTACCGGCGGACAGGGAACGCCACAAATTACCATCTCCGGTGGACTGTATTCTACAGCAAATGTTTGTGTGCGTGCGGTGAATTCTTGCGGCCAGTCGGCTCAGCGATGTCGTTTGGTTAACACTTTCCAAAATACGACTGGTCAGCAAGGCATTATGGAAGAAGAGGAACCATTAGCCGATGAGAAATTTGTTGCGCCAACAATTTATCCGAATCCTGCGGAGCACATCTTGAATGTTTCTTTTGAGGAGAGCGATGTGAAGGGTGATGTCATGATTGACATTCTCGATGGCGGTGGTATGCTGATTCACCGAACATACTATAATGAAATGCACGGATCACGCCTGCAATTATCACTTCAAGATTTGCCTGTAGGCATGTATATGTTGCGCATGCAAACAGAGAAAGGTACTGTGCAGACGCAACGATTCATAAAGCAATAGAAAACCTAAACTTACATTGTGGTGTTTTTTACGGGAGGTCGCTTCGGCGGCCTTTCGTTTTATAGGATAAATTGAATCTTCTATTGCGCTGATGCAATGCGTCGGAGGTAATTCAATTGTCCACTATGGCGTGCGAAGTGACAACACAATTGGATGAGGAAATAGCCCACGGAGCGTCCTTTGTGATGCGGAGGTGTATCGGGCATCGCGCGTGATAAGTCTTCCGAAGTTAGTTTTTGCAACGCGCTATTCAACTCGGTAATGGTCGATTCGATTTCTGTCAGCAGTTGCTCTTTCGTTAGAGGATGATGCGAGAACTCGGCCTCACGATTACGCACATAGCCCGAGCCACCCAAAATGCCGCCAATGAAGTGGCGCAGGTTTCCGCACAAATGATAAGTGAGGGTGCCCACGGAGTTGGTTATACCCGGCATCGCTTTCCACAGAAGCTCATCCGGTGTTGCGTTCACCTCTTCCGCGAGTGTTCCCAGGTCACGGGTGAGAATCTGCGCAATGTCGGTTGGGAGAAAATGTTCGGTCATTATTCTGCGGTGAGTGTTGGTCGTTGAATATCGCTGATCACGGGTTGAGCGGAATCACCGCCTTTCCATACGCGGGCTGTTTTTTCGTCAATCTTGCGAATGGCCTCAGCGGAGAGCTTTTCTTTCCAATCGTCGGTCTTCCCTGAACGGAAAAACGTATTGGGGTTAAAGTGAAAGCTGCGCGGATTTTCTGTGATCTCTTTTTTCATGGTGTCGAATTCGGTGGCAGCAGCAATCTGCATCAGTTGGTCGTCTGATACGGAAACGCCGGGAAGAAGAAACGCTGCAAGCGATTTGGCGCAATCGAATTTATTCATCACCAGTTCTTCAAAGCGGAAGGCGAGTATCTGATCATAAGGAATGCGGCCATTGCAGCGCGCGAGCCATCCCAATGTTTGCTTATGGTAATCGCAGAAGTACAGGTTGCCATCATTGAACATGTCGACGAATGTTTCCATATCAAGCTCAGGCTTTACGCCAAGTAGCGGATGATTCTTATAAAAGAAAAACTGGGAAACAGCAGCCCCTTTTGGATCGCGAAAGACGAAAACAAATTTGGTTTTGGGATGGATGGAGCGAAAGGGCAGGTCGTCAGCCGAGCAATGGGTATACCATACACGTGGCTGGCCTTTGGTTATTTCCAGGAAGTGATGAAAATCGTCCATGCCCCATTGTGATACCATCACTTCGGGCCACGGCAGCGCTGCGTGTCCGATATCACCATTGGCCATTGGATGGCCTTCCGGAAGTGTGATGCTGCTGAGCAGTGTTTCAACGACGTATTTCTCCAGGAGGTGTGTTCCGACTTTTTGATGCGAGCAAACGAATATGTCGTGCTCATCGGTATCCCATGTTTCCTGCAATTGGCGAATGCAAGCCGGGTCGATAATGGGAGGGTAGTTTCTTCCCTCCCAGTGTTTGTGTAGAAAACCGAATTCATTGAGCGGCGCTGCCGGTTCTATGACATGGAATTTATCGTGTGCGTGGCCCATAGTTTACAGATGTGCTACCAGCAGTCCGCACTCGGTCTGCAGGATGTAGTGATTGATGTTGTTTTCGATGAACCAGTTGAGGAAATTGCGGCACTCTTCTTCGCGGTCAACGACGTTGTCGGCCATGATCACGGTGCCTTTGCCGATAAGTTTTTTATCGAGTAGTGCCATCAACTGCTGGTGATAGTGACTCTTTTGTGCGTCGAAGAAAACCATGTCGTAATGCCCCTCTATACCGGCGATAACCTCCATGGCTTCGCCCGGGCGCACAGTTACCGGTGTTTTGCAGTTATTGAATCTTTCCTGGCTGCTTTGGGCAACGCCTGCTTCGAATTCGATGGTGTCAATGTGTTGTTCGGTATGGCTTTGCAAGCCGGCCACCATGTAGAGTGTTGAAAGTCCGTGACCTGTTCCGAATTCTAATGTGCGTTTAGGATTCACGGCAATGGTGAGGCAGCGCATGAGGTCGCCGGTATCGCTACGAATAGGGTTGCGCCATCCATAGCGGCCCTCATTGTTGGTGTAGCTCTCTCCTTGTTTGCTATAGGTTTCCAATAGCTGAATTTCCTTCTCAATGAGGTGTGTTGTCATGTTGTTTTTTTGGTTAGTGAACGATAAAGTGTTTGCCGAATTCGTTTTCGATAGTACTTACCTCCGAAGGTTGAATGGGCCGGATATGCCATTTTGAAACGGTTTCCCGATCTACAATAATTTCATGATGACACGTTTCGGATGGGCAATGGAAAGTCACGGATGCGCAGGCATGCTCGGTTCCGTTCCATACAAATCGCCAACGGTCGTTTTCACCTGTAGCGTTATGATTAAATCGAACTAGAATGTTCATGAAGCGTAGTTAAGGATGTCCGAAATCTAGGCAATTACGTTATTCAATCCTATTTTTCGCTCATGAATAAAAAGTCTGTTGAGGAGTCAGAGGTGACGATCACCGAATTGATGATACCTGCCTACGCGAATTTCGGTGGAAAAGTGCACGGGGGAATTTTACTATCGCTCATGGATAAAGTGGCCTACGTCTGTGCTTCGAAATATGCCGGTGCTTACTGTGTGACCGTGGCCGTTGAAGGCGTTGAATTTTTGACACCAGTGGAAGTCGGTGAGTTGGTTTCGCTTAAGGCATCTGTAAACTATGTCGGTCGAACCACGATGATTATAGGGATACGGGTTGAATCATTGCATCCGCAATCCGGTAGGTTGAAGCACACGAACTCATGTTATTTCACGATGGCAGCCAAAGATGAACAAGGCCAGTTGCTTGAAGTTCCTGCTCTTCAACTTTCAAATGAAACTCAGCTCCGTCGTTTTTGCGAGGGAAAGGCCATTCGCAAACTGTCGCTGCAGAAGCGCGAATACCTCAAGGCCAATTTGGAAGGGATTGATATGCAAGAGCGCATGGCGATGACTATTGATGAGCGTGTAGAGATTACGTTTAGTTCATAAATGCGCAAACGTGTGCAGAGCTGAAACACATAATTTTGCCACATGGAATGGAATGAACTGACAACTTGGTTGACCTCTGAACCTGTTCGAAAAGTGCTCGGAAATCCGCGCGTGTTTCGTCAGGGAAGTATCTTATTGCATGCACATGAACAGGTCAATGGTGTTTTTGTACTTACTAAGGGCGATATCATGGCACAGCTTGCGCACGGCGGAATGCTTGCCCTTCAGGCGCCCACATGCGTGGGAGAGTTGGGTTTTTTAGGTCAGAATCCCGCCATAGCCACTGTCGAATGCAAATCAGAAGTCGAAGCATATTTTATAGATCGCGGTTGCCTTTTTGAACTCAACGAGATTGACCATCACAAAGGAATGGAATTGATGCTGCTCCTTTCCAGAATGGCACTCGAACGTTGGGGTGGACGTTATCACGATCGTTATATTGCATTGGTTGCTCACGATGATAAGAAGGCCGAGTTGATAGATTTCGTTCGTCGCCATCGTGATTATTTTGAGCGTCATAACCTTATTGCAACAAGCACCACCGGCAAACGACTCATAGGTGAACTCGGAATCACTATAGCGCGCACCACACTGTCGGGACCGATGGGAGGTGATCAGGAAATTGGTGGACTTGTATCCAATGGGCTGATTGAAGCCGTGTATTTCTTCCGCGATCCCGCATGGTCGGCGCCACACTTATCGGATGTGAATGCCCTGGTGCGCATCTGTGAGGTACACAATGTGCCGATTGCAACCAATGTGGCCACTGCGGAGCTTATGGTGATGAATCGGTAGTCGGGTCAATTGCCCGCCCAGGGTGTTCCGAAAAGTCCAACGGCCAACTCGCCCCATACTAGCGCGAACAGCACGAACACAATCATCAGGCCCAGCATCCTTGCTCGCCTTGTCTTAAGCTTGGAGAAGATAATATCTACTCCCAATCCGACTATCGATAATAGAATAGCAGCGATAACAAAATCGGCTATCGACCAATTCACGTTCTCTGAAATCATCATTCCGATAAGCGGAAGCATGAGGACAACCACTATCACACCCGCAATTATTTTCCTTCGCTGTGACTTTTCCTTGAGTGGGTCGTTCATCTGGTGAATATAAGATGATCCTTTGTCTTTAGACTTTTAACTGAATGTTAGATAGCTCGGCGCATGGTGCAACGAAATGGGCATAGCAAATATTACCTATATCGTCAGGCGGGAGGGGTGCTCGTTTTTAGTTTAAAGCCTTGATTTTATTGGTTTTTTGTAAATATTGATAGGGCTTTAGCTCCGCGAAAAATAGGTAAATCGTGCGATTGAAATACCCCTCACCACGAGGGTAGCTTTCCATCAAAATTCAACGCTATGAAAAACGCTCTTTTTTCCCTCGTCCTGATGCTTGTTGCACCCATGTTCTTGAACGCCCAGTTAGATGCTCACCTGAGTGACTATGAACTTGCGCCCGTTTATGAGCGCATTGCTTCTTGTCATGGAGTAGCCAAGGGGCGCATCGTGGGAATGGAAATCTATTGGAATCAGGAACATACCCTGTGCTATTATCACTATACACTGGAAGTTGAACAAGCCATCAAAGGAAAATTACCGGATAGCATAGTGGTTATTCAGGAGGTTTCATCCTCCCCGACGGAAATGGAGCATAATGAAGCGTCTTCGCTTCCAATCGGATCAGAGCTTGTAGCTTTCTTTGATCGGATTCCGAAGGACTGGGAATGCGGATACACACCCCGACATGCCTATGCATCCGTCTTTAATTATGAGCTTAAGGCGTCAATGCAGGATGTTGGTTTTATCAATTGATTTCTTCGTTTACCAATATCACACCCGGACGCTAACCCTATTTTCGGGTGTTTCGACGAGGTCGACAGGTCGCAATGGCGACCTGTTGGCTTTTTTAAGCAATGTGATTGATGATTGTCAGTTTCGTTTGGGCAATATGGAAAGAACTTCTGTGTTGAAGAATCAACTGAAAACCTGACAAACATGCGATTACTAAACAGTCACACTAGGCGCTGGTTACTCTTGGCTTTGGGCGTGTGGATTGCCCTTTGTACATCAGCACAAATTCCTTACTCCCGTATCATGATTCAAGCTAGCACAGGTCCTGATGCACGCGGTCAGTGGGTACTTGGCGGTGCGTTGATGGCTTCTGGCTACAACGATTGGGGTGCGCGCGCTGAATGGCGTGATTGGCGAAGTGCCGCAGCGTATGCACCTTCCGATTATGAGCCCGGTCTCTGCGTTTGGGGTGATTGTAGTCCACGTGATCATGTGTGGTCATCGGCATTGATGCTGACGCGCCATTGGACCGTCATGCCCTATTGGCTGGAGGTCGGATTGGATGCGGGACCGACGTTTTCAGTGCGTAAGGAGTTGCGTTTTTTACCCAATGAGGCTAGAGGCATGTTTGAAAGTAATTACGTGCAACGATCGCGCATGAGTTATGGAGCAGGAGCCGCTCTTCGAGCGCATGTGGATTGGTATCCCAGCCGCTATTGGGGCTGCTCAGTAGGGGTAAATACGCTTTTCGAACGAACCACACGTTTGGCGTTTGACTTTGCAATGCAGTTTGGATTTACACGGTTTAAGGGGAGGAGATAAGTTGTTTTCGATGAACAACCTTTGTTCTTTAGACTAACTTCGCTTTATGAAGAATGGTTTTCGCAATTTCCTTTTTTTATTTTTAGTTGCATTGGGGTTTCTTTCCTGTAAGCCCGACATCCAAGTAGAGCCTCCGATAGAGGAACCCGATGATAACGCTGCCTATGGAACACCGTTTCAAGCTGTTCCTGCAACAGAGGATATCGTTATGTATGAGGTGAACCTGCGTGCATTCACCAACACGGGCGACTTGCAGGGTGTCATCAACAAACTCGACCATTTGCAATCGTTGCATGTGAATGTGATTTGGCTCATGCCCATTCATCCCATAGGGACAATCAACTCGGTAAATTCTCCCTACTGTGTGAAGGATCACAAAGCCGTGAGCACGGAGTACGGCGACTTGGCAAAACTGCGTCAATTGACGGATGCGGCGCATGCTCGCGGTATGGCGGTAGTTCTTGATTGGGTGGCAAACCACACTGCCTGGGATCACCCTTGGATGAGCAACACGGCTTGGTATACTCAAGATGCAAATGGAAACGTGATTATGCCACCGGGAACAAACTGGGCGGATGTGGCGGATTTGAATTTTGATAATGTGGAAATGCGCGCCGCAATGATTGATGCTATGAAGTATTGGGTGCTGCAGGCGAATGTTGACGGCTTCCGCTGCGATTATGCGAATGGTGTTCCCTTTGATTTTTGGCAACAGGCCATAGCGGCATTAAACGCCCTTCCCGGTCGTGATATCATCCTGTTGGCCGAGGGCGATCGCACGGATCACTTTGCTGCCGGATTCGACATGACCTTTTCTTGGGATTATTATACAGCGCTTAAAGAAGTATTTGCCGGACAACCTGCGTTTACGATCAACGCGATAAGTAGTAATGAATATTTGCAGGTTCCCTCGGGTAAGCAGAAGCTGCGGTTCACCACCAACCATGATCAATCGGCTTGGGAAGCTGCGCCGCCTGCTTTGTTTGGTGGTATAGAAGGTGCTGAGGCCGCCACGGTGGCTATGACGTTCATGCAAGGTGTTCCGCTGATTTACACGGGACAGGAAACCGGCCGAACCACAACCACCCCTTTCTTTTCGAATTCACCCATCGATTGGAATGCGAACACCGCCATGGTCAATGACTATCGCGCTATTTACAGTATTTACGCTGACAGTGATGCTGCGCGTCGTGGTTCCATTAATTTATACGCTGCTAACGATGCCATTATCATCGAACGCGTTTTGAACGGAGAACATTTGCTCGTGGTCGTGAATGTGAGGAACGCTGTCGTAAGTGTGCCTATGCCGGCTGCCTTGATTAATACGGCCTGGACGGAAGCCATCACGGGAGCAACCGAGTTTATTGGCAGCACGATGGGCATGATGCCCTATGGGTATAAGATTTTGAGGTATGCGGAGTGAGGCTCCTAAATCCCGATTCACAATGCCTTAATCTTGAGATAACAAAATTGACCGATCCCAAGTATTTCTTTTTTTTATCATAACGACAACGATACATTGATTTTTCGAGTCGATTGCAGGTTTGCAGCCGACTATGAAATACCTGTACATCTTTTTATTCACGTTCGCGACTCTAGAAGGAATGGCCCAAGTTGGCCTGCAAGGAATTTGGGTTGAGCCGTATTATGTCACCTCTAAGTCCGATCACGACGGTTTTAATTCGAGTGGTCCATTGGAAGAAGGTGCGGTGACTTACCGGATTTATGTTGATTTGGAACCCGGCTATCGATTTCAAGCTGCCTATGGATCTCCTGATCATCCACTGGAAATAACTTCAGACCACGTTTTCTTCAACCACAATCACTCCGGAAATACCCATCCGAATATCATTCCTGAGCGCGATCTTGCTCGTGATATCGTGTTGCTTGATTCTTGGGTTACGGCCGGAGCGGCGACCGAAAATCACATGGGTGTTCCCCGCAAGTTTGACTTCCTGGCGCAAGATGGTTATCTGCGCTTCAAATCCGGTTACCTCGAAAATACGGTGCGACTGTCTGAGGATGACTTGAGCCCGCTGACTTTAAAACTCACCGACTGTGATGGTCTCGCCCGTACAGAACGTTTGCCCGTAACGACTATTTATAACTTGGACTCACTCGGTTGGGCTATGGGCAGTGTCTCACGTGCTAAACGACTATTAGTTGAGAATGGTGCATGGGCCTGTATGGGAAAGGGTTCGGTGGGTGCCGACTCCTTGTCCGGCAACCACGTATTGATTGCGCAGATTACAACTGCAGGAAAGCTCGATTACAAGCTGAACATCATGATTGGTACTCCGGAAGGCAAGTCAATCCAGTATGTGCACTCGAATCCACAGGATCGTGAAGTTTTGCACCCGGCCTTAACCGGACAATTCGTGTGGCAAGGGAATACCGCTTCCGGAAAAAAATCGAGAGCGAAAAAATCAAAAAAGAAATCTTAAATGCAGGTCATGCGTTCCATGAAATACTCATCGCTGAATCTCTGTTCGCTTGTTTTTTTTCTGTTGGTTACAGGAAATGTACTGGGACAAGGAAAGTTTAGCGGACGAATCACCGATATACAGGGTGAGCCCATGTTTGGTGTTGTTGTGGTTGATACCAACGACTACGCAATTATAGGTCAGTCCGATTTTGATGGTTTGTTTGAGATTAAAATCCCCGATGCTAAGCCGCACATATTTAAACTGAGTCTCCTCGGTTATGAGGAAATCATCGAGACCGTAACGGTTAGTGGTGGACAGGTTTTGAATAAGGAATTCACCTTGTTCGAAAAGTCGCTGGTGAGCAACGAGGTAAAGATCGAAGCAAAGGCCGTTCGCTCTGCGGATACCTACATGGAGAAAATCAAAATGAACTCAACGACTTCGTTGGATTATATCTCATCCGCTACCATTAAGAAAACCGGTGATAGCAACGTGTTGAATGCAGTGGCCCGTGTTTCGGGGGTGTCGACTAGCGGTGGTCTAATTACTGTTCGTGGTATTGGTGACCGTTACGTAAAGACAATGCTCAATGGCAGTCGCATACCGACTCTCGACCCTCTAACAAACAACATCAAACTCGATATTTTTCCGGCGAGCCTCGTCGACAATATTGTAATTACTAAAACTGCTAGTCCGGATTTGCCTGGTGATTGGTCGGGGGCTTACATTTCAGTTGAGACGAAGGACTATCCTGACAAACTCACCCTCAATGTCGAAAGTCAAATAGGCTATAACCCGCAGTTTACATTTCAGGATTACGTTACCTCGGACCGAAGTTCAACGGACTGGTTGGGCTATGATAATGGTTTGCGCACGCGCGTTGGAAATGAGATTTTATCGCCTGTACTGAGTCCGTCGAGCTATCAGGAAATGGTTGCGCTTGGATTGGGCGATTATTATAACTCTATGGGCATTTCGGGTTGGACGGATGGCAATGCTTTGGCTGATACCTATTTCCGTATGGGGCTTGTTCAGCTGGGATTATTGCCTGCTGCATTGATGAATGATCAGACCGCCTATCAGGAAGCACTGGCGAGTTACAATACAACCTATAAGCCACAGGCCTATCGTTATATCAACCCCAACAACACTGATTACAACAATGGCTTCTCCAATAATTGGACAACCAAGTTTCGCAAGACTCCACTTTCGTATTCACAAAATGTAAGCTTCGGAAATCAATCGACCTTGTTTGGACGGCCTCTGGGCTACTTTGTAGGAATACGCTACGGTAACAGTTATCGCTACGATCCGGATGGTATTTCCCAGCGTATTTTGAATGAGGAGCAAGGTTATCGTATTGAGACATCGGACCAAACGCTGATTAGTCGTGAGACCCACTCCTGGAGCGGATTGTTCAACTTGGCCTACAAGCTCAACGAGAACAACAAACTCTCCTTGTTGTTTATGCCGAATGTTATCGGTAACAACGATGTCGCCGCATTCGATAACATTCCTATTCAGGAGAATGGGGTGTTTCTGCAGGATGAACTTACCGCTCGACGCAACATCTTCTATGAACAGCGCAAGCAATTGATTTACCAATTCTCGTCGCAGCATTTTATCCCGTCTCAGAAGATCAAAATCGAAAGTAGCGCTTCTTACACCGATGGTTCTTCAGTGGCACCTGATTTCAGAACCACGGAGTATACCTTCTTCCGCTTGGATCCAAACAGCATCGGCTTCTATCCAACAGTGGGTGATGGTATTCGTCGTTTCTATCGCTATCTCGATGAAAATATTCTGGATGCTCGAATCAGCGCTGAGATTCCGTTGAGCAACAAGCCCGGGGGCGAATCGAATAAACTCAAAATTGGTGGAGCGACCTTGTATAATTATCGCAAAATCGATAATGAAGAGTATCGCGTTATGCTCGGTAATGGTCCAGTTCCAATTTTGGAGTCAACCGACATTGATGGTTATATGCTGGACCGTTTTACGATGACCGATTCTTTGATTGATTTTTACTATGTCCCAATGGATGAAGACCGGAATCATAGTTTTGGTTACAGCAGGGTAGATGCCGCCTTTGCAATGGTCACGTGGGATTTGACACCAAGCTTGAAATTCTCCGGTGGTGCAAGGGCCGAGCATACAGCGATTTTTACGGATGTCGACAAGTTCTACCAGGAAGGTTATGTGCGTGATGATCCGCGCAGAGCAAACGTTACGAATTTCCCGAATGTGAATGCTGTTGACATGAACGAGTGGGATGTCTTACCGAGTGGAAGTCTTATCTACAAGTTGGAATCTGAGAAGCTTGAGCGTGTGAATCTGCGTTTGAATTACAGCCGATCGCTCGCAAGACCGAGTATCCGAGAGCTGAATGATGCGGCCATATTGGATAACGAATTCCGCCAGTTTATTTATGGTAATTCTGACCTCAAGATTGCAGAAATTTCTAACTATGATTTTCGCGCCGAATCGTACTTCAAGAATGGTGATAACCTCTCTGTAAGTCTCTTCTATAAGGACTTTACAAATCACATCGAAATGGGATTCGGAAATGTTGGTATCACTTGGGAGAATGTTCCGGAGTCTAGTGTAGTCGGAGTGGAGTTGGAAGGGAAGAAGGATATTGGTAAATCGCTTGAGTTCCGAGGTAATGTTACGTTGGTTAGATCTGAATCGCAGTTCGTTCGCAAGGATTTCAGCATTGTAGATGGTAAGAAGTTTTACTTGCCCATTGACACCATCTACCGCCCCATGTTTGGTCAGGCGCCCTACTTGGTGAATGCGATGCTCTCTTACAAAGCGGATTCTCTTGGTTTAACTGCAACGTTGAGCTACAACGTGCAAGGTGAACGTTTGGTAATTACAGGTGCATTTAAAGGATGGGCCGATGTGTATGAATTGCCACGTCATTTGGTGGATTTCAAAGTGTCGAAGAAAATTGGAGAGCATTTTACAGCCAGCTTGACGGTGCGTGATATTCTCAATGCACCTGTTCTGCGAGCCTATGATCTGCCCACTGGTTGGTTTGATTATGATCGCTTCCGATATGGCACGACGTACTTGTTGAGTGTGGGATATAAACTATGATGAGCATGAAGAACATCCTTATTTTCTGTTTTACGGTATGTGCAAGTCTGCAAGTGAACGCACAGTTGGAGGGCCTTTACGTCGAAACGTATTACGTTTCCGATTCGCTTGACGCCACCGACACAATCGGCGGTGAACTCATGGTCGGAGAAACGACATACCGCGTTTTTATTGATCTTATGCCAGGGTCAAAACTTGTGTCAGCTTTTGGGGATGCCGATCACCCTTTTCAAATTTCAAGTACGCGACGATTCTTTAATAATGTGGATGGGGCAACCTTTGGTTATGATATCCCCAAGGTGTCGTATGAGTCGAATACTGTTGCGCTTGACTCGTATATAACGCTCGGTCAGAATGGTTTTCAAGGGTTGAAAAATTATTTCGGAATTCCAAAACAGAATGATTCCGATGGCTCATTCATTGGTGGTCTGAATAACGATGGAGGAAGTGAGTTCATTGAGGGAGGACTCTTAACGAATAATAATCCGGAGGCAGGTGTGGCGCTCACAGAGGCTGATGGTATGGATACGTTGAACCTTGTCATTGAGGATTGGTTCAACTTTGGAATTGTCGATTTTACCACGGGAGAGGATTCCACGATTTTTAGTGTTAATGCCGTCGATTCAAGCTTTACCAGCACACAGTTTACCATAGAGTGCAGTGGTGTGTATGGTGTGAATGGCGATACCAATCATGTATTGCTGACACAGCTCACTACGCCCGGAGAGATTGAGCTGAGATTGAATGTGCGCGTTTTGACAGCGAGTGGTGATACGTTGACTTATTACGGGACCAACCTTGTAGACCAACCGAACGCGTTTTTTGCGCCCTTTCTGGTTTATCCCCAAGTCTGTGGATGCATCGATCCAAACTATCTTGAATTCAGTCCTGATTTTGCCTGTGAAGAAGAGGGTTCATGTCAAACGCCAATTGTATTCGGATGCACCGATACCTTGGCGTGCAACTTTGATCCTTTGGCTAATTATCACATCGATAATTTATGCTGCTACCCCGGCTTTTGTCAGGAACGAGACCTTGAGGAAGTTTGTCCTCAGTTGAAAGGGGAAACCTTCGACTTCAATGTTTATCCTAACCCTGTAACGGATAACACGTTCATACAAGTTATCAGTGGTGTGCAGACTAACCTTTCTATCGCTGTACTTGATTATAATGGGGTTGTTGTTTATTCGGAAAATGTACCTGATGCTCCGCTAAATTATAGCACGCAAATCGATTTCTCTGATAAGCCTTCAGGGATCTATTTGGTGCGTGTTACCGGAGTGGAAGGTGTGAAAAACGGAATGCTCGTTAAGCTATGAAATCAACTTTGAAATTCAGTGCGATTCTATCCATGGTCGCTGTGTGTATGGCTGTTTTTACCGGCTGTGCGAAGGAGGAGGAGTCTCCTTACATTATCGAACGCGGCAGTGTCACGGATGTTGATGGCAACGTTTACGAGACCGTGAAAATTGGCAATCAATGGTGGATGGCCGAAAATCTGCGTGTGACTTCATTCAATGACGGAACACCGATAAGCCTTATACCGGTTGTGAATGGCGAGGATTCTACGTGGGCGAACATTGATTCCGCAGCGTATTGTTTTATCAATGATTCCTTGTTTGGTTGCCTCTATAACGCTCATGCATTCCTGAGTGGAAAGAACATTGCACCGGCGGGTTGGCATGTTCCTACGGATGACGAATGGCGTGAGTTGGAACAGACGCTGGGAATGACGGATGAGGAAACTCGTCAAACAGGTTGGCGGGGAGTTGCTGAAGCCAATGCACTTGCGGCGCAATACAATGTTGGTTGGCCTGCCAACGATCAGGACGCAGGACTTTATGGAAGCGATTACTATGGTTTCAATGCTTTACCTGCGAATGTGCGCGGCCTGGATGGTCGAACCAATACACAGAACAATTCTGCTTGGTGGTGGTGCAATTCTACTGCTCAAGAGCAA
>Ga0315899_10000631_pt1 | contig 42099 bp, 52 predicted proteins | sample LakEriMetagenome_2_FD_203518 | JGI IMG/M metagenome (GOLD analysis project Ga0315899, IMG submission 203518) | Freshwater fungal communities from buoy surface, Lake Erie, Ohio, United States - Buoy 4 MA112 | ecosystem: Environmental > Aquatic > Freshwater > Lake | place: USA: Lake Erie, Ohio...
TAAATGAAGCCGAAGAGGAGCACACATCCGAATGGATGTCAAGTTCTGACTTAGGTAAACATATACCAAAAACAGCACATAAGCAAATTCATAAAAGCAAAGAACATGGAATATTAATGAACCATGACCTTGCACATGGTGGTTCTGGACACTTGCGATATAGAGTTAAAACTAAATCGTATGATGGTTTTAAAGTAAAGAAAGTTCAAGTTGCATCAAGTAAAAAAGATAAAGATGGATTTACGCATCATGCCACATTTGGTTTAGCAGCAAAAAGTGCATATCCACATGATCATATGAAAACTCATCCAGAAAGAAAAGTTACTGTTCCTTGGTATATGAAAGATGATGAAATTAAAAAAACAACTGGAAGATAATGTCTATTAATAAAGATTCGTATCGTGATAATCCTCTGCTCAAAAGAGCAGGAGTAAAAATTGAATATACTCAGGAGCAAATAGAAGAATACGTCAAGTGTTCTAAAGATCCTATTTACTTTGCGGAAAAATATATTCAAATCGTCAACGTTGACGAAGGTTTGATGCCGTTTAGAATGTGGGATTTTCAACGTGATATGATTCGTACATATCATGAGAATCGTTTCTCTATTACCAAGTGTCCTCGTCAGGTTGGTAAAACTACTACTACGGTTGCATATCTACTCTGGCTTTCTATCTTTCAAGATACACAAAATATTGCTGTTCTTGCCAACAAAGGACAATTAGCTAGAGATATTCTTTCAAAATATCAACTAGCATACGAAAACTTACCTATGTGGTTACAGCAAGGTGTCATCACATGGAATAAAGGTTCTGTTGAACTTGAAAATGGATCAAAAGTTATTGCTGCTGCTACTTCATCATCAGCAGTTCGTGGTGGATCTTTCAATGTAGTATTCTTAGATGAATTCGCATTCGTTCCTTCAAATATAGCACACGAATTCTTCAATTCAGTCTATCCTGTTATCTCGTCTGGTAAATCTACAAAGATCATTATTGTATCTACTCCGAATGGTATGAACTTGTTCTACAAGTTATGGATGGATGCAAAGGACAAAAAGAACAACTATAAAACATTTGAGATTCATTGGTCACAAGTTCCAGGTAGAGATGAAGCATGGCGTGAAGAAACTATTCGTAACACTTCTGAACGTCAGTTCCAACAAGAATTTGAAACTGAATTCTTAGGTTCAACAAACACACTTATTTCTGGTTCAAAACTACAACAACTTGTTTATATTGAGCCTGTAGAAAGAAAACGAATAGCCAAAGAAGAAATACTTGATATCTACGAGCAGCCTGTTATAGGTGATGGAGAAATTACAAAAGATCATGTGTATGCTATTTGTGTGGATGTAGCAGAAGGCAAGCATATGGATTTATCTGCATTGTCAGTCATAGACATATCTGAGACACCATATAGGCAAGTAGCTAAATATGCCAGCTCTTTTATTTCTCCGGTTCTGTTTCCCACTATCATATATAATACTGCCAAATATTACAACAATGCATATGTATTGATAGAGATTAATAATACTCCACAGATTGCAGAGATTTTACATGGTGAAATGGAATATGAAAACGTGCTGAAGGTTCAAACAGGAAATAAAAAAGCACAACAAATTTCAGCAGGATTTGGTAGAGGAGTTCAACTTGGGGTCAAGATGAGTACCCAAGTAAAAAGAATTGGTTGTACTAACTTAAAAACACTCATTGAAACAGACAAACTAATAGTAAAAGATTTTGATACCATTTCAGAGTTTACCTCATTCATTTCAGATGGAGTAACGTGGAGAGCAGAAGAAGGTAAAACTGATGATATGGTTATGTCATTAGTAATGTTCGCATGGATGACAACTCAGAAGTATTTCAAAGATGTTGTTAACCACGACTTGAGGAAACAACTACAGTTAGAAAAATTAAGTCAGACAGACGAAGAAACATCTCCTGCCGCCTTACTCATAAATGATGGATTAGATGTTCCATTTCTTGTTGAGGGTGGAGATGTTTGGGTTACAGGGAACCAAGGTGAAGTCTATGCTGAATACTTTAGAGAAATAATGAGAAACTGATATATTCTAAATAAAGAGTATAGTTTTATATACCTGCCAAATTCATATATAATAAGGAGAAAAAGATGGCAATTCAGTTATCTCCAGGAGTAAGCGTTACCGAAGTTGATTTAACAACTGTCGTTCCTTCGGTTTCCACATCAACTGGTGCATTTGTTGGAAATTTCGAATGGGGTCCAGCAAGTGTCAGAGTTACAGTAGATAGTGAGAACACTTTGGCTAGTGTTTTCGGTACCCCAAATTCCAATACATATACCTCATTCTTTACCGCAGCAAGCTTTTTAGCATATTCAAATGATCTGCGTGTAGTTCGTGCAATTAGCACCGACACAAGAACTGCTACAGCAAATTCTTCAGCATCAGTTCAGATTGCGAACGAAGATGTTTATGAAACAGAGTATCTACAAGGAAGCAATGCAAATGCGTATGGTGCTTTTGCATCAAGATATGCTGGCGCAGCAGGAAATGCAATTCAAGTAAACGTTTACGATAATGCATCAGCCGCTACATTTGCAAATACTAACATTACTTCAGGTGGTGTTTCAAGAGCATGGTCAAGTGTTGTTAATGGTGCACCAGGAACTTCAACTTATGTAAGCACTGCTGGTGGAGCTAATGATGAATTCCATGTTGTTGTCACAGACAGCACTGGAGCAATCACTGGTACAAAAGGAAGTGTTCTTGAAGTATTCCCATATGTTTCAAAAGCAATTGATGCAGTAGATGGAAATAATCAAACAACCTATTGGAAAAATGTAATCTTTACAAATTCAAACTTCATCTATGGTATGGATGCTGTTGATTATGCTAATACAAATGCAACATGGGGTGATACAGCAGCAAATACTACATTTGCAAGAACAGCAGCAGTAAATACTACATTAAATCTATCTGGTGGCATAACAGCAGCACTAACAGATGGTGATATTAATGTTGGATATGACCTGTTTACAAATTCTGATGTTGTTGACATATCACTAGTTCTAACTGGAGGTGCAAGTGTTACAGTACAACAGTACGTCATTGATAATGTCGTTACTCCTGCAGGAAGCGTAACAGGTCGTTCTGGAGATTCTGTAGCATTTATTTCTCCAAGATATTCTGATGTTGTAAACCAATCTGGTGGAGAAACTGATAATATTAAAAATTGGTTGGAAACATTAGCTCGTTCAAGCTCTTATACTGTTACAGATTCCGGATGGAAATACATGTACGACAAGTATAATGGTGTGTACCGCTATGTTCCACTAAATGGTGACATTGCAGGATTATGTGCATTTACAGATCAAGTTCGTGATCCATGGTTCTCACCAGCAGGATTCAATCGTGGTGCAATTAAGAATGCTGTTAAGCTGTCTTGGAATCCAAATCAAACACAAAGAGATATTCTATATCCTTTAGGTGTTAACCCAGTGGTTACCTTCCCTGGACAAGGAACAGTTCTCTATGGTGACAAAACATTGCAATCTAAACCATCAGCATTTGATAGAATCAATGTTCGTCGTCTATTCATTACTCTTGAGAAAGCAATTTCTAGAGCAGCAAAGTTCTCGTTGTTTGAATTTAACGATGACTTTACAAGAGCCCAATTTGTAGCACTTGTTGCTCCATTCCTGCGTGATGTACAAGGTCGTCGTGGTATCTATGACTTCCGTGTTGTTTGCGATACAACAAACAACACACCACAAGTTATTGATAACAATCAATTTGTTGGAGATATTTACATCAAGCCTGCTCGTTCTATCAACTTTATCAGACTTAACTTTATTGCAGTTGGAACAGGAGTTCAGTTCACAGAAGTTACTGGTGCTATCTAATAAATAAAAGAACAAGGAGAAAAGAATGGCTTTTAATGTATCAGAGTTCAGAGCAAATATGATTGGGGACGGTGCCCGTCCTAATCTATTTTCTGTGACATTAATCTTTCCAACAATAGCAGCAAATGGTGCCGCAGCAGGATCTAGAGCAACATTTATGGCTAAGTCTGCACAACTGCCTGGCTCTACTGTGGGAACTGTTCCTGTATTTTATTTTGGTCGTGAATTGAAGTTTGCAGGAAACAGAACATTCCCAGATTGGACACTAACTATCATCAATGATGAAGATTTCTCAATCAGAAATTCTTTAGAATCATGGATGAATGCAATCAACAGTCATGCAGGAAACGTTCGTAATGCACAAGCGTCAAATCCAGCAGGTTATACTGTTGATGCTGAAGTTACACAATATGGAAAAACAGGCAATATTCTTAAGAAGTATACATTTGTTGGATTGTTCCCAGTAGATGTAGCTCCAATTGATTTAGATTGGGGATCAAACGATACGATTGAAGAATATACTGCTACTTTTGCATATCAGTGGTGGCAAGCAGATACAACAACTTAATTTGATTTATAATGGAGAGCCTCTGGCTCTCCTCATGTTATTTTGATTTTATAATGCAAGGAGAAACATTTTGGCGCTAAACCTATTTGGCTTTACCATATCAAGACAGAAGGCTGAAGAAGATTCGTTAGTTCAGCAATCATTCGCTCCACCGAGTAGCGATGATGGCGCATTGACGATTACTTCTGCGGCCTATTATGGTACATATGTTGATTTAGATGGTACTGCAAAAAATGAAGTAGAACTAATTTCTCGATATAGAGAAATGGCTATGCAACCGGAGATTGAATCTGCTATTGATGACATTATCAATGAGTCTATTGTACAAGACGATGATGGTAGGAATGTCAAGTTAATTATGGATGCGTTAAAGCAACCGGAGAAAATTAAAAAAGCAATATTGGAAGAATTTAATACTGTCTTGAGACTACTGAATTATAGTAACATGGCTCAAGATATTTTCAGAAGATATTATATTGATGGTAGATTATTCTATCATATTATTATTGATAGAGAAAATCCTATTGGTGGTATCAAAGAATTACGTTATATTGACCCAAGAAAAATACGCAAGGTTCGTGAATTAAGAAAAAAGAAAGATGAGAGAACTGGCGTAGAAATCATGGCTGTCATTAATGAATATTACATTTATAACGACAAAGCAATTACTGGTACTCAGTCAAACTATGGACCAGTAGGCACAAGAATTACAAAAGACTCCATCGTCAATATTAATTCAGGTTTGATGGATTCTCGTAGAGCAGTTGTTCTCTCATACTTACACAAGGCAATTAAGCCTTTGAATCAGTTGCGTATGATTGAAGATGCAACTGTCATCTATCGTATTTCAAGAGCACCAGAACGTAGAATTTTCTACATTGATGTAGGTAACTTACCAAAACTTAAAGCAGAACAATATCTGCGTGATATCATGGTCAAGTACAAGAATAAACTTGTTTATGATGCCAATACAGGTGAAGTTCGTGATGACCGTAAGTTCCTATCAATGATGGAAGATTTCTGGTTACCTCGTAGAGAAGGTGGCAAAGGAACAGAGATCACCACATTACCTGGTGGTCAAAACCTTGGTGAACTAGAAGATGTAAAATATTTTGAAAAGAAATTATATAAATCACTCAATGTGCCAATTTCTAGATTAGAATCATCTTCCGGTTTCACTATCGGACGTTCATCTGAAATTACCAGAGATGAATTAAAGTTTGCAAAGTTCATTGATAGACTGCGTAACAAGTTTGCTGAATTATTTGATCAAGTATTGAGAATACAATGTGTTCTAAAAGGTATCTGTACTGATGCTGAATTTACAGAATTCAAAGAACACATGTATTATGACTTCATCAAAGATAATAATTTCTCAGAACTTAAAGAAGCAGAATTGATGGCAAACAGATTAAGTCTTTTGCAACAAGTTGATCCTTATACTGGAACTTATTATTCAATGGGTTGGATTCGTAGAAATGTTCTACGCATGGATGATGAAGAAATCAAACTCATTGATAGAGAAATTGATGACGAAAAGAAAGCTGGTTTTGAAGTGCCGACTGAAGTGCAAAATGCTGTCACACAACAAAAGATGATGACTGACATCCAAATGGATGCACAATCACAACAGATGGCACAACAGCAAGATATGGCAGCACAACAAAATAATACCCAAGAGCCAGAACAAACTTCTGCTGCTGATACACAAAAGTCTCAACAGAGAAAACCTAAAGCGGTTAATTCATCTGCCGATTTAAGTTTATCTGAAGATTCAATAGTAAGAAGATTGACAAGAATATTATAAATAATGTTTGTTCATTTTTTAAATAAAGGAAGATCATGAATACCAGAGCAATTATAGATTATGCAATTCAAGATGACGCCGCAGCAATGCGTGATGCTCTTTATGCTGAAATTCAAGACAGAGTACATTCACATATTGAAATGAAGAAGCAAGAGATTGCACACGGACTAGTTACACAAGAGGAAGATTCTGAAGCTTCTGTTGAAACAGAAGAAGGAATTACAGAAGAATGAAATCACTAAAAGATTTTATTGCGAGAGATAAGCTAGAAGAAGATATTGATGGCATGCCTGGTGTGTTTACATCAAAGCCATCAGATCCTCCACAGATTCTTATTATGCGTAGAAAATCTATTCGTGAATTTCCAAATGGACAACGTGTTGCCTTATATCAGGTTGATAAGTTAAATAGGTATATTACTATACCATATCAGGTCAAACAATGGGCAAACGAAGAAACAGAATTACAATTAGAGCCAATAGAAGAAAATGTAATGCATCATTTGAAGAACATTATTGACAATAGTCAAGCTAAGCCAGTCAAATTTAAAGATGGTTCTTCAATGAAAGTTGATGTACAAACAGCAAATGCTATTTTAAAAGTACATGGTGCAGTAAACGACGAGAACAAAGAAAAGATTTCTCAAATGGCTCATAAGAGTAAAAACCATTTTAAAAAAGTAGCAGATTTTGCATGGAAACATGTAACTTATAAAAGTTAAGGATTAAGAAATGGCTAACGCATTTTCATATCAAGTTCTAAAAGATGATACACAATCAGCAGTTATTAAACTAACTGGTCTTTTTGATGGATCTGGACAAGAAGAAAACATTGCTAGAATTCAAGCAAACACACTATATGGTGCATTAGATGCAAATAATGTTCCACTAGGAAGTGGATTAAGTGTAAGTAATACCGCTAAGCCCTATTATGGTTTAACTATTAATCGTTGCTGGTATGATACAGACACAGGATCAGGATCAGTAGAATTGTATTGGAGAGCAAACAATAGCCCTCAAGCAGAATCAGATTCTGGTGTACCGATTTTGTTCATGCAAGGTAATGGAGAGTATGATGGTGCAGGGAACTGGATTACTATTAGAAATCCTAGTGTAAATGCCAACACAAACGGTGATATCAGTATTCACACCCGTGGGCAAGTCGCAAATGCAAGTTATACAATCATTCTAGAACTGCGTAAAGATAATGCATATTATCAGCGTGGTCAGTTTAATGATCCTGCTGCATTTAACTACCCACCATATAGCATCACTCCATAATAGGAAAGAAATATGAAACTTATCAAAGAAGTTTTTGAAACTGTTGAATATCTCACAGAAGAAGCAGACGGACAAAAACAATTATACATTCAAGGGCCATTTCTTGTCTCAGAAAAGAAAAACAAAAATGGTCGCCTGTATGAATTCAATACGATGAAAAAAGAAGTTCATCGTTATACAGAAGATTATATCAATAAAAATCGTGCTTATGGAGAACTGGGACATCCAGATTCTCCCACAATCAACTTAGACCGTGTTGCTATTCTTATCAAAGGATTGCATGAAGATGGTACTCAGTGGATTGGTAAAGCAAAAGTGTTGGACACACCAATGGGTAACATTGCTAGAAAACTTATTGAAGGTGGAGGATGTGTAGGTGTTTCCTCTAGAGGTATGGGTTCTCTAAAAAATGTAAACGGTGTTAATGTGGTTCAACCAGACTTTTATCTTGCCACAGCGGCTGATATTGTAGCAGATCCTTCCGCACCTGGAGCTTTTGTTCAAGGTATTATGGAAGGCAAGGAATGGATGTTAGTAGAGGGCGTATGGACAGAGGTAGATCAAACTCATGCTATTCAGCAAATCAAACAAGCGAGTAGAAAAGAGATTGAACAAGTAAGTCTACGCATATTTGAAAACTTCATAAAAAAACTTTAATTATAAATATCCAATATAGAAAAACAAGGAGATTTCTAAAATGCCTAAATTTAATCTTTCTGAAGCCGCTAAGGAAATTTTAGACGCATCTATTGCATCTAAAAGAGGTGGTCAAGATCAACCTTCAAAGCTACCATCAAGCATTGCTTATGGTACACAAGATGTAGGTTCAATCGGTGACGATCCAGAAAAAACAGATGAGACACTACCTGATTATACAAAAGGAGTTCCTACAGCAACTCCTCCAGGTGCAACTCCTCCTGTTGGTTCAGAGCCTATGAAGAAGTTATCAGGTCAACCACAAGAAACAATGGGTCGTGGTGATCTAAGAACAATTCAGCAATCAGATGCTACAGACATGGCTAACATCCGTGATCGTATCGCTGGTAAATTGGCACCACAAACAATGTCAATGAATCCAGGTGCTACATTCCAATCATATCACGAAAGCATTGATATGACTGATGATGTTGCTGCTCTGCTAGAAGGTGAGAACCTATCTGAAGAATTCAGAAACAAAGCAACAACTATTTTTGAAGCTGCTGTTCTATCAAGAGTAGAAACTATTGTTGAAGCAATGGAAACTAATCTGACAGAAGAATTCCAAGTTGCTGTTGAGCAAATCAAGGAAGACTTAGCAGAAAAGCTAGATGAATATCTAAACTATATGGTTGAAGAATGGATGCAACAAAATGAACTCGCAATTGAAAGAGGCCTACGTGCCGAAATCGTTGAAGAATTCATGGGCAAACTACGCAATCTATTCGTAGAATCATACATTGATATTCCAGAAGAAAAAGTTGATGCAGTAGAAGAACTAGTTGGTCGTGTTGAAGAACTGGAAGACTCTCTAAACGAAGAAATTCAAAAGAATGTTGAGTTCAAAAAAGCGATTAACGAACACAAAAAAATTGAGGCTATCCACGCAGCATGTGAAGGCCTTACTCAGACTCAAGTAGAAAAAGTCAAAGCACTTGCAGAAAGTCTTGAATTTACTACTGAAGAAGATTTTGGAGAAAAACTAGAGACAATCAAGGAATCATATTTTCCAAGTCAAGTTAAAGCTGCCGAATCGTCTGACCTGAACGAAGAAATTCAAATTGATGACGAAGATAAAAAAGGTAACAAATCTTCAGATCCAATGATGAATGCTTACGCTCAAGCTATCACTAAAACTTTGGCAAAATAAATAAAAAACCAATAACAAAAAGGAGACTTAGATGTATCTTTCCGAACAACTAAAACAAAAATGGGCTCCTGTTCTGGAACATCCAGAACTAGATGCAATTAAGGACCCATATAAGAAGGCTGTTACAGCCATGGTTCTTGAGAACCAACAACAAGCTATGCAACAAGACGCTGGTTTGTTAAACGAAGCAATTCCAGGTCCTACTAACGTTACAGGTGGTGTTCAGAACTTTGACCCAATCCTGATCTCTTTAGTTCGTCGTGCATTGCCTAACCTGATTGCATATGATGTTGCTGGCGTTCAGCCAATGACAGGTCCTACAGGACTGATCTTTGCAATGAGAGCAAGATATGCTAACCAAAATGGTTCAGAAGCTTTCTACAACGAAGCTAACACAATCTTCTCTGGTACTAGCTCACAAAACAACCCATACGGTTTTGCAGGTACTCCAGCAACTGACGTTGGCACTAACCCTGTTGCAAGTCTAGCAGCTAATGCTTACACAACTGGTATTGCACTGCCAACTGCTACTGCTGAATTCTTGGGTTCAGACAGTAATGCTGTATTCCAGCAAATGGCATTTAGCATTGAGAAAGTTTCCGTAACTGCTCAATCACGTGCCCTGAAAGCTGAATACTCACTAGAACTAGCACAAGACTTGAAAGCAATTCATGGTCTGGATGCTGAGACAGAACTAAGCAACATTCTGTCAACAGAAATTCTAGCTGAGATCAACCGTGAAGTTATTCGTACAATCTACACCACTGCTGTTGCTGGTGCTCAGTATGGTACAACAACTGCTGGTTACTTTGACTTAGACACAGACTCAAATGGCCGTTGGTCAGTTGAGCGTTTCAAAGGTCTAATTTTCCAAATTGAGCGTGATGCAAACGTTATTGCAAAGCAGACTCGTAGAGGAAAAGGTAACGTTCTGATCGTTTCTTCAGACGTTGCTTCAGCTATGGCTATGGCTGGTGTTCTACAATACACACCTGCTCTACAAGCTGATCTGCAAGTAGATGACACAGGCAATACCTTTGCTGGTATGCTACATGGACGTATCAAAGTGTACATCGATCCATACTTCGGTGGATACACAAGCAACCAAGAACTAGTAACAGTTGGATATAAGGGTTCTTCTCCTTATGACGCTGGTCTGTTCTACTGCCCATACGTTCCTCTACAAATGGTTCGTGCTGTTGACCAGTATACATTCCAACCAAAAATTGGATTCAAGACTCGTTACGGTATGGTAGCTAACCCATTTGCTGAAGGTATCGTAAAAGGCAATGGTAATCTAGATGCTCGTAGCAATGTATACTACAGAATCTTCGGTGTTAAGAATCTGATGTAATTGATGAAGTCACCATAGAGTGACGTTTAAGAGAGGCTCCCAAAAGGAGCCTCTTTTTTTATATAAATACTCCATAAGGAGATCACATGCCACAATTAGTACCTCAACCACAGAATACAAATTTCTTACAGTCTACAAAATTTGTATTGACTTTTCCTAGAATAAGCAATACACAATTTTTCTGTCAAGAAGTTAATTTGCCTGGCGTTTCTACATCAGAAATACCACAGACAACTCCATTTGTTGATCTATACAGACCTGGTGATAAACTAGTATATGAGCCATTGAATGTGACATTTATTGTCAATGAAGATATGTCCTCATGGTTAGAAATTCATGATTGGTTGAGAGGAATGACATTCCCTACAAACTTTGAAGAATACCAAAATCTAAAGAATCTATCTCCAATAGCATACTACGCACCAAAACCACAATACTCAGATGGTATGTTGAATATACTGAGTGGATTGAACAACAAAAAAATAACTGTACAATTCACTGATATTTTTCCAACGTCATTATCTGCAATTCAATTTAACGCTACTGATACCGACACTCCAACTATTACTGCCACGGCGAACTTCAGATATTCTTGGTATGATATAAGTAAAGCTTGACAATAATTAATTGGTTATGATATAATCAAAGTTGGTTAACTTTTATAGTTTTTTTATTATGGAAAACTTAGAACAAGTATTGAAATATTGGGAAACTGATTCTGTAGTGGATGAAACAGAGCCATCTAGAGAGATCATTCGCATTCCAAATCTTCACAGCAAATATCTAAACATTATGACTAAGCATAGAATTGCTGTCAAGAAAGCTACATTTGATTACCACAGAATGAAGAAAGTCAAGTGGGAATACTACACAGGTAAGATGGATGAAGATGAACTAAAAGAATACGGTTGGGAACCGTTTCGGTTTACCCTCAAATCTGATGTGTCTACATACTTAGAGAGTGACGGTGATTTAATTAAACTTTTAGAGAAGAAGGTATATCATGAAGAAGTCGTTGAAGTCTGTACTGCTATTCTTAAAGAATTAGCAAACAGAACATGGCAGCTTCGTGAACACATGACACATGAGCGATTCATCCAAGGAGCAAGATAACTTAGTTATCACAAAAAAGAATGAAGTATATGCACACATAGAATGTGAAAAACATTTAGCTAAAGAGCTATCTGAATATTTCACATTCTTTGTACCTGGTTATCAATTCACGCCAGCATTCAGAAATAGAATCTGGGATGGTAAGATAAGATTATTTGATCAAAGAAATAATAATATCTATCTAGGTCTTTTACCATACATAGAACAATTCGCTAGTGAAAGACAATACGATATTGAGTATGGTGATCCAAGACCAGATTTAACAGACGATTTTTCAATATATCTTGCTAATAAATTTGTAGAAGAACTAAATCTACATTCTCAAAGAAAACAAATACAAGTTCGTGATTATCAGCTAGAAGCTTTTGTTCATGGTATGCGTCATAGGAGAGCATTATTATTGTCTCCTACAGCATCAGGCAAGTCCCTCATCATATATCTATTTGTACGTCAATTCCTTGAATACAAAGGCTACAAAGGGTTAATTATAGTCCCGACTACATCACTAGTAGAACAATTATATACTGATTTTGTAGACTATTCTACAGAAAATGCATTTGATGTAGAAGCTAACGTGCATAGAGTATATCAAGGTAAAGATAAAGTATCAGAGAAGAATCTGATTATTTCTACATGGCAATCTCTGTACAAATTACCTAAAGAGTATTTTGAACAGTTTGATTATATTATTGGTGATGAAGCTCATTTATTCAAAGCTCAGTCTTTGACTACCATAATGACTTCCTGCACTAATACAAAATACCGTATTGGTTTGACTGGTACATTAGATGGTACAAAGACACACAAACTAGTTTTAGAAGGTCTATTTGGGCCTGTAGAAAAAGTTACTACAACAAAGAAGCTAATTGAAAATGAACAATTAGCAGAATTCAATATCAAGTGTTTGATACTCAAGCATTCTGAAGAAACGGCAAAAGAATTAAAGAAAAAAGAATATAAAGACGAAATAGAATATTTAATTGGTTGTGAAGCTAGAAACAAATTCATTAAAAATCTAGCATTATCACTCGGTAATAATACATTAATCTTGTATCAATATGTTGACAAGCACGGCCAATTGTTATATGATTGGATTGCCAATGCCAAGAATATAGGCAATAGAAAAGTATTCTTTATTCACGGTGGCGTTGATGCAGAAGAACGAGAACAAGTTAGACGAATTATGGAGGAAGAAAAAGATGCAATTATTGTGGCTTCTTTTGGTACTTTTAGTACCGGTATTAATATACGCAATTTACATAACATTATCTTTGCGTCTCCCTCCAAATCTAGAATTAGAAATTTACAATCAATCGGCAGAGGACTTCGAAAAGGAGCAGGAAAAGAAAAAGCAGTCCTCTTTGATATTGCCGATGACCTTCGAGTCGGCAAACACATGAACTTTACTTTGAGGCATTTCGTGGAAAGAACAAAGATATATAATGATGAAGGATTCCCTTATAAACTCTATAAAATAGGACTCAAGAATGGAACAAATTAAAATAGTCCGTCTTAAAACTGGAGTTGATATTATAGGCACTATCATTGAGCAAAATTACTCAACGTACATTAAAGATGCTATGATCATAGAAATACACGATGATCTTCGTAATCAAAAACAAGTCTTAACCCTTGCTAATTGGGCTCCTTCTTCAATCATAAAAAACAATGAATGTGTTATTGGAGACAATGATATTTTAACCAAGTTTGATCCTACAGATACTTTTGTGGAACATTACATTGGTACTTTGAAAACTATCTCTGCTTTAGCTAAAGCTAAGAAAGACGCAGATGAACTTAATGATGATGAAATAACTAATTTGATTGAAGCAATGGAAGAGAAAGAATATCATACCTTACAGTAATTAATCCTTTTATTAGCATCATTCTGGACATACTCAGTATAACGGTGTGTCAAGACCTTGTCAACACTTTTTTATGGTAAACTTATGAGTAAACAGAAACACTACGTCAACAATGAGGATTTTCTCAAAGCACTTGTCCAGTACAAAAAAGACTGTAAACAAGCGATTAAACACAAAGAACCAAAACCAAAAGTACCTGAATATATTGGTGAATGCTTTATGAAGATTGCCGAAGGGTTATCTCATAAACCAAACTTTATCAACTATCCACATCGTGATGAGATGATTGGTGATGGTATAGAAAACTGTTTAATGTATTTTGAAAACTTTAATCCAGAAAAATCTAAAAATCCATTTGCTTACTTTACGCAGATAATTTATTTTGCTTTTCTTCGTCGTATCCAAAAAGAAAAGAAACAATTATACATCAAGTATAAAGCTACACAGCAAGTTGGTGTTTTGGATGAATATGAAATGTTAGAGTTTGAAGATGGAACTACCAAACAATTTGAACTCTACGATAATATTTCCGAATTCATTGAAAACTTTGAAGAAGGCAAGCGGAAGAAAAAAGAGGCAAACAAGCCTAAAGGTATTGAAAACTTTTTGGAATAGTGATATAATTAAAGTTGGATTATTATAGGACACAATAAATGTCAAAAGTGGCGATAATTACTGATCAGCATTTTGGTGCTAGAAATGACGCTCTTGTTTTTTTGGACTTCTATGAGAAGTTCTACAAAGAAACATTCTTTCCAACTTTAAGAAAAGAAGGTATACGGCAAGTATTGATTCTTGGTGATACTTTTGATAGAAGAAAGTATATAAACTTCTATAGTCTCAAAAGAGCCAAAGAGATGTTCTTTGATATTCTCCACGAAGAAGGTTTTGAAGTATACATGTTGGCAGGAAATCATGATACATACTTCAAGAATACAAATGAAGTAAACTCTGTAGATTTGTTATTGCAAGAATATGGTAATATTCATGTGATAGACTCACCAGAACACATATATGTTGGCTCTCATCTAATCTGTATGATACCATGGATATGTGTAGATAATTATGACGAATGTCTGAGTTTTATCAAAGAATCAACATCTGATATTTGTATGGGTCATTTTGAAATTGCAGGATTTTCAATGTACAAAGGAATGCCATCAGATGAAGGACTTGATAGGAATATTTTCAGAAAATTCGAATTTACTTTCAGTGGGCATTATCACCATAAATCTTCTGCTGATGGGATTTACTATCTTGGTAACCCGTATGAGCTTACCTGGCAAGACTACAACGATTCTCGTGGTTTTCACATTTTTGATCTTGATACTAGACAGCTTGATTTTGTTCAGAACCCTAACGTAATGTTTCATAAAGTTGTCTATGATGATAAGAATAAAGAGATTAAAGAATTATCTAATCATGATATGACACCATATACAAGTAAATATGTTAAGGTGGTTGTCTTGAATAAAACTAATCCATATTTGTTTGATGTGTTCATCAACAACTTATACCAATCAAATCCTGCCGATATTACCATCGTTGAAGATTTCACAGACTTGACAGAAGGCGTAAGTGATGATATAATTGACCAGGCAGAAGATACTCTTACCATTTTAAACAATTATGTGGATGCTATCCAAGAAGATAATCTGGACAACAATAAACTGAAATCTATTCTCAAAGAACTTTACCTAGAAGCTATAAACACAGAAAAAGTATGATTATATTTGAAAAGGTTAGATGGAAAAACTTTCTGTCTACTGGAAACTGGTTTACTGAAATTGACCTAAAAAGATCGCCAAACACACTTATTATAGGTTCAAATGGATCAGGAAAGTCAACCATTCTTGATGCATTGACTTTTGGTTTGTTTGGTAAACCTTTTCGTAAAATCAACAAACCTCAACTACCAAATTCTATCAATGAAAAAGAATGTGTGGTAGAAATAGAGTTTTCTGTAGGTAAAAAAGCATATAAGATTATTCGTGGTATCAAGCCTAATGTGTTTGAAATCTACATTGACGGTAAACTACTGAATCAGGATGCAGCAGCTAAAGACTATCAAGAAGTGTTAGAAAAGAACATTCTCAAATTAAACTTTAAGTCTTTCACACAGATTGTTATTCTCGGCTCTGCATCTTTTACTCCTTTCATGCAACTATCAGCAGCAGACCGTAGAGGTATTATTGAGGACTTACTTGACATTCAAATTTTTTCTTCTATGAACTCTTTGGTAAAAGAAAAGATGGGTGAGATCAAAGATAAAAGTGTTCAATTGAAATATGATTTGGATCTGACAGCAGAGAAAATAGAACTACAGAAACAAAACATTGAAGAACACAAGAAACACAATGATGCTGAGATCGAAAAGAAAAAACAAGAAATCATTGTAAGCGAAACACAAATAGGTCATTTACAGATTGATATTGAATTAATTCAGAAACACATCAATGTACTAAATTCAAAAATCCTAAATAAAGATGTAGTAGAGACAAAAAGAACTAAACTTTCAAATCTTGAAAATCAGTTATCAAATAATTTAAGAAAACTGGATAAAGAAGTTCAGTTCTACGAAGATAACCACGACTGTCCTACTTGCAAACAGACAATTACACAAGAATGGAAAGAAAAACAAATACTAGAAAAGCAGGTTAAAAAAGGAGATATATCAGTAGCACTAACTGATATTGAGAAAAAGATTGCAGATGCAAACAATATTATAAACAAAATGTTGGAAGTTTCGAAACACATTAGTGAACATAATTCAGAGGTGATAAAACATAATGCGTCAATTACAGCAATCAACAAATACGTGGCTAAACTTAATGCAGAAATTACGGAACTCTCAAACAAAAAAGACAACCTTGAGGATGAGAACGCAAAGCTTAAAGAGTTACGAGAACAACTTGCCGGCCTTGTTAAAAAACAAAAAGAACTAGCAGACGAGAAACAGTATTATGAATTTGCTGGAACATTGTTGAAAGATACTGGTATCAAAACAAAGATTATCAAACAATATCTTCCAATTATGAATAAGTTAATTAACAAGTATCTGACAGCAATGGATTCGTTTATTAACTTTAATCTGAATGAAAATTTTGAAGAAACAATCAAATCTCGCCATAGAGATGATTTTAGTTATCATAATTTCTCTGAAGGTGAAAAGATGCGAATTGACTTAGCTATTCTGTTCACATGGAGACAGATTGCAAAGTTGAAGAATAGTGTCAACACCAATCTGCTGATATTAGATGAAGTGTTTGATTCTAGCCTAGATACTGTAGGTACTGATGAGTTTTTGAAGTTGATGTATGACGTTGGACAAGATACCAACGTATTTGTTATATCGCATAAAGGTGATCAGTTATTTGATAAATTTAGAAGCGTGATTCGTTTCGAGAAGAAAAACAATTTTTCGAGGATAGCAAAATGAGTGATATTATTAGAATTAGCACAGATGATCCATCTGGCACAAAAGTACAACAGGTTAAAGTATTAGAACTTGTACCAGAAAAATTTTCTATTCTAGATGAAGTAATGCCTGAATTTGATTTCAGTAATCCACCTACTGATCCAGTATTTCTCGCATCACAATTGGTAGAAACTTGCATTTATCATAAAGGTCTTGGTCTATCTGCAAATCAATGTGGATTAAGATATAGAGTATTTGTGATGGGTGCAGGTAATGATTATGTTGCACATTTCAATCCAAAAATTGTTAGTGTGTCTGAAGAAAAAGCACATATGGAAGAAGGATGCTTATCTTATCCATTGTTGTTCATTCACATTACTAGACCAGAAAGTATTACTGTAGAATATCAAGACTTCAATGGTGAAAAAAAGACAGCAACATATTCGGGTATAACTGCTAGATGTTTTCAACATGAACTTGACCACATGAATGGTGTTCGTTATACGAGTAAAGCAAAACCATTAGCACTACAAACAGCTAAGAAGAAAAAAGACAAACTAATTCACCGTTATAGGAAAGCAAATGAAAGATTGGCAGCACGGGTACGAACTGGATTACCTCAAATCGGTTGAATCTCTTTACGCAGCATACAACAAGTTTGCAGATTCACCTTTTGCTGAATACAAGAAAAATAACATAGCAGAAGATTTACACAAAGGACATTTGCACATACATGCAGATGGCTCTTACGTTCAAACTAAAGTAAGTAAATCTTCTCCTATTACTATGTACCAAAACATAACGATTGGAACCAAAACACCAGGTGATTGTGTTATTACCAAGCTTCGTGGTACTGACGATTACATTGAAGATGTTTGTAAACAAGCAGAAGGTAATACTTGGTTATATGTTTGGGCTGAAGATAAAACTACCAGAATGATTGCACAAAACTACTTTGATTATGTCGGTAGTAAAATTACAACATTTGGAGAAATCTATGGTATCTATTTTAAACAAGGACTAATACCAACAACATTTCCATTTGTTGACCCAGTAGAAAAGATTGCCATAAAACAGTTGCGTGTTCCTGTTAATTCTGATATTATAGAAAAAATTGCAGCTAGGTTGGAAAACCTAAATATTAAATTCCAAAATCATTATAGCAACTACAACAAGAAAAAATCTTGGTCTGCAATATCTCTGCGTGGCTATACACCAGATATTATGCGTATTGAAAAACCAGTTGAGATGAGTAAGAAATGGAAAGAGGAACACAAAGATGAAGAATTTTACTTACAAGATACATTCCTTCGCCAGGAGTTTCCAGAAGTTGAGAAACTCCTTAGTTTCTTGGGCGATGCGGAATTACATCGTATTAGATTTATGCGCCTTACTCCTGGCGGTGGTGAGCTTACCCGCCATACAGACCAAGTGGATCCAGATTCTGGTCTTAATATCAATAATTTGTCTAGGTTGCATTTCCCTATCAGAACTAATTCAAAAGTTAAATTCGGGGTCTGGGAACCAACAGGAAATAAAAAAGAAGTAAACATGAGAGTTGGTGAGTGTTGGGTACTTGATACGAGAAAACCACACACGGTCATCAACGAAGGCGATGAAGATAGAATACATCTAGTTGTTGATGTAGTGACAGACAAAAATCTTAAAGAGACAATATTATCATGAAATGGTTTTATGAAAAAAATCGTGAACTATTAGATTCATCAGTCAATAAATACTTTGAAGAAGTTCTTTGGATGTCCAAAGACGAATTTCGTCAATGGGTAATTGACCTTCGTAGGACTGTTGTAGATTTGTGGGATAATCATAATCTTCCGCCAAGAGTTGGCTATGATGAACAAGAAATCATAGAACAATTCAATCAGATGCATTCTTTCCCTGTACATAAGTTTGAAGTAATTGATGAATTGACAGGCGAAAAAGATGTAATTAGAAACACAAGTGTAGTAGGTAATGCCGTCAATCAATGGTTTCCTACCATGATGAAAACTCGTATTAACTATACGAAAAAAGATGATGGTAAATCAATTTACGATTTTTTTGCAAAGGATGAATTACTTGGAACTTTTATCACATACGCTACCCGTCATTTTAAACGTGATTCTTTTTACCATTATTCTTCTGTTGCTAAATCGAACCAGCTTGAGTGTTATGGATATCTTCCTGTATCCGATGACGCTGTTATATGGATTACTGAATTCGAGAAGGAGTTTAGGAAGCAAGAAAAATGGGACTATTGGCTCCAACCAAAAGACATAGACAAAGAGTATACTGGTTACAATGAAGAATTAAAAAATCAAAAATATCTCATTATACATAAAGATGATATAGAGAAATTAGATATACCAGAAAAATGTAAAACTAATGTTGATTATAGCAAATCAGAACATTATCAAATTCGTCCATATGAGTTTAAACAAAAATTATTTCCAGTTGGACTAAAAGCTTTTCGTGTTTCATTCTGTCAGTATGCTGTAAATTTTCCACCACTAACAGCAAAGTACCTATATGAAAAATTTACTCAGCACTTGGTTGGACAACCTACTATCCGCATTTATGATCCTTCTAGTGGTTGGTCTGGGAGGCTTCTCGGTGCTATGTCTGTTCGGGATGACCGTCATATTCTTTATATTGGGACTGATCCTAACACTGATCATAACACCACTTCTAATCGTACAAAATATCATGAAGTCGCTGATTTCTATCGTAAGAATGTTAACAAAGGCGGACTCTGGGCAGATGAACACTCCCATACAGAAACAGAAATCTATCAACTAGGATCAGAGGTTATAAGAGATGATCCAAACTTCCAAAAGCATAAAGGTAAACTGGATTTGGTCTTTACATCACCACCTTACTTTGCTAAGGAAGCATATTCAGAAGATCCAACACAATCATATAAAAAGTTTGGGCAATATCAAGAATGGCGAGAAGGTTTTTTACGACCCACACTTGAAACCGCTGTTGAATGGTTACAGTCTGACCGTTATCTTTTGTGGAATATTGCCGATGCTGTTTTTGGAGGTGATATGTTACCTCTTGAAGAAGATAGCAGAAAAATTCTAGAAGAACTTGGTATGGTATATAAAGGCAAACTTAAAATGTCTTTAGCTCAAATGCCAGGCGGCAATAGAGTTGATACCGAGACTGGTTTACCAAAAGCAAAGAACTTCTGCAAAGTAAATGGTATGTGGTTAAAATACGAACCGGTATTCGTTTTCTATAAACCTTAAGTTTACCACTAAAATTCTTGACACACACACTACATAATGATATGATGTGAAAACTTGCTGATCACGCAAGGCTTTTTTTAACTTTGTTATTTTTTATTAGGAGATCATGATATGGCACAAAAGCTATCAGCCAAACAACGTATGTTGAACGCTCTCAAGCAAACTGAAGGCTACAATACTTTCACAGTAGCACAAGCACAACGCCGCTTTGGTGTGCAAAATGTTTCTCAGCGTATTGAAGAACTACGCAAGGAAGGTTATTGCATCTATACCAACACAAAAACACTTGACGATGGCAGCAAAGTCAAGTACTACAAAATGGGTACACCTACTCGTAAACTCGTTCAAGCAGCACTCAAAGGTGGATTTAGCTTTGCTAACTAATCCCCTATAAAGAAAGAAGGAGACTACCAAAAGTAGGTCTCCTTTTTTTACACCCATGAGGATAAAATGGAAATTTCAATTAAAACAGAAGAACTAAGAAAGAAAAGCATATTCATTGCCACACCTATGTATGGTGGTATGAATCATGGAATGTATATGAAAGCATGTCTAGATTTGCAAGGCATGTGTATGCAATATGGTGTTGCTACTAAGTTTTCATTTCTATTTAATGAATCTTTGATTACAAGAGCAAGAAACTATCTTGTTGATGAATTTCTAAGTCGTTCAGATTGCACACATCTACTATTTCTAGACTCAGATATTAATTTTGACCCTAGAGATGTTATTGCATTATTAGCTTTGGATAAAGATGTTATTGGTGGTCCATATCCAAAAAAAGCTATCAAATGGAAAAACATTAGGACTGGAATGCAAAAACATCCAGAAATGGAACCACAGCAATTAGAAAAACTTGCTGGTGATTTTGTTTTTAATCCTGTCAAAGGAACAGCACAGTTTAGTGTTACAGAACCACTTGAAGTTATGGAAATTGGTACTGGCTTCATGATGGTGAAACGTGAAGTGTTTGCAAAATTTGCAGATGCGTATCCACATCTTAATTACAAACCAGATCATGTGGGTCAAGCACACTTTGACGGTTCACGAATGATTCATGCATACTTTGATACTGTAATTGATAAGGGGTATACATTTGAAGATGCTCATCAATTACTACAGAGAGCAGCAAAAGGAGAAGATGTAGAATCAGAAGCAAAAAAACTTCTAGATAAAGAAAAAGAGGCATCACATCGTTACTTGTCTGAAGATTACATGTTCTGTCAATGGTGGAGAAACATCGGCGGCAAAATCTATCTATGTCCATGGATGAAAACATCTCACATTGGAACTTATCACTTCCATGGTGATATGCCAGCAATTGCAAACTTTGTTGGAGAAATGTAATGGGAGAAGGTCGTAAGTTTGATGGAGGTAAACTGGAGTTTGGTTTACTTCCACCTTTAGCTTTAGAAGAAACCGTAAAGGTTCTTACTTTTGGTGCTCAGAAGTATGAACGAGATAATTGGAAAAAAGTACCTGATTCTAAACGCAGATACTTTGATGCAATGGAACGTCATATCTGGGCATGGAAAAAAGGTGAACAACTTGATCCTGAGTCTGGCATACATCACTTGGCACATGCTATGTGCTGCTTGATGTTTCTGTATGAACATGATATAATGTATTCTGTTGAACTTGATAATGAGGAAACAAAATGAAACTTTCAAATGAAACAATGACAATCTTGAAGAACTTTTCTGGCATCAATGCTGGAATTTTATTCAAAAAAGGAAAAACACTCTCCACAGTATCTTCATCTAAAACAGTTTTAGCACAAGCTACTCTGCAAGAAGATTTGCCACAAGAGTTTGCTGTTTATGATTTAAATAATTTCCTTTCAGTTCTTTCCTTAGGTAAAGAGAATCCAGAAATTGAATTTGATGATAAACACATTATAATCAAATCACTTGGTGGTAGAAGCACAATTAAGTACAGATTTTCAGACAAAAGTATGATTGTAACACCACCCGATAAGCCAGTCGTTATGCCATCTGAAGATATTTCTTTCACACTCAATGAATCTGACTATGATTGGATTACGAGAACTGCAAACGTACTTCAGTCACCAAACGTTGCTATTGAAGGAAAGAATGGTAAATTGAAAATTACTGCATTTGATGCAAAAAATGATGCTGCAAATGTGAACTCTGTTGACATTGGTGAAACAGAAAAGGAATTCATGTCTGTATTTAAAACCGAGAATCTGAAAATGATTCCTGGAAGTTATGATGTAACGATTTCTTCCAAAGGTATCGCACATTTTAAAAATAAAAAAGATTCCATACAATATTGGATAGCAACAGAGAAAGATTCATCAACTTGGACTAAAGGATAATTATGAATAGCAAAATGCTTTTAACTTTTACAGAAATCCTGTCAGGAGAACCGATAGCTATTAATCCAAATAAGGTTATTTCTGTTTTTACCATAAAACAAAGTGAAGATGTAGAAGAACAACAGTATGTAGGAGAAACTATTATAGTTTTGGAAGGTAGTAACGTTATTGTTGCAGAACCGTATGATGAAGTTGTAGGTAGACTGAATGGTGAATTGAATAATATGATATCATTTTATGATAGACAAAACAGAATTTTTACTGCTAACGTATAATTTGTTTTGTAATTTTATTATGGAGATTGTGAATGAACGACCAAATACTTTGGGTAGAGAAATATCGCCCTCGTAAAGTAGAAGATTGTATTCTTCATGAAAGTCTGAAGAAAACTTTTCAAGAGTATGTTGATAGAAAGGAGATCCCAAATCTCCTTCTATCTGGTTCAGCTGGTGTAGGTAAGACTACAATTGCAAGAGCTTTGTGTGACGAAGTAGGTTGTGATTATATCATCATCAATGGTTCTGACGAATCGGGTATCGATGTTCTCAGAAACAAAATTAAAAACTATGCTTCATCAGTCAGTCTTACTGGTGGAAGAAAAGTCATCATCATTGATGAAGCAGACTATCTAAATCCAAACTCAACTCAACCAGCCTTACGTGGTGCGATTGAAGAATTTGCATCTAATTGCTCCTTTATCTTTACCTGCAACTACAAGAATCGCATTATTGATCCGATTCATTCTCGTTGTGCCGTTATTGACTTCAAGACGAATGGTAGCAAAGCTAAACTAGCTACACAATTCATGAAGCGGGTTGAATGGATTCTAGGTGAAGAAAATATCACTTACGATAAAGAAGTTGTTGCCGCAGTTATCACAAAACACTTTCCGGATAATCGTCGTATTCTAAATGAGTTGCAACGATACTCTGCATCAGGAACTATTGATAAAGGTATTCTATCATCCGTATCTGATATTCAAACAAAAGAACTTATTGTTGCTCTCAAAGAGAAAGACTTTGCTGCTGCTCGTAAGTGGGTAACAAACAATCTAGACAATGATCCTGCTCGTATCTATCGTAAACTATACGATAACATGTATGATTATTTGCAGTCTAGTTCTATACCTCCCACCGTATTAGTTTTGGCTAAGTATCAATATCAAGCAGCCTTTGTCGCAGATCAAGAAATTAATCTGATGGCATGTCTAACTGAAATGATGGTTGAATGTGAATTCTCATGACTAGAACAAAAAAACTGAAAAATCCTTGGAATCAATTACTAAAAAATGTAATAGGAACTCAAAACTTTAATGCTTGGCATCAAGCAAGAGGAAGTAATCGTCCAGTTAAAAAAATAGAAATAACAGAACAAGATATAATGAATATTTTTGAGAAACAAAAAGGATTAAGTAAGTGGTTGAACATACCTATTGATCCAATGGATGTGTTTAAAAAACATTATCCTTTAGCACCTAGCATAGATAGAATAGATAATAATTTAGGATACACTCCAGAAAATATATGTATAGCAACTAGATTTGAAAATTATGGATTTAATAAGTGTTCAGACTCTACTAGACAAGAATGTATAATCAAATTGAGAAATTATACGATATCGAGTAATTTGACGGAGTTCTTCAATGGCTGACATATTTAAAGAAGTTGTTCCATCAATCCTTCAGACTAAGAAAGATGTTCTCTTAGAGGAAAACGATGAAAAAGACTATAACCCATTTATCGTAAACCGTGCTTTGTCCTATCATCTTGACTGTGTTCCTTATGTCAATCAGATGAATATTCATAATTTTTTAGATAAAAAGCTACAATATCACTATCTTCTAAATACTATCAGACCTATGAAACGGAAGTTTCAACCGTGGCAGAAGTCAGATGAAGATAAGAATCTTGCTTGTGTGAAAGAGTATTTTGGGTATTCTAACAGCAAAGCCAAAGAGGCTCTCCGGATCTTATCTGATGAACAAATCGCTTATATAAAAACAAAAACAGATAAAGGCGGAGTGAGGAAATAATGATTCGTATAGAAGATATGGTTGAAGTGACGCTAAATGAGAAAGATGATTTCTTGAAGATTCGTGAAACATTGACTCGTATTGGTGTTGCATCCAAAAAAGAAAAGCTGCTCTATCAGTCTTGCCACATACTACACAAACAAGGAAAGTACTATATTGTACATTTCAAAGAATTGTTTGCGTTAGATGGTAAGCCTACGGATATTACGGAGAATGATTTGGCACGTAGGAATACGATTGCTTTGCTACTAGAAGATTGGGGACTCCTAAAACTAGTAGATTCTAAGAAAGCAGAGGACCTACAAGTCAGTCTATCGCAAATCAAGATTATTGGTTTCCGTGAGAAAGATGATTGGCAACTTGTACCAAAATACAATATTGGCAAGAAAGCAAAAAAAGATTGACAGAGAATCCTTAGTGTGATATAAATATGACTGTAGATGCCTTCGGGGTCTACAGTTTATTAACTCGCTTAACTAAGGAGACTTACATGACTCTTACCTCACTTTTCCCTTCCCGTTCCGTTTATGAGCCATTCACTGTTGGTTTTGACAAGCTATTTGACCAACTACAAGATACTGCAAACAATATCGCAAAGAATGCTCCAAACTGGCCACCATACAATATTAAAAAAGTAAAAGACAATAAGTACGTCATTGAAATGGCAGTTGCTGGCTTTGCTAAGTCTGATATTGAAGTTACTGTAGAAGGTAACAAGCTGGTGATTAAAGGCGAATCAAACGACAATGAAGCGGAAAACTATATCTTCAAAGGAATTGCAAATCGTGCATTCCAGCGTACCTTTACTATTGCCGACAAGGTAGAGATTAAAGATGCTGAAATGGTTAACGGAATGCTAAGAGTTTGGTTAGAAAACCTATACCAAACACAAGAAACCGTTAAGAAAATTGCAATTAAAGAAGCCGATTCCAAGTAATTGGTAATAATGGTGGGGTGCAATGCCCCACCTCTTGACATTTGAGTTTGCCTGTGATATACTACATACACTATGAAAAAACCTTATCAAAAACCCAAAGAAATCTTACAGAAGGTTCGTAACCGACTTCATATTGATGAGGTCTATTACACCTATTCTCATTGGCCTATAAAGGACATAGACGGTATTGCATTTCTTCCTATCATCAAGGAAGTATCTGAACACCCTAAAGTTTTTTATATGCGTAAAGACAACCTGGAGTATGTCAAATGATTCTGAATAAATTATCACAAGCAATGTACAGCCGTAGAATTTTTAACCCTACGAATAAAAAAGACCTAGCTGCATATGGTTATTTTATTCGTAATAGTAAGTGGGAAAACGGTTGTCCATTTTGGCTTGAATGGCCATATCAAAGTGTACCTGCTATGATTAAAGATAAAATTGTTCGTAATATGTTTGGTGCTGACGAAAGACTAATATGAAAAAATATTTGGTTGAAACTGTGAGTATTTTCCGTCATCGGTATGTTGTTGAAGCCAAAGAAGAAGAACATGCATGTGATGAAGTCGTTTGTGAACGTGATAATTTAAAAGAATTTTCACAATATCATATTGATGAAAATATCACTTCCGTTCGTGAAATAGATGATGCAGAATATTTGAAGGTCTTTGATAAAGATAATGAGTATCTCAAAGATTGGGAAGAAGAACGGAAGTTCTCATTTGTCAACAAAATAGATTACAAAGACTAACTGGCTGTAGTACAATGGATAGTACAGTGGCCTTCTAAGCCTCTGATCCAGGTTCGATTCCTGGCAGCCGGACCAGTTCGGGCCGGAAGCTTAATTGGTATAAGCGTCCGACTCATAATCGGGGGATAGAGAGTTCGAATCTCTCCCGGCCCACCAAATAATATGAAAACAAAATATATTAGAGCATACATGGATGTAGCAAAACGATTTGCTGAATTGTCATCAGCAAAGCGACTACATGTTGGAGCCATCATAGTCAAAGATGACAGAATTATCTCAATCGGCTATAATGGTATGCCACCTGGTTGGTCTAATATTTGTGAAGATGTTACAGAAGAAGGAACACTCAAAACCAAACCTGAAGTAATCCATGCAGAAGCCAATGCAATTGCAAAGTTAGCTAAAAGTACAGAATCTGGCAAAGATGCTACCATGTTTCTTACTCATGCACCATGTATTGATTGTGCCAAACAGATATTTACTGCTGGTATTCAGACGGTCTACTATGAGAAAGACTATAGATCCAATGATGGTCTGAGATTCTTATCTTTATGTGGAGTAGAGGTAATTAAGTCCCCAGAGCCGTCAGACGGGTCGGAGAAGGGTTAAAAGATAAATATTGATGCGTAGTGGGTATATAAAGGAAAACCCATGCAATTCAAGATTGTCAAATGTCCAGATAAAGACTTCAAGCCTTTCGTGTCTGAGGCAGCCTCTTTCTTTGCCCAAGAACTCATCCCAAACACAAGAATACGGAATAACTGTAAAACCAAGATTGTCTTTACCAATAAGATTAAAGAATATGGTTATGCTAGTATTGCAGGTTTCAATACTAAAAAACAACCTAGAGAATTTCTTATAGAAATACATTCAGGTATCGGTGCAAGATTGATACTAGAAACACTTGCACATGAAATGGTACATGTCAAACAATATATCATGAATGAAACTGATGATGTATTGTCTAGATGGAAGAATAAAAAGATAGACCAAAGTAAGGTTGATTATTGGAATCATCCTTGGGAAATTGATGCATATGGTAGAGAACCAGGGTTGTTATATAAATTTGTGGTACTGAATTGTCTTTGGCACATATTTGATGAATTTAAAAATCCTGATGATCCAATTATTTCAATTCCGATAAAATGGAAAGTTTCATAAAAAACAACAAAAAAAGCATTGACAATTCAAAAAGTTTACTATATAATGTTAACATATTAAATTTAGTTAGAAAGATTACAATGTTGTCCATACGCAAACCCATTATAATTCAGCCAGAGTATCACACAAGTAATTGTGGAGATGCGTTATGGTTCGCCTTTGGGGTCCGTGTATAGACTAGAAATCTTAATCTAAACACAAGACCCCTAGCGTAAAAACTAGGGGTTTTTTGTTTACTGTTGGGATATAGTGTAACGGCAGCACCGCAGACTTTGACTCTGTTAGTCTAGGTTCAAATCCTAGTATCCCTGCCATGGTTAAGGAAGTGTGGATGAGTGGTTTAAATCAGCAGTCTTGAAAACTGCCGACTGTAAAAGGTCCGTGAGTTCGAATCTCACCGCTTCCGCCAGATAGGAGAAGAAATGGATATAGCAATCATACTACTAACAATATTAGGTTATTGGATAGGAATGGGTTTTACTGTGGCTGCTATGATGTTTTTGTTTTATAAGTTTGCTGTAATAGTAGGAGATATGGCTGAGAGGCTTAAGGCAGCGGTTTGCTAAACCGTCGTATTGATTAAACAGTACCGTTGGTTCGAATCCAACTATCTCCACCAATTAATGAACAAAAGGAAAGGAGTAATTATGAATGGCTGCGATAGTTATAGTTATCATTTTTTTGCTTCTTTATTTTGTGTTTAAGAATGACCTTCGGTAGCTCACGGTAGAGCAGGATGCCTTATAAGCATTTGTCCAGATAAGACCCAGGATGTGGTTCGACTCCACACCGAAGGACCAGTTGATGCAACGGTGGCAGAGTGGCCCAATGCAAAGGTCTGCAAAACCTTAAAACCGTCAGTTCGAATCTGACCCGTTGTTCCAGTTGCAAAAGTAGTAACATGTTGTATTTGTACAACACGCTTGACAAAACGATTGAGCCAATGTACAATGATGTTTCTGTAGTTGAGTTTCTTTAACAATTTGAAGTTTCTGTGGACCGTTCGTCTATCGGTTAGGACATTGCCCTTTCACGGCAGTAAGAGGAGTTCGATTCTCCTACGGTCTACCATATTAAAGTATATTCATAATAAGTATACTTCAATATGGTTTCCGGTTACTACTTTCCTGAAAGTAGCGTGTGGCGACGAGAATTGTCCCGGTGGCTATGGCACCGTTAGCGCCGTCGAAAGCAGACAACATAGCAGCGTGGACACTACGTAGCAAATCGCTGATTAGTGTTCGGACAGGGTAACAACTCAGTCTAGGGCTTGCGTGGAAAACAAGTAGCTAGACACCTTAATTTTTTTACAAAGGAGACCTGTCATGGATAGTGACAAGAGTGGTAAGATTATGGGTGCGTAACTCAATGGCAGAGTAATCGGCTTTTAACCGATAAGTTGTGAGTTCGAGTCTCACCGCACCTACCATATAAAAGTATTTTGTATCAGAATATTTTTATATGGCACTTTAGTTCAGTTGGTTAGAACGCTGCCCTGTCACGGCAGAGGTCAGGGATTCGAGTTCCCTAAGTGTCGCCAAATTTATTCCGGTGTAGTTCAGTGGTAGAACGGTGGACTGTTAATCCATATGTCGTTGGTTCGATCCCAACCTCCGGAGCCAATTATGGGTGTCGAGAAGCATTGGTGACTTCAGCAGACTGTAAATCTGTCGCCTTCGGCATACGGGGTTCGAATCCCTGGGCACCCACCAAATAAAAGTATCAAAGGCTATATACAGAATACATTATTCGTACTTGAATTATTATCAAATTTTTTAGTGAAGGAATCCAAATGAAAACTCGTGGATTAAATTATGGGGCCAGTGTTGGTCTTGAAGCATATGATATAGACTGGAACTCTAAAGAAGAAATTGATGAATTAGGTAGACTTTGTGCTAGTCAATGTATTGTTTTTGTCAATGAAAGAATACCTACTGAACAAGTATATAACATTATGACTCAATGGGGCGACTCAAGCCGAGCCCTTATACATGAATATGTTATTCAACGTAAAATTTCAGGTAGACATTGGAGAGAGATATTACTTAATTTAGGATATATCGCTAAGGATGCAGGGAAGGACATCAGTCCGGCAGTATCTATGGTAAGTTATAAAAAGGATGATGATGGTCGTCCTCGAGGCATTTTCAGTAACGGTGAATTAGATTGGCATAGTGACCAATGTGCATTTGATGATGCACAACGTATTATTGGTTTACAAAGTATAAGTGACACGGTAAACAGTCAAACAACATTTTTATGTACACATGATGCTTACGAATCGCTGAGTTCGGACATACGTAGCATGGTGAAGGAATTGATTGTAAAACACAAATGGGTTGATGGAGTCATGGCTCCGGGGTTGAACTATCTTCAAACCATGCTACTAAAATACAACATGGTGCCAATAGATGGAATGGAAACTCATTTGTATAGAGAAACCGCTACCGGGCGTCCTGGTATAAAATTTCCATCACATACATTTAATGGATTTGTTGGCATGTCGTTAGAAGAAAGCCATAGAGTCATGAATGAGTTAAAGAAAGAAGTTTATCAAGACAAATACGTATATACTCAGAACTGGCAAGATGGTCAAATTGTTTTTATGGATCAAGAAATTACATTACATGCTAGACCAACTAATGTTAGTGATGGTGATAAAAGAACTATGGCAAGAGTAATTACTTATTTAAATCATCTATATCCAGAAAATAAATTAGCTACTCATGTAAGATTTAAAGGAAAAATGATTAGTCATGATGATTTTGCCAAACTAGTGGATGCTGATAGATCATACAAATTTGAACAAGAACAAAAACTCAAAGAGATAATTTCAAAACAGTTCAAGGTAGTCGATAATAGACTTGATACCTGTACTAATTTAATTTCGGAGCTTGACGCCGACAGTCTTGATTTACTAGAATTAGTGCTTTCCATTGAAAGACAATTCAAAATTGAGATCGACGAATATGATACAAAAGATGTACGCACATTCGGAAAAATTTTAGAATTGATACAGTCTAAAACTTCAAATTAACATACTAGGGGGATTAGTTAAATGGGATAACATCGGCTTTGCAAGCCGAGATTAACAGTTCGATTCTGTTATCCTCCACCATAAATATTCCTTTACACACACAGGAATTAAAATGAAGAAATTAGTTTTTACTTTAGCTTTACTACTATCAACCAATGTATCATCCGCAACAACCTTTGTTTATAATGTAACAAAAGATGAAGTAGTACATGAATACGCATCCGAAAGAGTAAGACCAATTGCAAGTGTTACAAAATTGATGACTGCGATTGTTGTTATTGAAAGTGGTGCATCATTGAATGGAAAAGTTTCTTACAGAGGTTTCTTAGGTAAGAAAGAATTGAGTAGAGAAGAATTATTAAAGTTGCTATTGGTTAAAAGTGACAATCAAGCCGCTGAGGCTTTAGCAAAAGCATACTCAGGTGGTAGAAGTGGTTTCATTGCTAACATGAATCACAAAGCAGAACAGTTAGGAATGGTTCATACTTCCTATGAAGATCCTTCTGGCATAGGAAGAAAGAATATAAGTACCGCAAGAGACATATCAATATTGTTAAATTATTCACACAATTTTGATACAATGAAAAATCTTGCAGCACTTGAAAATGTGAAATTTACGAAACAATCAAAGAGAAAAAAGAAACAATCTTTGATGGTAGTTAATAATACAAATTACAATTTACTGAAAGAATACAAAGAGATTGAGATATCTAAAACTGGCTTTACTAATGCTGCTGGCAAATGTCTTGCAATGCTCTTGACAAAAAATGGTGAAAAATATACAATAGTAATTCTTGGTGAAAGAAATACTAGAGATGTACAAAGAGTAGGTAGAAAGATTATTGAAACATTATAGCCTCTTTAGTTAAATGGTATAACACTTGATTTGTAATCATGGATTGGCAGTTCGATTCTGTCAAGAGGCACCAAACATGCGGGATTAGTTTAATGGTAAAACGTGAGCCTTCCAAGCTCCTGTTATCAGTTCGATTCTGATATCCCGCTCCACTTATTTAAAAAATGATAAAAGTTCCTATTTACAATTCTTCTGGAGTTGCAATTGATGAATTGATCATCAATGATGACGTTGAGTACATTCCAGATAGTAGAGTATATAAAGGCAAAAATTGCTATTACAAAGGCATAGGAGTACCATATTTTTTTCATGCTATTTTAGATGTAAATAACGATGAATATGAGAATATTGGAAAACATCCCGTTTTCTATTCGGGATATTATGTTGTAAAAAAATGTTTTAAAAATAAAACTGGAATATTTCAAGAAAGATTTCAACCATTTTTTTCTGACTTCATAGGAACTTGCGGTGTTAAAGAAGGAACCGTAGTACTAAATTCAATGTCGTTTGAGAAATCTTCTGTTGAGATTTTAGATTGTATAAACTACGATAAAGAGAATGACCAGTATTATTATTTGATGAATTATAATTGCGATAGAAAATCGTATTTAACTGACGAAGAAGATCCAAAAAAACTAAGAGAACTTTTAGATTACATGATAATTAGTGATTGGAATTTCCTTTGGGATAAAGTTGCTATTAAAGATATAAGTAATAAAGGAACAGTAAGTGATGTTGCAGACCTGTTTGTTTCGAATACACTTTCTCACAAAATAGGAACAGTATATTCTGTATTGTATAGTCTTGCGAAAAAAGATTCTGGAAAATATTTTAAGTTTTTGAATGTGAATAATTTGCAGCACATTGACGATCGGTCTTTTGTTTTCAATGCTATTGAAATCTTACGGGTGAACAATGTTGATGTGAGTGAATTATTTAAATATGACACAATTAATCAAGTCTACAAAAACATAGTAATAAATTATCTTGTAACTGGAAAAAATTGTGCATATTGTGCATGTGATCTATACAAAGATCAAGGTGAAGGAATAAAAGATCAATATGTTGAATTAACTAAAAACCAATTAACGGATATTATAATATAATTCTGAGTGTAGTTCAGCCTGGTAGAATGCCTGCTTTGGGAGCAGGAGGTCGGGAGTTCGATCCTCTCCACTCAGACCATCATATAACTGACTATGAATTTAAAAAACTTTATTAAAGAAGTTCCAAACACTCTTTCTAATGAAATGTGTGATTACTTCATTGATTTCTATGATACACATATGGAATCTGCTCAAAGATTTGAAGGTAGAAATCGGAGATGGCAGCCAACATTTAACCAAATCGTGTATACAGACTTTTTCTACAATACACCATATTGGAAACCAAATGAAAGAATAACCAATGAAGTTGCTAGAGATATTAATGATCAAGCATACAAATATGTAAATGAACTTGGATTAGAAAAAACGTTTCCACCAAATCCTCTTAATGAAAAATTAAGAGTTAAAAAATATTTACTCAATGGAGAAGATGAATTTCCTTTGCATATTGATGCTTACTCTCAAGAAGCAGGATCAAGATTTTTATCCATGTTTGTATATTTGAACGACATAGAAGAAGGCGGCCATACAGCATTTCCAAGTTTAGGTGTTTCAATAAAACCAGAGAAAGGTAAGTTAGTAATATTTCCTTCTAATTGGATGTTTCCTCATATCGGAGAAAAACCAATTTCAGGAGAAAAATATTTGCTGTCAACGTACTTACATTATTCTCCGTATTCAGAATCTTAGTTTAAGTATTAGGTAATGTAGCACAATGGTAGTGCAGCACCTTCATACGGTGTGTGTTGGGAGTTCGAGTCTCTCCATTACCACCAGCGGTCCTTAGTAAAATGGATGATTACAGATGGCTACGGACCATCAGGTGGAGGTTCGATTCCTTCAGGACCGGCCAGTTTTATCCTCACTTAGCTCAGTAGGTTAGAGCATTCGCTTGATAAGCGAAAGGTGCTTGGTTCGATTCCAAGAGTGAGGACCATTTTTTAATAGGAGTTAAATATGTCTGATGGTGGTAAAGGAAGTAATCCCAGACCATATAGTGTAGATAGAAAAACATTTAATGACAATTGGGATAAAATCTTCAAAAAAGAAAAACAATGTAAATGTGAAAGTTGTAAATGCAACATCAAAAAAAGTTCTTCAGATTTTCAAGACATCCTAAGTACAGAAGATTGTGTGTTAGATGCACTAAAAGAAATGAACAGAATTAGTGATGAATGTGGTGATTATATTACTAATGAAATAAACCCGGAGTAGTATAATGGCAGTGCGGCGGTCTCCAAAACCGTTAGTGGGGGTTCGATTCCCTCCTCCGGGGCCATTAACATAACAGGAGTTATAATGAAAAAATTAAATCTAGAGGAAGTAAAAGAGTATATTCTTGCTCAGTCACCAGAAACAAAAATCTATCTAGGTGCAGATTCCGAAAGATTTAATATGAATGGTGTCTGGTATGCAGATTATACAACCGCAATTGTTGTACATATAGATGGGCGCCATGGCTGCAAAATTTTTGGTGAAGTAACAAGAGAAAGAGATTATGATCAACGTAAAGATCGTCCTTCTATGCGTTTGATGAATGAAGTATATAAAGTATCAGAACTGTTTCAAAGCCTTGCTGATGTATTAGAAGATCGTTATGTTGAAGTACACTTGGATATTAATCCTAATGAAATGCATGGATCATCTTGTGTCATTCAACAAGCAGTTGGTTATATTCGTGGTACATGTAATGTGATACCTATGGTAAAGCCAAGAGCATTTGCGGCTTCTTATGCAGCAGACAGATTGAAAGAAGTATTAGCAGCATAACAATGGTGTCCATGGTGTAGTGGAAGCATTGCTCTCTGTGAAAGAGTAGGTACGAGGTCGGTACTCGTTGGACACCCCAATTAATTATAGGAATATTAAAATGAACTTGACACCACTTAGAAATAATGTTATAGTAGAAAAACTTGAAAAGGAATTGACCACATCATCTGGTATTATTCTCAAAAGTAGCGACGAGGCGGATAAAGCAAAAGTCGTTGCAATTGGACCAGAAGTTAATGATGTTGAAGTTGGTAATGTTCTTTTAATTAATTGGAACAAAGCAACTAAATTGATGGATAATTTATATCAAATAAATGTCAATGAAGTTATTGGAGTATTTGAGTAAAGCACCGTTAGCTCAGTGGTAGAGTCCCTGCCTTACAAGCAGGTTGTCAGTGGTTCGAATCCATTACGGTGCACCAGAAATATTACCAAAAGTTTCACCATAAGTTGGCCATCTCATTGGTACAAACTCATAGCGTTCTTTTGGTATTTCATTGTATAGAGGAATAAAATTTTTTTCCTCTGTAGTGCATACACAGACGGCGTGACGATAAAGAGTTTTAGCGTAGTAATTGTTGTCCATAAAAATATTTATGCCCCGATGGTGGAATTGGTAGACACGCTGGTCTTAGAAGCCAGTGCTTCGGCGTGAGAGTTCGAATCTCTCTTGGGGCACCAAATGCGAGTATGGTGAAATCGGTATACACAGCAGACTTAAAATCTGCCGCCGCAAGGCGTGACGGTTCAAGTCCGTCTACTCGCACCACTAAATAAATGGCGGGTTGGTGAAATGGTATCACAGAGGACTCATAATCCTCAGTTCCTTGTTCGACTCTTGGGCCCGCAACCAGTTATAGATTAGTTTGTTTCCCAGAACCTATAATACAACCTTCACCTTCAAAATTTTCACCAAATTCAATTATAGTCCATGATCCTGTATCAGAATTGCTATACATAGCAATCTTAGAGACAAACTCTCTGTACATATAATTCTCAACAATAAAGTCAAGCTTTTCACCATAGTTTGTTTTTAAGTTATCCAACATCTCATTTAGTTGATAACACGCAACTGGTTTTTGTCTTTCTTCCGAATATGTAAAACTGGAAACAGCCATTAAAGCAATAAGTAAAATCTTTTTCATTTAGTTTTCCTCTTTGGATTTAATTTCGCAATCTACCCACTTTAGATTATTGTAGTATTTGTATGGCCATGTTCCTTTTGGGATCAAGCAGCGGCCAAGTTCTGGATGCTCAATAATTCTTATTTGAACTACCGACCATACTAGTAGGCATAGATACGAAATTACAACTATTGCCACTCCCCATTTCCATGCTTCACATTTGATCTTTTGAATCCTACGTCTACGTTTCTCTGCTGCAATCTTATCTTCTTTTCTTTTCTTAGCCCAAGCTATGGACTGTTCTTTTTTCATTTTCTCCATCATAGCGTACACACGGGTATATAAATCGCCCAATTCAGGAGGGCAATTGTACACCATTAGTTCTCGTAGCTCTGCTTCCATAGCAGTTAATCTACTTTGCATAAGAACTCTTTGTAACGCTCTTTTACCTAGACTAGTCTCACCGGTATAAACTTCTTTAGAGTGTTTTTCTTCTTCCTCAAAGATGGCAGAACACTTGGCATAATTCTCAAAATATACGCCAAGTTCTTCTCCAATCTGAGTGTAGATATCGTTAGGCTGCTGCTTACTTAACTCAATTACACGGTTTTTTTCCTGAACATACTGGTTGCGTTCAGCAACAGTAGGAGGGTTGTCTTTGTGGCGTGAGTTAAACTGTTCTTCAAGGTCATTAAGAACGCCTTTAACATCTCCTGCCGCACTTGCTATTTCCTTATATAGTTCACAACCTTTTTTAACCGCTTGTACTGCACCATTAGCCAAAGCAAATAGTGTTAATGGATCCATTTTCTCCGTAATAAAAATGTTGCATAACGAAGAAAACTAATGTATTATTTTAACTTCAGAGTCAATTTTAGGTGATCGGCGAAATTGCTAACTACCTGGTCAGATTGTTTCAACCACGGTCCCCAAAACCCATAAGTAAGAGTATCATATGCTTTGGTGAAATGATGATATCCATTTCTCTTTAAATCAACAAATTCGCATAAGAAAGCCGTGTACTTATCAGTCGCATCAGTTATGGTATATGAATAAGTGGGTTGTGGATTCCAGTACATTTTCACCCTTAAATTTAGTGGTTACTTACTATTTATGCCATAGAACCTCTTGATTTTCATTAAAATTTATGATACAATGCTATACATTTAACCTTATGGAGATAACATGGTAAACGTTTTAGTTCTCAAACTAGTCACTGGAGAAGATATTATGGCAGAAGTTGAGTCTGGTGAACTCGGTTATAAAGTCATCAATCCAGTTAGAATCGCTGTTATGCCTGGACCCAATGGGCAACCGAACGTAGGATTTGCACCCTGGCCTATACATGCAGACCAAGAAAAGGATAGCGAATATAATATTGCAAAAAAACATGTAGTATATGAATATTCACCAGCACAAGAATACTTAAACAACTATAATCAAATCTTTGGGTCAGGAATCGTTCTTCCCCCTTCCAAACAACTTATCACTGGCTAATGACTACATTCTATACTAATGTTCAATGTTTCGGCAACAACATTCTCTATCGTGGGATAGAAAACGGTAAACGAATCAAAGAAAAGCTTCAATATCAACCCACTCTATATGAGATGGTGAGAAAAGAAACTCCGTTCAAAACATTGAATGGAGAATACTTACACGAATTCAAATTCAATTCGATTCGTGAAGCAAGAGACTATCTAAAACAAAACGAAGGCGTTACTAATAAGAAGATTTATGGTAATACTCGTTTTGAATACAACTACATCTCTGAGCAACATCCAAATGAAGTTGATTGGGAGCAATCATATCTGCAAATTGCAATCATTGATATTGAAGTTGGTTCTGAAAATGGATTCCCTGATCCATATGAAGCATCAGAACCAATTACTGCTATTGCTGTAAAGTATCTTGGTGGTAAAACTTATGTTTGGGGTTGCGGTGACTTTGAAAATAATGATGAGAGTGTTACATACTTCAAGTGCCGTGATGAATATACCTTGAGCAAAAAGTTTCTTGAGTTTTGGACAAAAAACTATCCTGATATCGTAACTGGTTGGAACATTAAGTTCTTTGACTTCCCGTACCTCGTAAACCGATTCAATAGAATTCTTTCCGAGCAAGATGCAAAGTCACTTTCTCCTTGGAATTATATTTCAGAAAGAACAGCAATTCTAATGGCAAAAGCTCATACAGTTTATGAGTTTGTTGGTTTACCTATGCTTGATTATATTGAGTTGTATCGTAAATATGCTCCTGGTGGTGCATCTCAAGAATCATATCGCCTAGATAATATTGCTCATGTTGAACTAGAAAAACGCAAGGTTGATTATTCTGAATATGAGAATCTACATCAACTCTATAAACTAAACTTTCAAAAGTTTATTGAATATAACATTGGTGATGTTTCTCTTATTGAAGAACTAGAAGATAAACTAAAGTTGATTGAACTTGCCTTGACTTTGGCATATGATAGTAAAACAAACTATGATGATGTTTTCACACAAGTTCGTATGTGGGATACTATTATCTACAACTTTCTACGACGAGACAATATAATCGTTCCACCAACAGAAAAGAAAAGCAAATCAGAAGCGTTTGAAGGTGCTTATGTTAAAGAACCTCAAGTAGGTAAACATGATTGGGTTGCATCGTTTGACTTGAATAGTCTGTATCCACATTTGATCATGCAATACAATCTTTCACCAGAGATGCTTGTTAATTCTGAAAATTACACAGAAGAAATGTCAAGTGTCATCAACAGTCGTGTATCAGTAGACAATCTATTGAAAAAAGAAATTGACACAACTGGATTGAACAATGTAACTCTGACACCAAACGGACAATTCTTCAGAACTGAGGCACAAGGTTTTCTTCCTAAGCTGATGGCTGAGATGTATGAAGATAGAAAGAGATACAAAAAGAAATCACTTGAGGCAAAACAAGAACTTGAAAATGAGAAGAACAAATCTAAACACTTTGAGATACAGAAAAGAATAGCAAGGTTTAATAATCTACAACTTGCAAAAAAAGTATGTTTGAATTCTGCATACGGTGCGATGGGTAATGAGTTCTTTCGTTTCTATGATTTAAGAATCGCACTTGCAGTTACATCAGCAGGTCAGTTGTCAATTCGTTGGATTGAAAAGAAACTCAATGAATATATGAACAATCTATTAAAGACAACTGGAGTAGACTATGTTATTGCATCTGATACAGACTCGATTTATCTCAAGCTTGGTGGCCTTGTGGATAAAGTGTTTACGCAGACACAAACACCTGACAAAGTTATCGCCTTCATGGACAAAGTATGTGAAGATAAAATTCAACCATATATTGATCAAAGTTATCAAGAACTTGCTGAGTATGTTCATGCCTACGACCAAAAGATGCAGATGAAAAGAGAAGCTTTGGCTGATAAAGCAATCTGGACTGCAAAGAAACGATACATCATGAATGTATATAATAATGAAGGTGTGCAATATGCTGAACCTGACTTGAAAGTGATGGGTCTTGAAATGGTGAAATCATCAACACCAGCATCTATTCGTGAGAAGATGAAAGAATCAATTAAGTTAATGATGAATGGCACAGAAGAAGATGTGCAAAAATTTATTGCCGATTTCAGAGAACAATTTAAGCAATTTTCACCTGAAGAAATTTCATTTCCTCGTGGTATTCGTGGTATCAAAAAATATTCTGACTCTGTTACTTTGTATACCAAAGGAACGCCTATTCATGTTAAAGGAGCAATCATATATAATACTGCTCTCAAACAAAAAGGATTGGATAAAAAATATCCACTCATCAATGATGGAGAAAAAATCAAGTTCTCTTACTTGAAAACACCAAATCCATTCAAAGAAACAGTTATATCTTTTCCAGTAACTCTACCCAAAGAGTTTGACTTACAAAAGTATATCGATTATGATATGCAGTTCGAGAAAGCTTTTGTTGAACCAATTAAAGTCGTTCTAGATTGTATGAATTGGAATATTGAGAAGCAAAGTACACTTGAGGATTTCTTCGGATGATAATCGTCATATTAACATTATTAAATGCCATATTTTTATCTGCCGTTGCTGCATACTATTCAGTAATAGGTCTAGCAGCAATCTTTCCAGGTTCATTCTGGCCTGTCGTTTTGATGGGTTCTGTCTTAGAATCTGCAAAACTGATAACTGCATCATGGCTATATCGTAACTGGAAAACAGCACCAAAAATATTAAAGTATTATTTGACTTCTGCTGTTGCCATTCTGATGCTCATCACATCAATGGGTATCTTTGGGTATCTCTCTAAAGCACACCTTGAACATGCATCAGATATTAGTCCTGTTGCTGACAAAGTTGCAGTGCTTGATGAGAAAATACAAACTCTAAAACAGAATGTTGAATCTAATAGAAAAACACTAAAACAACTTGATGAGGCTGTTGATAATGTTATGGCTCGTTCAGATTCAGAACGAGGAGCAGAAAGATCCATTCAAATTAGAAAATCACAACAAAAAGAAAGAAATCAACTCAATGAAGAAATAACCAAAACACAAAAAGAAATTGCAAAACTAACAGAAGAAAAAGTACCTCTCACAATAGAATTACGAAAAGCTGAATCTGATTTTGGTCCTATTAAATATGTGGCTGAACTTATCTATGGATCTGGTGAAAAAGATATTATCGACAAAGCAGTAAGATTGGTAATTATTTTAATTATGATTGTATTTGATCCTCTTGCTGTGCTATTATTGATAGCAAGTAATATTTCCTTTGCGTCTTTAGAGAGAAAACCACCGAAGAAAACATATGATGAAAGAGAAAAGAACCCTGTATACCAGAGGGTACTTGAAAAAGTACAGGAAGCGAAAAGAAAGCTTGAGGAAGATCAAGATCCTCCTAATGAAGAAGTACCCAGGAAAGAAGAACCTAGACCTGAGAAAAGGTCTGATGAGATTCTACAAGTTTCTAAAGAAAATGTCATAGTCATAGACGAAGCATCTGGTGAATCAATACCACCTATCACTAAAGAACCTACGCATGAAAAGGTAGAAACGCATGTTGCTCCTGGTTTATATAAAGTTGAACATGTTGTAGCAAAAAAACTAGAACCTAAATACGATTACGATGAACCTTTAGCCTTTAAAGAAAAGGATAATAAATGAGCATATTAGATAAGATCAAAAAGAATAGCAGCATTAAAGAATCTGCTATTTTATCAAAATCAAAATTCTTTACACAGAAGGATATGATTCCCACTTCTGTACCAGCTATTAATATTGCATTAAGTGGTAAGCTAGATGGTGGATTAACTCCTGGTTTAACTATGTGGGCAGGACCATCAAAACATTTCAAAACCGCCTTCAGTCTTTTGATGGCTAAATCTTATTTGGAGAAATACAAAGATGCAGCCCTTTTATTTTATGATTCTGAGTTTGGTACTCCTCAATCTTATTTTACCTCATTCAATATTGATACCGATAGGGTGCTCCATACTCCTATTACTGATATCGAACAGTTGAAATTTGATATAATGAATCAACTAACGAATCTTGAACGAGATGATAAACTTATTATCGTTATTGATTCTATTGGTAACCTAGCGTCAAAGAAAGAAGTCGAAGATGCACTAGATCAAAAGTCTGTCGCTGATATGAGTAGAGCAAAACAAATCAAGTCTTTGTTTCGTATGGTGACACCACATCTCACTATGAAAGACATACCTATGATTGTTGTGAATCACACATATAAAGAGATTGGTATGTTCCCAAAAGACATTGTTGGTGGTGGTACAGGATCATATTATTCTGCTGATAACATCTTCATTATTGGTAGACAACAAGAAAAAGAAGGACAAGAAATTGTCGGTTATAATTTCATAATTAATGTAGAAAAGAGTAGATATGTTAAAGAAAAATCAAAGATACCTATTTCTGTATCCTTTGACGGTGGTATTAGCAAGTGGTCTGGTTTATTGGATATTGCACTCGAAAGTGGTCACGTAACAAAACCAAGTAACGGCTGGTATTCTCGTAGAGATGAAGATGGAGTGTATGAAGATAAAAAATATAGGCTGAAAGATACAGACACCAAAGATTTTTGGCTTCCTGTATTAAAACAAAAGTCCTTCCGTGAATTCATTGAAAGCAAATACTGTATTGCAAATGGAGAAATCATTTCCGATGATGAAGTGGAAGAAGTGTTTGATGTTGAAACTACAAATGGAGTGTAAAATGACAGAAGGAATAGACTATTGTTTCATCTATCCAAAAGATGATCCAGAATCAGTACACATTCGTTTACTAACTGGCAAATACGAAAATACAGTATTCAAATATGGTAAAGTAAAGTTTGAAGAAAAAAATGAGGATGTGTATTTACTTTTTGCTTATGATGTGTTAGAATCTACAATTGATACACCTAAGAAGTTGGAAAAAGATATAGACTTCAAAAATTACTTAGGTGATTTATTGGTACAAATCATGTCGGGCAATCTTGAACAGGATATTATTGATGAAACTGGAACAGACGATACTAAAGAATCTGATTTACAATGATGAGTATTTACGAAAAGTTATTCCTTTTCTAAAAGCAGAAT
>Ga0315899_10000632_pt1 | contig 42053 bp, 40 predicted proteins | sample LakEriMetagenome_2_FD_203518 | JGI IMG/M metagenome (GOLD analysis project Ga0315899, IMG submission 203518) | Freshwater fungal communities from buoy surface, Lake Erie, Ohio, United States - Buoy 4 MA112 | ecosystem: Environmental > Aquatic > Freshwater > Lake | place: USA: Lake Erie, Ohio...
GGTTTAAATAATAAAGATTATACTTCAGTCAGGCGATATTAAGATATCGCCTGACTGCTATAAAGAGTATTCTTTCTGCCAATTCCGCAGAGAATTTTAAAACGAATGTATCCTTTTGAAAGGAGGTTTCTGTCGTTAGATTTATCTTAAAATCGACTCTTTATTTTGAAAGTCCGGATTATATTTAAAGAATGGTCGGCAATCGATATGAAGCAGTGAAACAGAAAATAATTTGAGGAATTTTATATCCGACTTCAATAAATTAATAAAGCTAAGATTGACTCTTACTGTGGTCTTTTCTGCTTCCGTTTGTTTTTTAATGGGCAGCAAATTTCAGGGAGATATCAATTGGATCAACTGGATTATATTGACCCTCGGAGGTTTTCTTGTAACAGGTGCAGCAAATGGATTTAATGAGATTATTGAAAAGGATCTTGATAAATTGATGAAAAGGACTATGGACAGACCAATCCCTTCAGGAAAAATGACAACAGGACAAGCCCTTGTCCTTAGCCTGATCATGGGAATTTCTGGAACTTATCTTTTAGTAAGACTCAACTTCCCAACAGGCGTATTGGCGGTATTTTCAATTTTTTTGTATGCCTTTGTTTATACCCCAATGAAACGGAAGTCCCCAATTGCGGTTTTTATCGGGGCAATTCCAGGAGCTTTCCCACCACTTATTGGCTATTTTGCAGCCTTTGATGAGCCGCGGATTTCCTGGATTCCGATTATTTTGTTTTTAATTCAATTTGTTTGGCAATTTCCCCATTTCTGGGCGATAGCCTGGGTTCTTGATGAGGATTATAAAAGGGCAGGTTTCCGCTTATTGCCAAGCACCAAGCAGGATAAAGCTAGTGCATTAATCACTCTTTTGTCCACAGTAATCCTTATACCGGTTAGTTTGCTGCCAACTATTTATTTAATGCCATCAGGCCAGGCTTTTGGAGGAGATGTATATACAGTTATAGCATTATTGTCAGGTTTGTTTTTTGTATGGCAGGCCATTCAACTTTATAACAAGAGAGACGTAGAATCTGCAAAAAGACTTATGTATTCATCGTTTATTTACCTTCCTGTAATGCAATTAGCGCTATTGTTTGACTTTATAGTATATTAATATATAAGAAATGGAAAATTTACAAGTTGAAGATAGATTAAATTTAAAGGCAAAGAAGTTTTTGATGTGGCTATTCATAATCGCCTCCTTCATGATGTTTGCCGCATTGACAAGTGGATTCATTGTATACACCGAGGGAAATATAGAACGAGGTATTAAAGTGTTGCTTCCTAAAGCATTTATGTACAGTTCTGTAATAATTATTCTGAGTAGTCTTACAGCACATATGGCCTATTTATCCGCAAAGGGTTTGCAATTTGCCAAACAAAAACTTTATATAGGAATTACAATTTTATTAGGCATTGCATTTTTTTATAGTCAGTTTCAGGCATGGCAGGCTTTGTATAATTCGGGCGCCTACTTTGTCAATTATAATGCATCTCAGTCATTTATTTATGTATTTAGCGGAGCCCATTTAATACACGTTTTAGTCGGACTGTTTTTCTTGCTATATGCCCTTATAGGCGTTTTTCGCAATGTTCCTCAGGTACGAAATGTATTCAGGATGGAGATTGCATCCATTTTTTGGCATTTTCTTGATATCCTATGGATTTATCTATATGTTTTCTTACTTTTGAATCAATAATTACTCAATATACCATCGTTTAAATGAACACTACTGTATCAAAAATTGATGAATTAAGAACTGACGCCTGGAGCGGCGGGAAGTCACCTTTCGCTGTAGAATACGGAAAACTAATGATGTGGTTTTTCCTTTTGTCAGATGCATTTACATTTTCAGCATTTCTGATTTATTACGGAGCTCAACGCTTCAGTAAAATCAGCTGGCCTGATCCTGATGTGGTATTTCAGTCGATTCCTGGAATAACTGATCATGGATATCCTTTGGTTTTTGTGGGTATCATGACATTTATTTTGATCATGAGCTCGGTAACTATGGTACTTGCAGTTGAGGCAGGACATCGTAATTCCAAAAAGGAAGTGGTATGGTGGATGATCGGTACAATTATAGGGGGAATGATGTTCCTGGGATGTCAGGCATTAGAGTGGTCACATTTACATCATGAGGGTTATTGGTGGGGAAGTTTTCCTGCATCATACACCGGAATAGACACTGTCGGAGCTCTGCAATTTGCCAATCTTTTCTTTACCATTACCGGTTTCCACGGTTTCCACGTTTTTACCGGGGTATTGATTAATATTATCATTTTATTTATGGTACTCGCAAATGTTTTCCAAAAAAGTGGAAGCTATTTAATGGTTGAAAAAGTCGGACTTTACTGGCACTTTGTAGACCTTGTTTGGGTATTCGTTTTTACATTTTTCTATTTAGTTTAAACCTGATAATCGATTTACAATGTCAGCAGAACACACACATGATGAGCATGCTTCTGAGCATGAGGGAATGACCAAGAAAAAAATCTGGCAGGTTTTCTTTTACCTTTTGGGTATCACAGCCGTAGAATTTTTTATCGCTCTTTATCTGATTCCTAAAGGTATTTTAGGACAGGGTATTGGTAATTTCTCATATATCGTTCTTACACTGGTGAAAGCCTTTTACATAGTGGCTTATTTTATGCACCTGAAATTTGAAAAATTTGCACTCAAAACAGGGATTGTTGTTTCTTTAGTGTTCATTATCTATTTCATCATACTTATGCTCATTGAAGGGAACTACCAATTCATTCATATGAATTAATGAGTTTACCCTCTTTCCCTGTAAAGAAAATTCTGATTCTGCTAATTCTTTTGGCAGTACCCGGTACGGTGTATTATCTGCTAAAGGAAAAGGGGCAAAATCGATATCGACCTCTGAATATTTACGGTGAAAAAAAGCTTTCAGGTACTTTTTCCATCAAACGTCGTAAGCAGATTCCTGATACGTTGTATCATGTTATACGGGATTTCAAACTGCTGAACCAAAATTCTGATACGGTTAAATTTCCTGCAGATAGCAATCAAATTACCGTTGTAAATTTTTTTTATACCCGTTGTTCACTCTTATGCCGAGATATCAACAAGGATTTGGCAAGGGTAGCTAAAATGTACAACAAGAACCGTTTGATGCGATTTATTTCTATTAGCGTAGATCCTGATTATGATAGCCCGGCCGTACTTGCTGAATACAGTAAGCCTTTTACCTCGGAAAATAAAAAGTGGGATTTTTTAACAGGTGATAAGGAACTGATCTATTCTCTTGCTAAAACTGATTTTATGGTAGATGCAATAGCAGACAGTACCGGGAACAACAATATTGTGCATAGTCCTATGCTTATTTTGATTGACCCTCAAAAACGCATAAGAGGATATTACGACTCAAGTCTTGGTCAAGAACAGGTTACATTATTAAGTGATGAAATTAAATTATTGATTACAGAAGAGCTTAGAAGTATTAAAATTCGTTAAGCAATAGTCATCTTTTTCTTTTCTAAATTATAATTATGAGTGATAAACAGATTTCAAGAATTATAACTGCAGTTTCAGTTTTTGTTCTTATAGTAGTTGTTGTTTTACAAAGTAAATTACTTAATATTTTTCCTGATAAGGATGCGATCCCAGGCTGGGTATTTTCCCTTCCATTATTCAATGCTGTAATTAATGGTACCTGTAGTGTTCTTTTAATTTTATCTCTTTATTTTATCAAGAGGAAAAACATAATAATGCACAAGAATATAAATATTCTTACGTTTATTCTTTCCTCACTTTTTTTGGTTTCATACATCATTTTTCATGCCACAGGAATAAAAACTACTTATGGTGGTGTTGGATTCATTCGTACGTTATATTATGTGATTCTGATAACCCACATCATTCTGGCGGCCATCGTACTACCACTCGTATTATTTAGTTTTCAGAAGGGTTTACAGATGAAGGTTGAGCAACATAAAAAATTGGTTCGCTGGACGTATCCGATATGGTTATTTGTTACTGTTAGTGGAGTAATTGTCTATTTGATGATTTCTCCATATTATTCTTTTTAGTTCGCTTTAATTCAATCAGCCTACTGTAAACTTAATATTGAGCTTTGCGATCTTTCTTAATTGCATTGCTTTTGGCGTATATTTGAATCATGAAATCGTTTAGAAGAGTATTTATTTGTTTTATTCTGTTTTTTTCATTTCTGAGCTCTGCTGAAGTATCAGCGCAATGTTCTATGTGCACATTAAATGCAGAAAGTTCTGTTAAGAATGGCAATAATCAGGGTAAAGGTCTGAACAATGGTATTTTATATCTTTTAGCCGCACCTTATCTCGCAATTGCCGGAGTTGGGTTTTTATGGTACAAGAAATACAGGCGTAAAAATGTCAACTTAAATATTAAGGATAGTAAGATTAATTTGAATTAATTAATCTTAATTTCTGTTGGCTATCTGTTTTTTTAAATTCTTTTAGCTAATACTTATGGCAAAAACTTCTCAATTTACAGCAATACTGACCTCCAAATGTCCTAAATGTAGAAGAGGGGATGTTTTCTCGGGTACACTGTATGGACTAAATTTTCAGGAAACCAATGATCGTTGCGCTCATTGCGGGATGAAGTTTGAAGTTGAACCAGGATTTTTTTACGGGGCAATGTACGTTAGTTATGCATTTGTAGTTGGAGAAATGCTTAATGTGGGTTTATTCACTTACCTGATCACTGGAAATGATACTTCACCCTGGCTATATATTTCAACAATTATAGGTGTAATTTTATTGCTTACACCAATCAATTATCGCTATTCCAGAATATTGTTGCTTCATTGGCTGACCCCGAAAATTAAGTATTATCCTGATTATGACACCGATGATAAACCCGGCAACATTTGATTTTTTAGAAGAACTAAGTTCGAATAATAATCGAGAGTGGTTTCTGTTAAATAAATTAAGGCATGATAATGCAAAGGCAAATGTGCTGGAATTTGTAAATACTCTGATTTTAAAGCTTTCTAAGATTGACCCTTCCATATCCGCAGACCTTGATGCAAAGAATTGTGTGATGAGAATTTATCGTGATGTCAGGTTCAGCAAAAATAAAACTCCATATAAAACCAATTTCGGTGCCGGTTTTTCCGAGAATGGAAAGAGTTTTAAAGGTCCGGGTTATTATCTGCAGATTCATCCTGAAAAATCTCTTATTGCAGGAGGATACTGGATGCCCGAAGGAGATCACCTTAAATCGATACGACAGGAGATAGATTATAACGGAACCGATTTTCACGAGATTATCGATAATAAGGCATTTATTAAATACTTCGGCTCCCTCGATGAGGAACATAAACTAAAAACCTCACCCAAAGGATATCAACCCGATCATCCGGATATTGAATATTTAAAGTTAAAAAGTTTTACATTTAGTCATCCTTTGACAAAATCAGAACTGATGAGTTCAAGCGCTGTTGATGAGATTTGTAATGGATTTGTACGATTATATCCTTTTATTTCGTTTTTGAGAAATTCGGTTTCATAAAATATTTTAGCATGTTAAAATCTGTTTATTCTTCACTTTTCCTGTTTTTAGTTATTGGTTTGTTGGCTTCATGTGTTGTGATGTCGACAAAAAAGTATAATACCCTGATCGCTAAGAAAGATTCTCTTTCACTTGGTTGGGAAGCTGCAAGGATGAAAATTACCTCATTGGAAGAGGAAATTGCTGGATTGAAATCAGATAGGGTTTTACTCCAGACTAAAATAACAGATCTTGAAGAAAAGATTAAAGGAATGGACGACAGTTTTACTTCTTTGCGTTCAAATTCTTCTTCAGAAATTAAAAAGCTTGAGGAAAATTTAAGGAAACTTGAGTCAGATCTTAAAAAGCGGGAAGCAAGACTGAATGAGGTTGAGGATATTTTACGTAAAAGGGATGAGGCAACGAATGCTCTGAAAAATAAATTGCAAAAGGCATTATTAGGCTTTCAGCAAAGTGGTTTAACAGTTGACATCCGTAATGGCAAAGTGTACGTTTCTCTAACCGATAAGTTATTATTCAGCAGCGGAAGTATCATTATTGACGATAAAGGAAAGCTAGCTTTGGGTGAGCTTGCTAAAGTTCTAAAAACTCAGCCCGAGATCAATATATCTGTTGAAGGTCACACGGATAATCAACGGGTAGTAAATCTTGGCCAGATCAAGGATAATTGGGATTTGAGCGTTCTGCGTGCTACTTCTGTTGTGAGATTTTTAACCGAAGTAGAGAAGATTGAAAACAGTAGAATTACAGCAACAGGCAAAGGAGAATATCAGCCAATTGAACCGGGCTCAGGTTCTGAAGTGAGAAGCCGGAACAGAAGGATTGAAATTGTACTTTCTCCTAAACTTGATGAATTGTACAACCTGATTAAGTAAAGTTTAAATTTTAATATTTTTTTCAAGTGCGGAAAATTTCAGCTCTAAACTTTTTGTGAGTTAGAATTATAGTCTCGCTGGGGTATATTTATATTTTATAATTTTCTCTTGTTTAAGAAAGCAGGTTCAGTGTCTCTTCTGTCCTGCCAGCCCCGTGTTCTGCCCTATTTTTTTGCCGGGAATTTAACAGATATCATGAAATTCCGTATCGCAAAAAAGATAGAGCTGCCACCCGGGTTTGTTTAACATGACCTATGCTTCTATTACCGGAAGCCCGTCCCGATGAAAAACAGCTCCGGGTAAAATAAACCTTACCGAAGGAGGTATCTTCCGGCTACTGGTTATCTGAAATAGACTAGAATTTCTTGCCGGAAATACTCCGTAGGAAAGGGCTGAACTAAGCTATGAAACACAGGAATTGGTTTCAAAAATCAAATAATACAAACCTATAGCATTATGAGAAGAATTAAAATACCTTCAACCCTTCCTTATATCGAACTCAGGTTAATTTAAGTATTAAAAAGGACTATCCAGATCTTTAAAAAGCGGTAGCACCTTATCTTTTTCTGAAAGAATTATTTCGTTTGCAGCAATTCCCCAATCAATATTCAAGTCATGATCATTCCAGACAACACCAAATTCCGAATTTTTATTATATTGATTTGTTACTTTATAGGTAAAGATGGTATCATCCACAAGAGTAACAAAACCATGTAAAAATCCGGGGGGAATCCACAACATCAGGTGATTCTCTTCAGATAATTCTAATGCAACATGTTGCCCATACGTTTCTGAAGATTTGCGTATATCTACAGCAACATCTATAACCCGCCCTTTGATCACTCTTACTAGTTTGCCCTGGGCGTGTTCAGCGGATTGTGCATGAAGACCTCTCAAGGTTCCTTTTTGTGAAAGTGATTGATTATCTTGAACAAAACTGTCAGCTATACCTGCTTCATCAAAATTTCGCTTACTGTAGCTTTCATAAAAATATCCCCGGTCATCTTTCCAGATTTTTGGTTCTACTATAAGTAAATCCTTGATTTTTGTCTTAATAAAGTTCATTCGGTCTCAATAAATTCCATTAATGTACTAAAAACTACAAATTTATTTAGGAATTCTGCCGGAGCATAATTCTGAAGTTGATCAGTATTCAAGCGTTTGTAACTATTGTATTTTTCTACAGATTCAGCAACAAATTGAATGCAATAAGTATGGCCTTCATTTGGGGAATCTAGCACCTTAAGTACTCTTTGTGAGATAAAATGGTCATGAATCATCATATTTTTTAAATAATCATTCTTTAGCCATTTGATCCAGGATTCATGTATTTCTTCATCCAAAATGATGGTTATGTTATATAAGATCATACTGCGAAGATAGTTAATGAGTTCTAAAAATTTCAGAAGTGAAAATTAGCCAAGTTTATCTCCCCTAAGCTGTCGGAAGCGTTTTCTCGCTTCGATAATATATAGACTGCCTGAGTAGTCATCGATGATTCTCTGATAGAGTTCGATTGCTTTTTCAGGTTGATTGAGCTTTGTTTCATAGATATCTGCCAAAATGAATAATGCATCGTCACCCCAAAGCTCTGTGCTGAAATTAGTTATGACAGTTTGCAGATTTTCTACTGCCTGATCAAACTTGCTTGTATTGATATACATTTTTGATTTTACCATCAATATATCATCAGCAAGTGAATTAGTAGGGAAAAGAATGTTTATGCTATCTAAAATTTCGAATGCTTTTTCCTGCTGATTTTTGAAGATGTTTAATTCTGCTTCCGAATATTTTTTTAACGCAGCCGTATCATTTTCGTTTTGGAGGTTATCAGAAATTAGCAGACTTAAATTCAGGGCATCGTTGGCAATTAATTGCGATGTTGAACTTTTCAATATATCCAGCTGTGCTTTTGCCCACAGAAAGTCTCCCTGAAAATAGGCTAATCTTGAATTCTTGAATTTAGCCTCTTGGCCGTAGACTTCATTTGAGAATGATTTTTCAACTTGCCCGAAGATTAATGCCGCCTCCCAAGGTTCTCCAGACAAGGTATAAATATCGCCCAATTCTAATTTTGTTTGAGCAATGATTACCGGAGTAATTCCCGGCAATTCTAATAATTTTTGAAGATTATCAGCTGCTACTGCCGGCTTTTTCAGATAAAATGCCTGAAGATTGGCAAGTTGTCGTATTGCAAATGCAGTACCTGAACTTCGCCCAAATTCTTTTAATAATGACTCGTAATCATTCTCAAGATCAATAAGTTCGGTTTTATTGAGATTGCCCTTAGTAAGTTGTATAGTTTTTACGTTTAGTAAATCGATTTTCGCAGGAATATAATATCTGCTTTTTTCACCTTTTGCAATAAGATAATTTAGCGCCTCTACTCCTTGTTCATAGGCTAAATTTGAAACCAATAATTTTGATAATTCCAAAACTCGTTCTCCCTCTTCTTTTAGTCTGCGATCAAGGGCAACAGTTTGACGTAATGCCATATCAAAATCTTTTTGTTGCAGGTATTGCCAGGCGAGAAACTCTGTTAACACAATATTTTGAGCATCCTTTTGTAATCGCCTTAAGATTGCTGTTTTTAGAATATCAAAGTCATCCTTACCTTCCAAAATACTGCCCAAAACATTTTGGGCTTGTTGCAATGCTTCAGGATTTATTGTCAAGAGCATTAAATACTCTTGAATAAGCATCATCTTATCTTTTCTATAGCGGTATAAACTTAATAGATCATAGATAAATGTTTTTTCATCATTTAGAATTTTTCTGCCGTTTAAAAAGGTCTTGATTGAAAAATCATATGCCTCTGCTCGGTAAAAAGTGATGGCCAAGTCTTTTATAGCAAATTCATTCGCAGGTAGATTTTTAATCAGATTATTATAAAGATTAGTTGACTTCTCCTGTTCACCGCGCTCCTGAAAAACCCTGCCAAGGTCAACGGGATAGTTATAATTTTCAGGATTGTTCTTTTGAAGAATCCTGACTAGTTTCTCTGCTTCCTCAAACTTTTTTATCCGGAGCAGACAGGTAAAATAAGGGTCGTAATAGCTTGCATTTTTTGTTCTGTTGAATAGCTTTTCATAGATTAAAGCGGCTTTTTCATAATCTCCCGACTGAAAATATTGTACTGCTATCGCTTCATCAGGATTAAGCTGGGCCTTCACTTCTAAAGTGATAGATACAATCATTAGAAGGAATAAAAACTTTTTCATCGAGACTTGAATATTTGTATGATAATATAGCCTGAGTTAAATTTAAGATGCGGAATATCCATTTTGGATCAGAATAAATTTCGCTTTATTATCATACAATAATAGAGAAAAAATCGCTTGTAGTTTAAATGTTACGATTTCGGTTAACTACTTAAAAATGTATTTACTAACTTGACTGATTAGTTGACCAATTAGTTTATTTCGTGATTTATTTTCTGAAAAGCTTAATTTCATTTTTTTGGCATTTTTATAATTACTGAAACGGTAATTCGATTTAATTTTAAAATAGAATGTCGGGATTTAGAATTTGTATTGTCTGTTTTCTTATCGCTTCCATAGTTTCCTGTTCCATGGAAAAGGCAAGTAAAAGGATACCTATTGAAAATTTTTTCAATGTTCCAATTAATACATCTTATCTGATTTCGCCTGACGGGAAATATATCTCTTACCTAAAGCCCGACAACAACAGAATTCATATCTATGTTGAAACGATTGATGGAAAAACGACTACTCAGCTAACCTGTGATTCCAACCGGAGCATCGCTAATTATTTTTGGGCAAGTAATAATGAGATTCTATATTTAAAGGGAGGAACCGAAAGTATTGATCCTGGTCTGTTTGCAGTAGATATAAACGGAAATAATAAACGCGAGTTAATCTCTTTTCCAAAGACCAAAATCAGATTGATTTCTTCTGGTCCGGTAAATGATAGCCAGATTTTAGTTTCTCTTAATAAGCGGGATTCTACTCTTTTTGATGCTTACCGATTAAATATGAAAACTGGTAAGCTTTCTTTGTTATTTCAGAATCCCGGTAATATTACTAAATGGTATTCTGATCCTTCCGGAAAGTTAAGAATGGCCATTGCCAGTGATGGAGTTAATGAAACCATATTGTATCGTGATAAAGAAAGCGACAGCTTCAATAGTGTATTAACCAATAATTTCAAGACTAGTATTATGCCAGTCAGCTTTAGTGCTGACAATGGTTCTATTTATGCCTTATCCAATAAAAATCGGGATAAAATGGCTCTGGTAGAATTGGATTGTATAAGTGGAGAAGAACACAAAGTTATATATAGCAATCCTAAGGTCGATGTTTCTGAAGCCATATATTCTATAAATAAGGGGAAATTAATTTATGCTGGCTTTGAGACATGGAAAAAGGAACGACATTATCTTGATAGTTCATTTAAAGATATCTTCAAAAAGCTCGAAGTATTATTACCGAATACTGAAATTGTGCTTGCCAGTTCAGATGCCGCAGAAAAAAAGTTTATTGTCAGAACATATACAGATCGCAATCCTGGATCATTTTATTTGTACACAATAGAGGATGATAAGCTGGTCAAATTAAGTGATGTAAACTCTTCCCTGAAAGCAGAAAATATGGCAGAAATGAAGCCAATAAGCTATAAAACCCGGGATGGGTTAACTGTGAATGGTTATTTAACTCTGCCCAATGGCATGCTATCGAAAAATCTTCCGGTAATTGTAATGCCACATGGGGGGCCAGACTCTAGAAATAGTTGGGGTTATAATTCTGAAGTTCAATTTCTTGCAAGCCGTGGATACGCAGTTTTTCAAGTTAACTTCAGAGGATCAAAGGGTTATGGAAAGAATTTTTGGATTGCAGGATTCAAGGAATGGGGTGCTAAAATGCAGAATGATATAACTGACGGTGTCCAATGGCTTATCGCTCAAAAGATTGCAGATCCTTCAAGAATTGGTATTTATGGTTTCAGTTTTGGGGGTTTTTCTGCACTTCACGGACTAATATCTAATCCGGAGCTTTATAAGTGCGGAGCTTCTTACTCCGGATTCACAAATTTATTCACATATTTCAAGGATATTCCACCCTATTACAGGCCTTATTTGCAAATGTATTATGAAACTGTTGGTAATCCTGAAACCGATGCGGATTATTTCAGAGCAGTTTCCCCTATTTTTCATACTAATAAAATCAAAGTTCCTGTTTTGATAGCACAGGGTGCACTGGATCCACGGGTTAATATGAATGAAACTCACCAGTTTGTGAAGGAGCTAAAAAAGAAGAAAGTACCAGTTACCTATATTTTTAAGGAAAAAGAAGGACATGTTTTTAGGAATAATGAAAACCGACTTGAATTTTACAAGGAACTTGAGATATTCCTCGAACAAAATTTAAGCAGGGAATAAGCGGATGCAAGAGTATCAATACATATACCGCAAGAACTATACTCTGGTTATAATCTTCCTCTTTCTCACAACATCTGCTATGGCCGGTGCTTTATATTTGGCCTATAACCTTACTTCGAGATATGTTGAGAATGATTTTGCATCTCAAAAGATTGATGTACTTGAACAAACGGTGAAGCCCTACAATGATTTCTTTCAAATTAAAATACCAGAAATTTCATTTTATCAGGGTTATTTAGACTCTGCCCAGACTTCCAAATATATTGATACTATTTTCAGAAAATTTAGCTTCGTTGAAAGGGTTATATTTTATGATACAGAAATCAGTAATCATAAAATTGACGACGGGATTAGAGTAAATAATTTTTCTATGGGTCCCAAGTCGATTTTTCAGTTTGGGAGAGGTCTTCCTCAAGATTCGATTTTACTCTATAAAAATACGAATCCCGATACTCTCTTTAACTTAGAATTAGGGGATGAGTTCAATAAAATGGCACTTAAGTTCAGTGGTTTTATTGAATTGGCAGATACAGCTAAAGCCTTAAATGATGATGATCGATTTAGTGTTTTTTACAGCATAAGGGCTAATAGAATAACCTTTATGAATATTCCACGACGAGAGGAAATTAAGATTTATAATGAATTGATGTATAAAAAGAATTCGATTTCTCCAATTTATGAAATGGATATGCTTACATTTTATTTAAACCCTCAAAAGCTGGAGATTATAAATTCACATCCTGAATTATACCAAAATATAAGTATTAAGCCCTTGGTTTATGAATCAATAGATAATGATGCCGGCTTTGTGGACAATGACCTGCCATTATCTGGTCCTTTCTCTGATTACAAATTATACTTCAGTTCAGGAAAGGACTTTTTGAGGAAGGAGGTAAACTCCAGGTTCAGACCGATAGCATTCGGCTTATTTATCATCTATTTTGTCCTTGTTCTTATTGGGTATCTAATTTTTAGAAATCTGAATATCAATAGTAAACTATTCAAGCTTCAATATGATTTTATTAATAATCTGACTCATGAGTTTAAAACTCCTGTTAGTGTAATAAAAATTGCAGGCAACAATATCAGGAGTGCTTCAAATTTATCTGATCGTGAACGCCTTCATTATGGTAAGATTCTTGATGAAGAAGCGGATAAATTAAATGATTTAATGAATAGATTATTGTCTTTTGCTCAGATTGAGAACAATGCTATTAAGTTGAAACCTGAAAGTATTAACCTGGAAATTTTCTGTCGGAATATGGTTGATAGTTATCAATTAAAATATCCCGGTTTTGATATAGAATGTGAAATTAAGGGTGTAGAGTATTTTAATTCTGATCCGGTACTTTTGGGCAGTATTTTTCAAAATTTAATAGATAATGCCTATAAATACTCGAATCCTGACAGGAAAATTTTAAGAATCGCTATTCAAAGGGTTAAGAATCGGATTGAGTTAAAATTTTCTGATCAGGGTATTGGTATTCCGGAAAAGGATATCAGAAATATATTCAAGAAATTTTATAGGGTTCAGAATCAATATAATCAACAAGGTAGTGTGGGATTAGGTTTGGCTTTCTGTGCAGAACTGATTAAATTTATGAGCGGAACAATTACAATAAAAAGTATTGAAGGGAAAGGGACAGAGTTTAGAATTGAATTGCCTTACGAAATATAGCCATGGGAAAAGAAATAAAAATTGCAGTTGTTGAGGATGATGAGAATCTTCGATTTTTGGTTGCACATCGTTTGCAAACTGAGGGATATAAAGTTGTAGAAGCTGCAGATGGTCAAGTCGCCGAGGATTTGATAATGAATGAAGAACCAGATATTGTTTTGCTTGACTGGATGTTGCCAACAAAACAGGGTTCAGAAGTTTGTCAAAATGTACGTAAGCTGGGGTTTGGTAATTTAATTATTATGATGACTGCCAAGGCACAGGACATTGATAAAATTGATGCTTACAATTTTGGAGTATCTGATTATGTTACTAAACCCTTTAATATGGATGTCCTTGTGGCATTAATTGAAAATAAGGTAAAGTTCTTTATCAATAACGAGAAGACTGAAATTTATAAATTTGGAAATATGGAGCATCATCCGAATACTCATTCTTTGATGCGGGAAGGAAAGAAAATTGAACTTACAATACTTGAAAACAGGATACTCTTATATTTTTTAAAGAATGCAAATACTGTAATTAACCGTGATGAGTTAATGATGGTAGTTTGGGGATATAATTCTGATGTAAATACGCGAACGCTCGATATGCATATTGTAAGGTTGCGTAAGAAGATTGAGAGCAATCCAGACAGACCACATTTTATGCAAACTGTACGTGGCGTAGGTTATAAATTCATTATTGATTAAGCGCTAAGAAAAGAAAAACTGCCATACAGAGTTACAGTTTGGCAAGCATTATCTCAAAACGTTCTCTCCATTCTAAGGTAAGTTCTTTTAGATTGACAAGTCGCTGAAGCCATTCCTTGTTTTCAGGGTCGTGATATCTTACATAATTTACATTCATTACTGAAATCCTTTCAGGGTGTGAGCTGATATGGATCAGCTTATCACTTTTTTTAACCTGGCCTGTTTTAATTGTTCTGAAATAAAACCCTGTAAGTCCGCTTTGTTGTAAATGAACCGGAAACTGTTTGTAATTGTACCTGATTCCAATCATATAGCATGGTCCTCGTGGTTCTGAAACCTCAACTATAGATTCGCCCAGTTGATAGCGGTCGCCTATAAAGACAAATTCTTCATGGGCATTCTGACCATTTAGGGTAAGGTTTTCGCCAAATGCAGCAGGTTCCAGATTGAATCCAAGTTCTGACTTCCATTTTTTAAAATGATCGGAATTATAACAACATACTGCTTTATCATTACCACCATGATGCTTTTTATCGACAATAATGTCACCTTCAAAACCTGTCATCCCAAGTTCTATAGCATCACTTGATATGGCTTGTTTTCGGAATGCCGAATGTGCTTTTTGGTGGTCAGAAATCAATAGCTCAGCATGCCCAAGTATATTGATTGATGAAATACTGATATCTTTCATCCGTTTATTTATTGATTTTTAAAGGTGATGAAGCCCATCTGAATAGCTTGGCCAGACGCGCGATTATGATTTATAATCCCCCAAGTCTGTGGTTTGGATAAAATCATGATGGTTTCATAAAGTGATTGAGCCAAATAAAATAAGCATTAGATATTGAAGGATTAAAATGCCATCTAAAAATAAAAAGTAATAATATTCATTTTTTTTCCATTTTGATTTGAAAATTAACCATTCACATAAAATTATGGTTAGGCTTAGACCAATAAAGTCAGTATCAAATTGATCATTGAAAACAAGCAATAAGATGAGATATGCTCCCAAAAATCCCTGACATATTAACAAAGACCATTTTTCTCCAAACAAAACAGGAATAGTTTTCAGCTCATAAAATTTGTCCTGATAGATATCACGCACATCGAAGGGAACTGCAATTGCTGCAAAAAATAGAAAGCGATTTACAATTAGTATGATTGTATCATTTAAAGTAACAGTAGTCACTTTATGGCTTTCCAGTTCAAGAATCGGAAGTAATACACAACTCAGTGCCCAAACCGAAGCAATCAGGAAGAGCTTTATTCCGGGAATGTTCCTTATTCCGAATTTCTTATCTTGAATTGAAAATAGCGGAAGGTTATAGGCTATGGATATAAAAGCTAGTATGAGCAGTAAAATCTTTGATGAGGTGCTCAAAAATAAACTAAGTGGGATAATTGACAAGATGGCTATCATGCTGATAGTAATCATGAGGCGGTAGTGTGAAAATATCCACCTGACTCTAAAGGATGTTGACCTTTCCGGATTTTTCGGTTTAGAAAGAAATATGCTAAAATTATAAAGGGCTATAGTTGAACTAAAAAGAAGTGCCAGAACATAAATGTCTGGATTTACTTTAAGTAATTGATAGGTTACCATAGCCTGGGCTACCGCACAAAGAGCAATAAAAACATTGCTGAACAAAAGGAGGTCGATACCTTGCCTAAGGTATTTGTTCATAGATTGAGCCAGGTATTTTTTCAGGAATCTCCACAGCGCAACTCAAAGATCGTAATTTCAGGTAAAATTCCAACCCGTCCAGGATAGCCTAAGAATCCAAATCCTACGTTAACATACAGCTGTTGCTTTCCCTCTTTATATAGCCCTGCCCATTCTTTATAAACGTATTGTGCAGGGCTCCACTGAAATTTTTCGGTTACCAGACCAAATTGCATGCCATGTGTATGACCACTGAACATGGCATCGATTTGTGGATATTCCGGTAAAACCTGAGCCCGCCAGTGTGAGGGATCGTGAGATAGTAATAGTTTTACAGGTACATCGTCTGTATCTTTTATTGCCAGATCCATGCGGCCGTATTTCGCAAATCGACCTACCCCCCAATTTTCTATTCCTAAAATTGCAAGTTCTTCGCCATCGATTTTTAACCTGCGATTTTCATTGAGCAGTAAATTCCACCCCATGTTTTTATGAGTTTCCTTTACATCGGCCAGATTTTTAATTTTAGCTGCAGAAGTTCCCTTTCCGTAATGATAATCGCCATAATCATGATTTCCTAGTACAGAGAACACCCCAAGAGGAGCTTTAACTTTTGAAAAAATATCCTGGTATTCATACATTTCAGATGCGACATTATTTACCAGATCTCCAGTAAAAAATATCATATCCGGTTTCTCTTTCATTAGCATGTCAACTCCGCCGATAACTGCCTTTCGATCGTAGAAGCTCCCAGAATGAATATCTGAAAGTTGGCCGAGTTTTATGCCATCAAATGTTTTGGGCAAATTTGGTAAATAAAGAGTCTTGCGCTTAACTCTGTAATCATATGCGCTTGAAACAACTCCATAGCTTAGAGAAGCTAATGGAATGGCAGCAACCAAAGTCCCGGCTTTTATAAGAAATTCAGAACGTGGAATTGATTTTTCTTCAGTAATAATATGCTCTTTTTTTCGATTAAACTTTCTTTTGATCCAGATGGAAATTCTTCGTAAATCATCCGCAATTAGAAAGGGAAGAATGAAAATTTTGGACACAAAAGTCAGGAAGAAAACTACCAGAATAATTGACCTAAGCAGAAATTTAATGTTAAAAAATATACTTACGAATACTCCGGCTATCAACAGCAAGGTATATCCCCACCATATGTAAGTAAATGAAAGGTGTTTTTGGCCTTTCCATTTCCAGCTGACAGAACGGATTGCCTTGTATATGTATATATCAATAGCAATCAGCAGAATACTGATGATTATTAATCCAAAAATGCGGTTAGCCATTATGCTTCAAAGTTTGAGAATTCGGGACTTAAAAATTATCCCGGTCTTCGTTATACTCATCATCATCCTCAAACTCAGTATTGAAAAGGCTATTAAACATATCATTAAAGCTAAATCCTTTATCCAGGAAGGATTTATTGATCAGTGAAAATTCAGATAGACCATGCAATAAGAATTCCATTAAGAGAATCTGTTGGTTTTTGCTGAGCGTCTTGTGAAAAGTTTTTATAACAGTTTTTAATCCGGGTACTGATTCTAAGGCTTTGGTATATTCTTCCAATGAAAGATCATCAACCAGACTTATAGTATTACCACTTGCAAACCAGTTTATAATTTCTGTGTATGGGTTGGTAGCTTTCGCTTTCTTAAGTTTTTCAGGATCAGGAAAGTAATTAAGCATTAAGGTTTTAATTGCTTTACCAAGTAAAATATTCGCCACCTTACCCGGACCTTCTAGTTCCCCTTCATATACAAGTTCAATTTTTCCGGTTATTGCAGGAATTACACCCAGAAAATCTGATATCCTTACAAATGTGTTATTCTCACCGTTAAGCAACATCCTTCGTTCAGCATTACTGATAAGATTTTCGTATGCGGATATCGTCAGGCGGGCAGACACTCCAGATTTTTTATCAATATACTCTGACTCACGAGCTTCGAATGCAATTTGCTCAATAAGATCCTTGACCAATCCGTCAGCCTCTATATTTTTTCTTTGCGATGCTGATAGTTTTGCTTCCTGTTGGGTTATCTTTCTGGAGATTCCTATACTTTTTGGATAATGCGTTAAAATCTGACTTTCAATACGGTCTTTCAATGGAGTTACAATTGCCCCACGGTTGGTATAGTCCTCCGGATTGGCAGTAAATACAAATTGAATATCCAATGGTAAACGCAGTTTGAATCCTCTAATCTGTATATCTTTTTCCTGAAGGATATTAAAAAGTGCCACCTGAATTCTTGCCTGTAAATCAGGAAGTTCATTAATTACAAAAATACCACGGTGAGCTCGCGGTATCAATCCGAAATGAATTACTCTTTCATCAGAGTAGGTTAATTTTAAGGTAGCTGCTTTAATTGGATCAACATCTCCGATCAGATCGGCAACCGTTACGTCTGGCGTGGCCAACTTTTCAGTGTACCTTTCAGAACGGTGAAGCCATGCAATTGGAGTGGTATCGCCTTTAATTTCCAGAGTATGATGCCCGAACCATGAAATTGGGTTTAACGGGTCTTCAAATAGTTCAGAACCTTCAATATAGGGCACATATTCATCAAGTAGATTGATCATCAATCGAGCAATGCGCGTTTTCGCTTGTCCGCGTAAACCTAAAAGCAGGATATTATGCTGGGATAAAATGGCAGTTTGTAAATCAGGAATAACGGTATCCTCATATCCAATAATTCCCTCGAGTACAGTATTCTTGTTTTTTAATTCACGAATCAGATTTTCACGGAGTTCTTCCTTTACTGAGCGGGAAACATAACCCGAATCTTTTAGTTCTTTTAGTGTTTTAATATGCAGCATATATCTGTCGAATTTCTATCTAATCGTTCTTCTTCTGTTCTTAATATAATCTTCAAAAATGTATTCACCAAGTCCTTTTAGTGAACTGTAAAATGCTTTACCTCCATTGATTTCAGTAAATTGTCTGACAAATTGTTGAAGGTAAGGATCTCTGGCAATCATAAATGTAGTAATGGGTATTCCAAGACGTTTGCATTGTGCGGCCATTCCAAGGGTTTTATTAACCACTTTTCTATCCAGTCCGACACTGTTTTTATAGTATTTAGCACCCTCTTTAAGACAAGTTGGCTTCCCATCGGTAATCATAAAGATTTGTTTGTTATGGGTTTTTCGCCTTCTGAGCAAATCTACCGCAAGCTCTAGTCCAGCATAAGTATTAGTATGATATGGGCCTACCTGAAGATAGGGAAGTTCTTTTAAGGTTATTGGCCATGCATCATTTCCAAAAACAACTATATCCAGCGTATCCTTAGGATATTTGGTTCTTATTAATTCTGCAAGAGCCATGGCTACTTTTTTTGCAGGTGTAATGCGATCTTCCCCATAAAGTATCATCGAATGTGAAATATCGATCATCAGTACTGTTGAAGTAATGGTTTTATAATCCTTTTCTTCAACTTCAAGGTCTCTTTCTGTCATGGAGAAGTCGCCAATGCCATGATTAATCTGAGCATTATGGATTGATGCAGTCATATCGATTTGATCCAGACTATCGCCAAACTGATATTCTCTGCGATCTGCATTTTTTTCTTCTCCGAGACCTGATATATTGGTGTTATGCCCACCCTTCCCGGATTTTTTGAGTTTTCCAAAAATTTCTTCAAGCGCCGACTGCCTGATACTTTGTTCGGTTTTAGAAGTAATTTTAAAACCCTTGGGATTTTGATCATCATCTCCCAGATAGCCTTTCTTTTTCAGATCTTCTATGAAATCGCCCATTCCATAGTCGTCGCTAGTAAGTTTATATTTCTTATCCAGCTCATTCATCCAGTCTAAAGCTTCATTTGCATCCCCAGAAGTATAATTCAAGAGCTCGAGAAATAATTTCAAAAGCTCTTCAAAACCTCCTTTAGGAAGTTCATTTGGAATAAATTTTGAGAAAGAATGACCTCGCATGAAGTTATTTAATGTATGATCTACGAAAAAACTAAGGTAAAGTTTTATGCATCCATATATGTTATCAAGATGTCAAATAATTGAAGGTATGATGGTATAATAATATTTACTTTTAGACATGAAAAAAATTATGGTTTCGCTGCTGTTTTTTATGGCGACTTTGAGCGTATCTGCTCAGCTGGATGACAAGGGTTTAATTCTTAAACTTCTCGAGGATCAGAGGCAGGCGTGGAATAGGGGAGATTTAGTAGACTACATGCAAGGGTATTCAAAATCTGATTCATTACTGTTTGTTGGTAAAAACGGACCGCAATATGGGTGGGAAACTACTCTCACGAATTACAGGAAAAGTTATCCTGATAAAAAGACAATGGGTTTTTTAAGTTTTGACATTAAAGAGGTTAGAATGATTTCAGATGATCATGCTTTTGTACTAGGGGCTTGGCATTTAAAGCGTGAAAAGGATGATCCAAAGGGTTATTTTACCCTGATTATCAAGAAAATTAGAGGTGAATGGAAGGTGATAGCCGATCATTCCAGTTAAAACCTAGGTAACTTTTGCTTTTCTAACAATTTTAGAAAATAGACCTGGAAGAAATCTTTTTAGAATTACGGCGTATTTCTCTTTACCTCCAATGTAGACCTCTTCTTTCCCGGATTTTATAGCATTTATAATTTGTAAGGCACATTCATTTGCTGACATTCCGTTTGCCTGTGCCTCATCCATTGTATTTTGCTTTGTTCCGTCTGCGGTTAAAGCGTTAATGGTCACATTTGTTTTAATAAAACCCGGACAAATAATACTAATAACAATATTTTTGTCGATTTCTGATCGCAATGAGTCGAAATAGCCATGCAATGCATGCTTGGAAGCTGAATATGCCGAGCGAAATTTGGTTCCGAATTTTCCAACCAGACTACTAATGATTACAATATGACCTTTTTTATTTGATAACATGCTTGGTATTAAAGCATTAGTTAAGGCAACAGTACCCCAGAAATTAATGTTCATTATTTTTTTTGCAACATCAAGGTCAGTGTCCATGGCAAGTGATCGCTGACTCACCCCTCCCGAATGAATGACGATATCGATTCTTCCATATATAGCAAGGGCTGCATTTGCCTTAGATTGTAAATCGCTGGTATTTTCAAGGTCTAATGGAAGCACGTGAATGTCAAACTGATTTTTAGTGCAATTTTGTTTAACCTGATACAAACCTTCGCTACTCCTTGATGATATTATCAGTTTTGCCCCTATTTCGTTCAGTTTATAGCACAATGCTTCACCTATACCACTCGAAGCGCCGGTGATCCAAATCACTCTATTATTTACATCCATAAGATTAGTTACTAATTAGTGCTGAAGAATAATTCGGAGGCAATATGGTCTGCAAATAGCTTTCCTTCTCTGGTTAAGGCAACCATCTGCTCATTAATAGTGACCCATTCTTTTTCTATGAAGGTTTCCAGACCATTATGAATTTCATTGGAATAGTCGGATCCAAATTTCAAAGCAATCAACTGCAGATTCATTCCTTTACTGGTACGCAGGGAGGTCATTATGTATTCGTTGATCTTGTTTTCAGTACTCAGGAATTCAGTTTCTGCAGGAACTTTTTTTAATTCAATGCTATCAATGTATTTTGAATTATTTGAAATATTCCATTGTCTGCTTTCCCCGTTAAAAGAATGAGCAGATGGTCCGATGCCAAGATAGCTCACCCCATCCCAATAATTTGAATTATGCCTTGAATGCATGCCAGGTTTCGAAAAGTTTGAAATTTCATAATGATCAAAACCAGATTCTGATAATTGGTCAATCAACATCAGGAACTGGTTTGCACTTTGGCCCTCATCCATATTTGCTTGTTTTTCTTTAGAAATTAATTTCGCCAGGGCTGTGTTGGGTTCAACAGTAATGGAATAAGAAGAAATATGAGGGACCTGGTATTCTATAAGCTTTTGAATGTTGAATTCCCATTTTTCATTAGTCAGAAGTGGGAATCCATAAATCAAGTCTGTGGTTATATTTTCAAATCCTGCATCCTGAACCCTTTTTATTGCACTTTGAGCTTCACTGGCAGTATGTGCACGGTTCATCCATTTTAAGTCTTCTTCAAAAAAAGATTGAACACCAATACTGAAACGATTGATCAGGGTACTTTTTATTTCTCTGACATATTGTGGATTCAGATCGTCGGGATTAGCTTCGATCGTTATTTCTGCGGTTGCTGAGACCTCAAATAAATCGGTAATCTGACCAATCAGGACTTGCAACTCATCGGCATTCATTAATGAAGGAGTGCCACCGCCAAAATATATAGTTTCAATTTTTTCATTATTGAGATAGTTCTTTCTTAGAATGATTTCAGATTTCAATGCATTGAGCATTTGCTCCTTGTATTGAGGAGAGGTGCTGAAATGAAAATCGCAATAGTGACAGGCTTTTTTACAGAAAGGGATATGAATATAGATTCCAGCCATGCTGCAAATTTACGATAATACTGTAATGCTTTATCTTATGAATGCTAGCCCTCAAATATTATTGAACCTTTGCAATACTTTTTTCTGCCAGTTTATCTCTATGGTATTTTGTCATATTTATCATGAAAACACTTCCCAGAATAATAACTAGTCCGATAATTTGAATTGAAGATATTTTCTCATTAGCAAAAAATACTCCCAAAAGCACAGCAACAACAGGATTTACATAAGCATAGGTACTAACTTGCATTGCCGACCTTACTTTTAATAACCATATGTAAGCACTGAAACCTGCAATGGAACCTAAAACAACAAGGTATAATACAGCCATCCAGGCATCGATGGATACATTCTTCCACTGAAAAGTACTGAACTCATCCCGAAATATAATTCCTGGTAGAAAAGCAATTCCAGCGGCGATCATCTGCCAGGTGCTGTTTACAATGATTGAATCATTACTGGATTTGTATTTAGAGTAAAGCGATCCACCCGACCAGGTTATGGCTGCAATAACCAGCAATACCATACTGCTAATTTCTACAGATTTGCTCCCTTGAAGCGACATGGCCTCAGTGACCTGTTCGCTGAAAAGTAAAATTACCCCTGCAAGACCGATTAAAAGACCTGAAATAATGGATTTACTTCTTAAATTTTCAGACCATTTAGGTTTATCGAGCAGAACGAACCAGAGTGGCGCCGATGAAACCATAATGGCAACCATCCCACTTGGCATAATTCGTTCAACCCATATAATTATGCCATTTCCACAAAAAAGCAATAATATTCCACTGATAGCTGCATGCTTAATACCTTTGGCTGCAAAAATATTCTGGCCCTTAAGTGAGCACCATATTGCCATAATTCCGCCTGCAATTACAAATCGCAATGCACCTAAAATAAAGGGAGGAAAATCTTTTACTGCAACCTGAATAAAAAAGTAAGTTGAACCCCAAACAGTATAAACTGTTGCAAAGGCGAGAACAACCATTAAAATAGGTGCAGATTTTTCTGTAGAACTAGACATTTTTATTTTTAGGTATAACCAGCTGCTGCTGTTCTTTGACAGTTTCAAGAACAATAGTTGTTCGGGTAGATAAAATATTAGGAATTTTGGCGATAGAATTTCTCATCAGTTCTATTAGAGAGGATGAATCAAAAGTGCGAATTTTTACCATATAGCAATCATCGCCTGCAATATAGTGTACTTCTTGGACTTCAGGAATTGAAGCGAGTGCAGAGGCGGTATCAGTGTATCCAATACCGTCGGAAGCTTTTATAAATACATATGCAAGTAGATTTTGATTTAATGCCGATGGATTTAATCTTGTGGTAAATTGAAGAATGATGTTTTTTTGTTCAAGTTTTTTAACACGCTCCAAAACTGCCGATGGAGCCATAAGCAGCTCTCTTGCAATATCAGCATTTGAAACACGGGCATTTTCTTGAAGTAGGCTAAGGATTTCCCGGTCTATGTGATCAAGTTGATTATCTTTTGGCGACATAATTCGTTAAAAGTATTATAAATAGAATAAAATTCAAAATATGAATTAATTAATAGAATAAAATTCTGTTAATTAACTAAAATTACGTTGATTTTTAAAAATGAATTTTATTTAAAATATGTTTCAATCAGGGTAATCGTACTTTTATTAGCTTATTCTGAAAGATAATTAGGAATCAAACATAAAATAGAAGAAATTTGAGTACCTGAAAAAAATTGCTTTGGTATCTTAATGGGGGTAATTAAACGTTCACACAGTATTATTCTTTTAATTCTTCTAGTTAATTCGTTTGCTTTTGGGCAGACTGACAGTCTGAGGCTAAAGCTCATTAGTCCAGTTTATGAATCCTATGATTCGGCCAAACTGGTTAAAAAAGCAATTTATAGGGATTCTATAAAAGCCGTCAGAGATTCACTCGCCATTGCCTGGATTAAGAAACCTGAACCTGATCGTCCAAATCCTTTTCTAGATAGCCTAATCAACCTTTACCTAGTAAAAAATATGGATTTTGCTGCCTGGGCTTCAAAATTTAAAAAAAAGGATCGTCATGATAACAGGGGCCTTCTTAGGCCAAGAGGTGAAACATGGGTTATTGGTGTTGTTTTGTTTTTGGTGATATTTTTTTCGTTGGTCAGGTATTTATTTACTGCAGAATGGAACAATATAATAATGGCATTTTACAGCAACCAGATTCTGTCCAGAATTAATAAAGATGACAGTCTGTTTAATTCATGGCCTTTCGTTTTTTTCTATTTGCTCTTCGGACTTATTATAGGGCTCTACCTTTATTTATCAGGTAAGCATATGCAGCTTAGTTATTCTCTAAGCGGTTTTAAATTATTCCTTTTCTTGAGTGCTCTGGTGATTGGCTTATTTACCTTAAAAATAATTGTGCTACGTATTTTGGGATTCTTGTTTGATGCAAACAAACTTGTTCGTGAATATGTATCCGTATTGTACCTGAGTTATTTCAATGCTGCAATATTATTTTTACCAGTAGTAATAGCTTTTAGCCTAACTTCTAACCGTTTTGCAGGCATTTACAGTTATATCGGAATTGTGTTGATTCTCGGAATATTCGTTTTTCAATTTCTTAGAGCCGGGGCAAAAATTTTAACAAATTACAAATTTCCAAAAGTTTATTTAATTATTTACCTTTGTGCCCTCGAATTTTGTCCTTTAGTTATTCTATTTAAAGTACTCGGGTATTAGCCTTAATAAGAAATATGCAAGTAATCACAAATGAAAAGCCAAGGAAAGTAAAAAGTATCCTTGTTACTTTGCCAAAGCCTGATTCGGAGAAGTCGCCTTATTTTGATTTAGCTAAGAAATATAATCTGAAAATAGATTTTAGATCTTTTATTCATGTTGAAGGTGTTCCGGCAAAAGAATTTCGCAAGGAGAAAATAAATTTAGCTGATTTTACTGCAGCAATATTCACCAGTAAGAATGCAGTAGATCATTTTTTTAGGATATGTGAAGAAATGAGATACGATGTACCTTCAGAGATGAAGTATTTCTGCATTTCAGAAACAATTGCACTTTATCTTCAAAAGTATATTCAATATAGAAAGCGAAAAATATTCTTTGGTAAACAAACTTCAGCTGATCTTGCTGATCTTTTGAAGAAGCACACTGCTGAGAAATTTTTATATCCTTGTTCAGATGTGGCAGCCGAGGAAACGCAAAGATTTCTTACTGAAAATGGATATGATTTTAAACCTGCAGTGTTATTCCATACGGTTTGTAGCGATTTATCTGATCTTGCAGAGGTTTTTTACGATGTAATTGCCTTTTTTAGTCCGAGCAGTATTCATTCCTTATTCATTAATTTTCCTGATTTTAAACAGAACAATACCCGGATTGCCGCATTTGGGGTTAGTACACACAAAGCCGCTCTGGAGCATGAACTTATTCTTAATATTCCGGCGCCTACCGCTCAAGCTCCGAGTATGACGATGGCAATTGAACAATATATCAAACAGGTTAATAAGTAATTACATATTCAATTATTCTGAAATTTATTTTTTTTAAGTATATGAAATACAAAATATCAATACACATAGATTAGCTTTGTTTTATGATATTTATACTATTTTTGTATATTCGAAATTATTTTTCTGAAATAATACAAACTGGAACAAGATAAAAATGAAAAAAATATACTTTATCATTCTTGCAGCAATCGCCTTTTTAGGCAGCAGCTGTGGTAAAGGCGGTACGGGTGGCGAGTTGATTGGTGTTGCTACTAAGAAATTTAAAAACACTCAGGTGCCTTATGGCATGGTTTACATTCCTGCCGGAACTTTTATAATGGGTCAGACCGATCAGGATATCACTTTTGCCCAGATATCTCAAAATAAGCAGGTAACCATCCAGGCATTTTATATGGATGAAACCGAAATCACCAACAGTGAATATCGTCAATTCGTCAACTGGGTACGCGATTCCATAGCTATTTCTAATTATTTGCAGGATGAACAATATTACCTTAAGCCTAAAGGCAAGGTAGATCCAAATGATGCAGGTAAAAAATACATCAATTGGAAAAAGGTAGGTAACGGCAGTGCAATATGGAATGGAAAAAAAGGAGCAGCAACCAACGGACCTAAATTACAGGCCATGTATTATCAAGGGGAAGATCGTGTGTTTGACAAGAATGAAGTTGATGTCAGGTTACTGAAATATAATTTTGCGATCATGAAGCTAAGAGATGCAGCAAATAATCGTAATAATAAGGAAGCGAAACGTTCAGACTTTATTTTGAGGGATACAGTTGGTGTTTATCCGGATACTTTAGTTTGGCTAGCTGACTTTGCCTATGCACAGAATGAACCTATGGTTCAGGGATACTTTTCTCATCCTGCATATTCAAACTATCCTGTTGTTGGTGTTAACTGGCGTCAGGCCCGTGCGTTTACGGTGTGGAGAACGCGTTTCAATGAGGCCTACAAAGATAGTCGCAAACTTCCAAAACGTGCTGATTATGATATGCCTACAGAAGCAGAATTTGAGTACGCTTCTCGTGGAGGCCGGGTTGGAACAAGTTATCCATGGGGCGGACCATACATAAGAAATGCTAAAGGGTGCCTCATGGCCAATTTCAAACCGGGAAGAGGTAATTACACAGATGATGGTGGTCCGTTTACTGTAAATGTAAAGGCATATTTTCCAAATGATTTTGGATTGTATAATATGGCAGGAAACGTTGCTGAGTGGACTTCCTCGGCATTTGACGAATCCGCATCAACATTTACACATGATATGAATCCTAATTACACTTATGAGGCACGTCCTGAAGATCCAGAGATCCTTAAACGCAAGGTAGTACGTGGAGGCTCATGGAAAGATATTGGCTACTTTCTACAAAATTCAGCAAGTACATTCGAGTATCAGGACACTGCAAAGTCTTATATAGGTTTTAGATGTATTACAAAATATCAAGGACGGGATATCAAAGACAGACTCTAAATTTAAATAACAATCTTCTCTATTATAAAAAAGCGTTCAAATTATGGCTCAAAAGAAAAAGTTTAAACTAGGTATTAATGCCTTTATTTCATGGGGTGCTTCTGTGGTTATTATTGGTCTGATGTTCAAAATCCTTCACTGGAAGGGTGGAGAAATCATGATTGCACTTGGATTAATTACGGAGGCTTTATTGTTTTTTGTTATGGGCTTTAAATCAGAAAAACCTGAACCAGACTGGACGAAGGTTTATCCTGAACTTGATGAAGAATTTAAAGGGGAAGTTTCCCACTCACCATCTGTAGCATCTGGTTCTTCAACTGCTGCTTTGGATAAAATGATGTCTGAAGCTAAAATAGGACCTGAATTAATTGAAAGTCTGGGTTCAGGATTGAGATCCTTTGGAGATAAAGTTTCTGCAATTTCTGGAATAGCTGACACAGCAAGCGCAACCAGTGAGTTGACAAGCAAAGTGAAAACAGCTTCAGGAAGTTTTGATAACCTGAATACAGCTTTTGAAAAGGCAACTGTAAGCCTCAGAGAAATGGCAGAAACTAATATAGATTCAAACTCATATCATGAGCAGGTGAACAATCTTGCAAAAAATATTTCAGCACTAAACGCTGTATATGAGCTTGAATTGCAGGATTCAAGTGCGCATTTGAAATCAATGAATAAATTCTATCAGAATCTTTCAACAACGATGGAAAATTTCAATGAGTCAATGGAAGATTCCAAACAATTCAAAGAAGAAGTTGGCAAATTAGCAAGAAACTTATCGTCCCTAAATTCAATTTATGGAAATATGCTTTCTGCAATGAATCAACCAAACCGCGGATAATTTATTAGCGAATTTTAGATCTTTAATTTTTTAAATAAAATTACATGGCTGGAGGTAAAGAAACCCCAAGGCAGAAAATGATTGGAATACTTTACCTGGTTTTATTGGGTTTAGTAGCACTGAATGTCAGTGATTCAATTTTAGAAGCCTTCAAAAATTTAACGGATAGTTTAAATGCATCAACGCAGAATGTTCAAATTGGCGTTGATGCCACGTATGCTTCATTTGAAGCAACTAAACTGAAAAATGAGCCCGAAAGAGCTCGTCCTATTTATGAAAAGGCAAAAAAAGCCAGTTCATATACAAGTGAATTGAATACCTATGTTGAAGGTCTGCAAAAGCTTTTTGAATCAGAAGGCGGAGGATACAATGAGAGTACTGGCGATATCAGCAAAAGGGACAACCTGGATATCTCATCAAGGTTAATGATCAATGAGCTTCGTGGTGTTGAGTTGAAGAAAAAAATCAATGATACGCGCCAAAAGCTGATTGCATTGATTGATGATAAAGATCGCAAAAACGTAAGTTTCTCATTGGAAGCAAAAGATCCTCCAAGCCGTGCTGGAGTTCAGAAAAGCTGGGAACAAATAAATTTTGGTGATGGTATCCCTTTAACAGCAGCTTTAACTGCTCTGGCAAAGATAAAAGCAGATACTAAAAATGCTGAAGCTGAAGTTGTTAAAAGAGTTCTTGGTCAGATGGATGTTGCAGTGGTTAACCTTGATCAGTTCGCTGCGGTTGCTGTTGCACCAACTTCTTATCTTATTGCCGGACAACCCTATACGGCTGAGGTATTTCTAACTGCATCAGATTCTAAATCGAGTCCAGAAATATCTGTTGGTGGTTCAAGGTTACAGGTTAAAGAAGGTAAAGGAACATATACTGTAAATACTTCAAGTGAAGGAATATTCAGCTGGACTGGTACAGTGCGTATTAAGCAAACTGACGGTACAATAAAAACATACACAACCACTGAACAAAAATATCAAGTTGCACGTCCATCAGCAGTTGTTTCTCCTGATAAAATGAATGTATTTTACGTGGGCGTTCCAAATCCTGTTTCCGTTTCAGCACCTGGAATTTCAAAAGAGAATTTAGTAGTTACCATGACTGGAGGGACAATATCCGGGTCTAATGGGAAATACACTGTAACAGTAAACACACCTGGAACTACAGCTAAAGTAAATGTTGCAGCTAATGTAAGCGGTAAAGTTCAGAACATTGGGTCAAGCGATTTCAGAGTTAAACGAATTCCTGATCCAAAAGCTAAGTTTGCAGGAAAAACCGGAGGTGCTTTGAGCTCAGTGGTAATTAAGGCGCAAGGTTCAATTTTTGCGGTACTTGAGGGTTTTGATTTTGATGCTAAATTTAATGTTACCCGCTTTAGTCTTGTAATAGCAAGGCCACGTGCTGACGTTGTTGTTCTTCAGGCAAATGGAAATTCATTTAGCTCACAGATGACAGCTGCTGTGGCCGCAATAACTCCAGGTACGAGGGTTATTTTTGATGATATTGTTGCTGTTGGTCCGGATGGAACCCAAAGGCAGCTTGACCCTATGGCTTTTAAAGCAAATTGAGTACTATGAAAAAGATAATTTTTGCTCTGATTTTGATTGCCGGTACTTTACAACTTAGTGCGCAAGCTCCAAATTTGAGAAATGATACCAAACCCAAAGCGGTTGAAAAACCTCTAGATGGATATTATAAAAAGACTAACATAACTGATTCTAAAGTTATACCCTATGCTAATTTGAGGGAAACTGATGTTATGTTTAGCAAGCGCGTTTGGAGGGAAATAGATGTTCGCGATAAGGTGAATATGATTTACGCTTCGCCTAAAGCCCGCCTGATCACCATCTTAACAGATGCCATTATTGCTGGTGAACTTACAGCATATGATGCCAGTAGTACTAAAGATGATGTTAATGGAGATGAATTTAGTGTTGTTTTGAAGCCCGAACAAGCAATGGGAAAGTTCGCCGATAGTGTTTTGGTTCCAACTTTTGATACGGATGGAAATCAAACGGGAACGATAATAAAACCAGGTGAATTCAATCCTGACAGTATTTTAAAATTCAGAATTAAAGAGGATTGGATTTTCGACAAACAACGTTCAGTTTTCGAGCCTAGAATTGTTGGAATAGCACCAATGATCCGTATTTCGGCTGCTGGCCAATCTTTTGATGAACAACCTGCGTTTTGGATATATTTTCCTGAAGCACGTCACTTATTGGTAACTAAACCTGTAGTTAACAGAGAGAATGACGCGACTGGACTTAGCTTTGACGATTTGTTCATGAAGCGTATTTTTGCTAGTTATATCGTTAAGGAATCAAATCCGGAAGATTTACGTTTTAAAGATTATGCAGTTGGGATTGATAAACTCTATGAATCTGAGCGAGTGAAGAAAGCGTTAATGGACTTTGAGCATGATTTATGGTCCTTCTAACAAGGATATTCAAATAATAATATGCGCCGCTCCGATTTAATTCAGAGCGGCGTTTTTATTTAAAGAATTCTATCAGGGCATCAATTTGATTTTTATTTAATATTTCTAGGAGTTCCTCCTTATTGGCCTCCTTGATTTTTTTTACAGATTTAAAATGCCTCAATAATTTTTCGGCAGAAGTTTTTCCAATGCCCTGTATGCTTTCAAGTTCACTTGCAAGGGTTGCAATACTCCGTTTTTTTCTATGAAATGTAATTCCGAAGCGGTGTGCCTCATCCCTTAATTGTTGTATAATTTTTAAAGTTTCAGATTTTTTATCAAGGTATAATGGGTACTGATCCCCTGGATAATAAATTTCTTCCAGTCGTTTTGCAATACCAATAATAGTTACCTGCTTGTCAATGCCTAATAATTTTAAACTCTTTATGGCTGATGATAGCTGACCCTTACCGCCATCTATTACTATTAACTGTGGCAAACTTTGTCCTTCATCCAATAGTCTTCTATACCTTCTAAAGACCGCTTCTTCCATAGTTGCAAAATCATCAGGGCCTTCTACTGTTTTGACATTAAAATGCCTATAATCTTTTTTTGATGGTTTAGCATTTTTAAAAACTACTATTGCCGAAACTGGAAATTTTCCCTGAAAATTTGAGTTGTCAAAACACTCTATATGAACCGGTAATTGATTTAGCCGGAGGTCCTTCATCATCTGAGCCAATAGTCTATCTGTTCTCAGTCCGGGATTAAGTTTTTCATATTGATCTAATTTATCACGTTTGAAATAGGCTACGTTTTTTTGTGAAAGCTCAAGTAATTTCTTCTTCTCACCGAGTTTTGGAATGGTAAACTTTATTCCTGAGTCTGGAATTTCTAATTCAAACGGTATAATAATCTCTTTTGAACTGCTGTCAAACCTTGATCTAAACTCAGTGATTGCAATACTTAATAGCTCTTCATCTGATTCGTCAAGGCGTTTTTTGATTTCCAGTGTTTGAGTCTGGATAACTGTACCGTTCATTACTTTCAGGAAATTCACAAAAGCATGCTTGTCATCAGTTGCAATACTGAATACATCGACATCAGTAATTGAGGAACTCACAATTGTTGATTTACTTTGGTAATTATCAAGCATATCAAGTTTTTGCTTCAGGTTGTGTGCTAGTTCAAAGTTTAATCCACTAACTGATTCTTCCAGCTGATTTTTGATACGTCTGATTACCGTGCCTGTTTTGCCATTCAGGATCTCTTTTATGTCTGAAATACTATGGTTATAATCATCTTCTGTTTGATAGGCCTGGCATGGCCCTTTGCAATTACCGATCTGATATTCCAGGCAAACCCTGAACTTACCAGAATGAATATTTTCATGGGTTAGAGGTAAGGTACAGGTCCTTAGTGGGTAGATCTCTTTGATCATACTTAAAATGGTATGCATCATACCCACCGATGCATAGGGTCCGAAATAGGTTGAACCATCTCGGATTATTCTTCTGGTCCAGAAAATTCTTGGAAATTTTTCGTTCTTGATAATAATCCAGGGATAGGTCTTATCATCCTTCAGCATCACATTATACTTTGGTTGATGTTTCTTAATCAGGCTATTTTCAAGTAACCAAGCATCAATTTCAGTATCTACGATGGTAAATGTTATTTTGTTGATTTTACTAACAAGAATCCGGGTTTTCGCATTTACCCGAAAGTTGTCTTTATTAAAATACGATGAAACTCTGTTTTTGAGGTTCTTGGCCTTGCCGATGTAAATTAGCTCTTCGGTATCAGACCAGAATTGATAGATCCCTGGTTTTTTGGGGATATTCTTTAACTCCGGACGTGGATCAAATTCTTTCATGCAAGGGTAATCATCATATCCAACCCAAATCTAAGAATATGTAATTTGTTTAAGGGTATAGAAATTTTAGAAACCCAGTTTTTTATCAAGCTCACTTACTCCGGATTGCTGTTTTGAATATTCACCGCAATCAATAATGGTGCTTATTCCACCCTTTGGCGGAGGGAAATCATCTTTTGTATAGTTCAATGTGGCATCTGCATAAACCTTTTGCATATAGATTGCGAAAATCGGAAGGGCAGTATTGGCTCCTTCGCCGAAACTGGTAGTACTGAAATGGATTGCTCTGTCTTCAGCACCTGTCCATACACCTGTCACCAGTTCAGGTGTAATTCCCATAAACCATCCATCAGAATTATTCTGTGTCGTGCCTGTTTTTCCTCCAATAGGATTGGTAAGATTATATTTCCAGCCCAATCTTGCCCCCGTTCCTTCCTTTACAACTGCCTTTAACATATCGGTCATAACATAGGCTGTCTGTTCATCCAGCACAACTTTTATTCTTGGACGACGTTCGTAAATAACGTTTCCATTTTTGTCTGCTATACGCAAAAGATAAATAGGTTCAGTCCATATTCCATGATTAACAAATACTGAATATGCACCAACCATATCGTAGACTGAAGCATCAAAGGAACCGAGGCAAATTGATGGAACTGCCGGTACATCGCTTGTTATGCCCATATTTTTAGTAAGGGTTGCAACCGCTGTCTGTCCGACTTGCTTCATCATGTAGGCAGTAACATAATTCTGTGAATTTGCTAATGCCTTTTTAAGGGTAAGTGTTCCTGGTATTGGTTTATAAGCTTTTGGATACCAGGTAGTTCCATCGCCGGCATCAATACCAACCGGCTCATTGGCTACTGTGTAGCATGGTGAATATCCGCCATTGCCAATAGCTACTGCATAGGTAAAAGGTTTTGCGGTTGATCCAACTTGTCGGGTTCCCATTTTAACCTGATCATATTTAAAATGGGTATAATTTGTTCCTCCTACCCATGCGCGAACATAACCGGTTTGAGGTTCCATCGACATAAGTGCGTTCCGAAGCATGAGTTTATAATATTTTATAGAATCTATAGGTCGCATTACCGTGTCAATTTCGCCTCTCCAGCTAAAAATTGTCATTTGAGCTGGCGTCCTGAAATTTTGAAGGATTTCCTCTTCAGTCTTTCCATCAGATTTAAGTTGCTGATAACGATCTGAACGTCGCATGCCTTGATCAATAAGTAATTTGGCTTCCGGGATGTTAAAGGGGTCTTTACCTCCCCAAGAATTATTGAATTGAATCTGCAGGGTTTTTAAATATTCTTTTTGCGCATCTTCTGCATATTTCTGCATCCGCGAATTGATGGTTGTATAAATCTTTAGTCCATCTCTGTCCAGATCGTAAGGCGTTCCATCAGCTTTAAAAATTGAATTTTCTTCGAGTGTCTGTTGAATATCTTTTTTAAGTACTGCCCTGAAATAAGGCGCAGACCCCTCATTGTGATCAGAAGGGTTGAATGCGAGGTTTAAGGGAATTTTTTTAAGTGATTCCACTTCTTCATCACTAATGTAGTTTGCATTGTGCATATTTTCTAGCACAGTATTTCTGCGTCTTAAAGCTCTTTCGGGATTACGGCGAGGATTATAAAGTGAGGGTCCTTTTAGCATACCAATCAGAATGGCAGCCTGTTCAGGTTTAAGTTTATCAGGTGTTGTGCTGAAATAGGTTCTCGCCGCAGATTTAATTCCAAATGTATTGTAAGAGCCAAAATCTACCGTGTTGAGATACATGGTAAGAATTTCTTCTTTAGTATACTGTCGCTCAAGCTTTACGGCAACTATGAGTTCCTGTGATTTTTGAATTAATCGCTTGGTAAAGTTTCTGGATCTGCCTTCTTTTGAAAAAAGGTTTAAGGCTAGTTGCTGAGTAATCGTACTTGCACCTTGTCGCTTTCCAGCCAGATTATAAAATATTACGGTAAATGTACGTTTGAAATCAATTCCAGAATGACTGTAAAATCGGATGTCTTCTGTGGCTATCAGCGCATTAATAACATTCGACGAAATCTGATCATATCGAACATTAGATCTGTTTTGAACATAATAGGTTCCTAATACATTATCATCACTCGAAATAACTTCTGAAGCCTGATAACTTTTAGGGTTTTCAAGTGTGCGAAGATCAGGGAGCCTTCCAAATAGTCCTAGACCAATGCTGAAAATCAAGATAGCTCCAAATGCAATAAACCCCAGGATCCATTTCCAGAAGAGGATAGTATAGCGATTTAAATCATGCTGTGTCAGCTTGGTATTCATAAATGGATTATATTAATTGTTCTTGTTATAATACTCAATATATTGTTCGACTGTGTCTTTGTCAATTAGTTTGTCAAAATTCTGAGAATTAATTATGAAGGTATTATATTTTGCGGCCGGTATCTTCATAATTGTTCTCATTAGCGGACTAATCGCAGTGAAATAAGTTACTGCGGCCTTCTTTTCTGCAAACGGACCTACAAATATCAGTTGATTTTGGTTAGCTAATGATTTTAATTGATGCTTTATCGCCAATCCGGGTGCATTTGCTCTGTTGAACTGTCCAATCCCAAATCTTGAAGAACTTAAATTAACCGATGGGTCAGAAATGTTCACAACGAAATAATGTTCAGCAGAATCTTCTTTCCTGAATGGTCCGCTTTGTTCCACAGCTTGAACGCTTTCTGATTTGTCTTTAGTATCAGAACCAACATTATTAGCAATAGTAGGATCACCAACCGAAATTGCAGCCTGTTCAATTTCTGGCTCCTGAAAAAATCTATTATTAAAATTTTGGTCGCTTAGTGCAACAACTCTATCTGCGATTACGGCCCTGTTAGAGTCAATGAATGCAAGATGCTGTTTGATAAGTGGAACAATAAGTTTTTCGTCAGGGAAATTGGCGATTATTGTTTTAAAAGCATTTTCCAGTTCAGGAAGTTTTTTTGTGTTTCCAACTGCAAGAGAATTTAGATAAGCCAATTGGGCAGGCACCTTTTCAATCCCTGAAACTTGTTTGTACTTCTCAACCGAGTTTAGCATTTCAGTATAATTCTTTTTGACGTAAAGATCGTAAATATCGTTATAAAGTCGGTTAAAAGCAGTTTCCTGCTCGTCAAGCTTATTGCTGTAATCCGGGTCTAAAATTATCTTCGCAAATGGGGATTCCGGGAATTTACTTAGTAATACAGTTTTATATTCATCCGATCGTTTCTTGTTTACGGTGCTATAAAGTCTATACAAGTTGTAATAAACTGCTAACTTATTTTGATTATCAGGGAATCTGTTTAATAATTGCTCATACGTTTTTATAGCTTGAGTAGTATCAGCCGATATATCACGATAATAGTTGGCGATATCATAAAGTGCTAAGGCAATTTTCTGATTTGATTGAGCCATTTGTTCATCACTCAGGGGAACAGACATTAAATATTCTTTAACCAAAGATGCTGTATCAGGTTCAGTTTTTAATTCGGTTATTGTCTGAAATGGGGTTGAAGAATTTCCAGGATCTAGTAAAATTGCTGAGGGCAGCTCAGTTATAACCCTTTGACTTCTTCTCCAGTTATCCTCCAGTTTTCTTGGCCCCCAGCGCTTTTTGAAATCAGCCAGTCCCTGACTTAATGCAGAAGAATTATTAAAGTAAAATCTTGTATCACGTGAACCTAAGGAACTTGGACTAGAAGAAATACTTTTGTTTCCGGAGGTAGTTGCACTTGTACTGTTCTCGGCTTTTTGAACCTGATCAAGAATTATTTTATTGATTTTTACCCTGCGCTCAGTATCAGTTAATCTGGCCAGCAATTGAAGCGTGTCCTCCCTGGCAATGATGGTTAAACCATTTGATAGTAACTCCAGATTATCGGCCTTTCTTTTAATCAGTGAATAATCAGGAAAAGTTTTTGGCAGACTGGTTAAGGTGCTGTCATAATAAGCTTTTGCTGTTAAAAAATCTGACTGACCAAAATATATTTCAGCCAGCTCGACATAGGCGAGTCCTTTTAAAGTTACATTTTTAGTGCTTTTTTGTACGGCCAAATTATAATTTTCAATGGCCTTTTCTAAATTATTCGTTTCTAAATAGCTATTTGCAATCTCAAAATATATCTGATCGATAAGTTCCCTGTTCTTGTCATCCTTCAGAAGTGCCATTATTTCTTTGGTTCTACCAGAACTGTTACCATTTAGTTTAGTTTTAATATTGATGCGACTAAGGTTTGCATTAAAAGCCATGTCAAATGGAGCATTGCTTTTAATAACTTTAGTATAATTGATCAAGGCGCTTTTTGGATCGTCGGTAATTTGATATAATTGAGCAATAAGGTAAGTCCAGCGTATTTTCTTCTGCTTGTTTTTAACTGTTTTTATCGCTTTCTCCAATAATTTTATCGCTTGTTCTTCCTCCCTTGAATAGAGATAAAGTTGTGCACGTGTTGCGTATATATCTGCAACAGATTTTTTTTCTGAATTTATTTTACTAAGTGCAGTATCCAGGGTGCTTTGAGCCTCTTCTAATCTTTCGGATGCGATCAAAGATCTGGCCTTCCAGGCAAGGGCAGCCTGACTGATTTCTTTTTCTTTTGGATAATTGTCGTAAACATAGTTGAAGAATTCAACTGCATTAAAAAAATTAGACCTCAAATGGTTCGATTTACCAATTAGGAAGTATGCATCATCTACGTATTTACTTAATGATTTTTCATTAGCGATGGTATTTGCCTTAAAGATTGCATCATCAAGATTTTTTAATTCGGACAGCGACAGACTTTCATTAGGTTCTTTGTATACGGAGATTAACCTATCGTAATTATCCGTGTAATTTAACTGAATGTTATTTTCACTTTTGCTTATCAGTTCTTTTGCATTATAAAGAATGTTATAATGTGCTGTTAAGTTTTGCATGCCTCTGTTGGCTACAGTTTCTTTCTGAGAGCTGCAGGATAACAGGCTAAAGCATAAAAACCAGCCCGGGATTAGAAAACGAAAAGAAGTCAGAATAGTTGAATTCAATTTAATCTTGCTTGAAATATATAACAGAATCTCTGCAAAGATATTTTATAACTACAGATTTGTAGAGATAAAGATAAACTCTTTCAGATATAAAACTCTTTCAGACTTTGGTACTGAATAAATTTTGTACTGATTTAGTTGAGTGATTCGTTCTTATTTTTGATATTTTTGAAGGCATTTAAACGGGACTTATGAATCATAATGATGAAAATCATCAGCAGGATAGTAAACCTGTAGAATACAAAACTGAAAAGCAGGCTTTAAATAGTTATGTGAAATATACTGGTGTTGCATTTCAAATGATGGCAATTATCGGACTCTCAGCTTACATCGGCTATAAAACCGATCAGTATTATGAACATAAAACCCAATGGGTAACTGCAATTGCATGTGTTTTGGGTGTCTTTTTGTCGATTTACCAGACCATCAGACAGTTAAAATCATGAGAATTACCCGTTTTATAATTTATTTTATTCTTTTTACAATTTCTCTGGCAATTGCACCGCTGATCCTTCAATTCTATTACCCTGAAATTAAGTTCTTAATTCCCAAGTTTTGGGCGTTGTTCTGGATATTTGATATTTTAACACTAAGTATTTATCTAATTGCTTCCTGGAGGATGAGTATTAGTGATAAGGCATCCGGGCAGGCATTGCTTGGTAGTGTTACCATAAAGTTGCTTTTTTGTATGATTATAGCCTTTGTTTATATCAATGCAAACACGGTAGACCCCATTAAATTTATCGTCAATTTTTTTTATCTATATTTCTTTCATACAGTATTTGAAATATATTGTTTGTTATGTAACTTGCGCAACCAAAAAATAAAGTAAATTCCTTACAATAAATGGATTTGAGCCATATTTTCAATTCAAAAAAATTCTTCAGCATAGCTATTTATGCAATGTTAATTTTCTTTTTGAGTTTTTCCGCATTTTCTCAGGAACATGCCACTTCAGATACGGCACATGCTACAGCAGCAGAGTCACATGATGCTAAACCAGAAAAGGAAGAAGACATTTCCAAGATGATTCTACATCACATTGCAGACTCGCATGAGTGGCATTTTTTTGGTCATGTTGCTGTTCCGTTGCCTGTAATTTTGTGGACAGACAATGGGATGGTTAGTTTTCTTTCGAATAAGTTTGGGCATAATGATCATGGTACTGAATTGTTGGATGTAAATGGCACTAAACTGGTTTATTATCACGGAAAATACTTTTACCCGGAAGCGGTAAAAAGTGCAGATGGGACTTACATAGCTTATAACAACAAAGGTGATATTATTAACTCCAAGCCGCTAGATATTTCAATCACCAAGAATGTGGTTTCTCTGTTAATTTCAGTTACCGTATTGCTGGTTGTGTTTATTGGTATAGCAAATTCCTACAAGAAACGTGAAGGCAAAGCTCCAAAAGGTTTGCAATCTATCTTGGAGCCAATAATAATATTTGTCAGGGATGATATTGCCAAGCCACAATTGGGGCATAAATACAGAGGTTTTATGCCTTATTTGCTCACAGTATTTTTCTTTGTGTGGTTGAATAATCTGATGGGATTGATTCCTTTTTTCCCTGGTGGTGCAAATCTGACAGGAAATATAGCAGTGACTATGATGTTAGCACTCTGCACGTTTATTTTAACCACCGTGAATGGGAATAAAAATTATTGGGGTCACGTATTTACTCCTCATGTTCCATGGTGGTTATACCCATTAATGATTCCGGTTGAGATTATTGGTTTGTTTACCAAGCCGATCGCATTAATGATTCGTTTATTTGCAAATATTACTGCAGGACATATTCTTATTTTAAGTTTGATCTCGTTAATCTTTATTTTAAAATCTGTTCTCGTTGCCGGAATTGCAGTTCCATTTGTTTTGTTTATCAGTGTGATAGAACTTGTTGTAGGTTTTATACAGGCATTCATTTTCACCATTTTGTCTGCCCTGTTTATCGGGATGGCAGTTGAAGAAAAGCATGCCGAGCATTAAAATGAATTTATTTTTTGTTTAATATATATTTAAAAATCAGATTATGATCGTAGGAAGTATCGCTGGTATTGGTGCAGGTTTAGCTGCTATCGGAGCAGGCATTGGTATTGGAAACATTGGTGGAAAAGCCATGGAAGGTATGGCTCGTCAGCCAGAAGCAGCCTCAAAAATTCAAACAGCTATGTTAATTGCAGCAGCATTCGTTGAAGCAGTAGCACTGTTTGCAGTGGTTGTTGCGTTCTTGGGAACAGGACAAGTAAACTAAAGAAATAAGGCTTGTGCGATTGGCACCGGCCTTATTTTATTGTTTTGATTGATTTATTAAATACTATAACAAAATGACATTACTGGCATTAAATCCATTAGTTTCTCCGGATCCGGGTTTATTTATTTGGTCAACAGTAGCTTTTTTGATTCTGTTCTTCCTATTAAGCAAATTTGCATGGAAGCCAATTGTAAAAGCTCTTGATGAGCGTGAGCGTTCTATTGAAGATGCTTTATCTAAGGCTGAGATGGCAAAGGCTGAAATGGCCAAACTGATCAGTGAGAACGAAGATCTGTTAAAAGAAGCGCGTTTAGAGCGGGATAGCATTCTTAAAGAGGCCAAGGAAATAAAGGACCAGATCATCAATGATGCAAAGGACCAGGCCAAAACTGAAGGTGCTAAATTGATCGAAAAGGCAAAGGATGAGATAACAAATCAAAAACTTGCTGCAATGGCAGAGATCAAGAATCAGGTTTCAAGCCTTTCGCTTGCAATTGCTGAGAAAGTATTGCGTAATCAACTGGAAGATCAGGACAAGCAACAGGCTCTTGTAAATGACCTTTTGAAGGAAGTAAAACTTAATTAATCAATTGTCAAATTGACAAATTGATAAATCGACAAATCGAATATGTCAGAAACTCAAGTTGCAACAAGGTACGCAAAGTCTATTATTGATCTGGCTGTTGAGCAGAGTGCTTTAGAGCTGGTTAAAAAGGATTTCGAGTTGTTTATAGGAACATGCAGAGCTAATCCTGCATTGCAGGCAATTCTGAAGAACCCAATTATTAGTCTGGAAAAGAAGGCAAATATTTTGGATGGTTTATTTGGAGATAAACTGCATAAAATGATTCTTTCCTTTTTTCATATTGTGATTAGGAAGGGCCGTTCTGAGATTTTATATGCCACAGCCAAAGAATTTATTACTCAATACAACATCATTAAAAATGTAGTAAAAGCTACTGTAACCTCGGCTTCCCCGCTTAGTCAGCAAAACATTACTCAGATTGAAGAAGTGGTAAAGCAGGCCACTAAAGGAGAAGTAATTCTTTCAGCTAAAGTTGATCCGGATTTGATTGGTGGTTTTATACTGAAGGTTGGGGATAAGCAGTTTGATACCAGTTTATCAAGTAAGCTGAATAAGCTGAGAAAAGAATTTGAACATAACTAATAGACCCCAAATCCTTAAAAGGGCTTTTGAGTGCTTCCTGAATGGGGTAGGGGGCGTAAGATTTACAATATAAAACAAAAAATACTACTATGGTAGAGGTAAGACCAGATGAAGTTTCGGCTATTCTAAGACAACAATTGTCAGGCTTCAAGTCGGAGGCTGAACTCGAAGAGGTTGGCACCGTATTACAGGTGGGTGATGGTATTGCGCGTGTATACGGTTTAACAAAGGTTCAATCAGGAGAGCTGGTTGAATTTGATAGCGGTTTACAGGGTATCGTATTAAACCTCGAAGAGGATAATGTGGGTGTTGTATTGCTGGGTGCTTTTGATGAGATCAAAGAAGGTGCTACAGTAAAACGTACCAATAAAATTGCTTCGATTAAGGTTGGTGAAGGTATGCTTGGCCGTGTTGTCAATACGCTGGGACAGCCAATTGATGGTAAAGGACCAATTCTAGGGGAAACCTATGAGATGCCATTGGAGCGTAAAGCACCAGGTGTAATCTATCGTCAGCCGGTTACTGAGCCATTACAGACAGGTATCAAAGCAATCGATGCAATGATTCCAATTGGTCGCGGACAGCGTGAGCTTGTGATTGGTGATCGTCAAACTGGAAAGACTGCTGTTTGTATAGATACTATTATCAACCAAAAGGAATTTTATGAAGCAGGGAAACCTGTATTCTGTATTTATGTGGCTATCGGTCAGAAAAACTCTACTGTTGCCCAGATATTAAAAGTACTGGAAGAAAATGGAGCATTGCCATACACGGTGATTGTTGCGGCATCTGCTGCTGATCCTGCTCCAATGCAGTTCTATGCGCCATTTGCTGGTGCAGCAATTGGCGAATTTTTCCGTGATACTGGCAGACCGGCATTGATTGTTTATGATGATCTTTCAAAGCAGGCTGTTTCTTATCGTGAGGTTTCTCTATTATTACGTCGTCCTCCAGGTCGTGAAGCTTATCCTGGTGACGTGTTTTATCTGCACAGCCGTTTATTGGAACGTGCAGCGAAGATCAATCAAAACGACTCTATTGCTCAGTCAATGAACGATCTTCCTGAATCCATTAAACATATCGTTAAAGGCGGCGGTTCATTAACGGCTTTACCGATCATTGAAACTCAGGCAGGTGACGTTTCTGCATATATTCCTACAAACGTTATTTCAATTACGGATGGTCAGATATTTCTTGAGTCTAATCTGTTCAATGCAAGTGTT
>Ga0315899_10000633_pt1 | contig 42046 bp, 42 predicted proteins | sample LakEriMetagenome_2_FD_203518 | JGI IMG/M metagenome (GOLD analysis project Ga0315899, IMG submission 203518) | Freshwater fungal communities from buoy surface, Lake Erie, Ohio, United States - Buoy 4 MA112 | ecosystem: Environmental > Aquatic > Freshwater > Lake | place: USA: Lake Erie, Ohio...
GGCCCCGCGCGCGCTGACGCGATCATCAAGGGCCGTCCCTTCAAGGGGAAGGACGAACTGGTGCAGAAGAACATCCTGCCCAAGGACGTCTATGACGGCATCAAGGATCAGGTGGTCGCGCGTCAGAAAAGCTGATCGGGATCACGGTCCGGCCGCATAAAAAGAGAGCCGCGCGCGAGCGCGGCTCTCGCTTTCTCACCGATGAGAAAACCGGATCAGCCGAGATCGATCATGCGCTGCACGGAGCGGCGCGCGCGCTGCGCGAGAGCGGGATCGATCACAACTTCCTCGCGCATGGTGAGCAGGCTGTCGAGAATCTTCGGCAGGGTGATGCGCTTCATGTGCGGGCAGAGATTGCAGGGGCGCACGAATTCCGTGATCCCCTTCGTCTCGGCGGCGACGTTGTCGGCCATGGAGCATTCGGTGACGAGCAGCACGCGCTTGGGCTGTTTCGTCTTCACGTAATCGATCATCGCCGCGGTGGAGCCTGCGAAATCGCTCACCTCCACCACTTCGGGCGGGCATTCGGGATGGGCGATGATGGTGATCGAGGGATCGTCGGCGCGATAGCGCAGCATTTCCTCCGCCGTGAAGCGCTCATGCACTTCGCACGCGCCGGCCCAGGCGATGATCTTCACCTTCGTCTGCGCCTGCACGTTTTTGGCGAGATATTGATCGGGCAGGAAGATCACGCGATCAGAACCAAGGCTCTCGACCACCTTCAGCGCGTTGGACGACGTGCAGCAAATGTCCACCTCCGCCTTCACCTCAGCGGAGGTGTTGACGTAAGCCACGACCGGCACGCCCGGATATTTGGCCCGCAAGGCGCGCACATCCGCGCCGGTGATGGATTCGGCGAGCGAGCAGCCCGCTTTCGAATCGGGAATGAGCACGGTCTTGTCAGGGCTCAGGAGCTTCGACGTCTCGGCCATGAAATGCACGCCGCCCTGCACGATCACGTCGGCCTCGGCCTGCGCGGCGAGCTTGGCGAGCTGAAGGGAATCGCCCACCACGTCGGCGACGCAATTGTAGATTTCGGGCGTCTGGTAATTGTGGGCGAGGATGACGGCGTTGCGCTCTTTCTTGAGCTCGTTGATCGCCTTCACGTAAGGCGCATGGAAGGGCCATTCCACCGGCGGGACGATGGACTTCACCTTCTCATAGAGATGGGCGGTCGCCCGCTCGACCTCCGGAGTCCAGGCGAGATTGGGCGGCGGCAGAACGCCGAAGCGCCGCGCGGCCTCGGACAGGGGCGCGAGGACCTGCGGAGCCTGCGGCTGCGAACGCGCTGCGCTGGAAAGGGTCTGGACCATGGCCGCTCCTTTTACTCACTTTGAGCATAAGGGAGGACCGAAAATTCCGGCCGCGGGTCGGCCGGTTCCTCTTATGCTCTGGGCGAGCATATAGAGCGCCCCCCGGCGCGGGTAAAGGGGCGCCTGCGCCCCGTCGCGCGGAACGTCAAGGTTGCGATGGCGTTGACGAAGGGCGCGCCGTGAGCGCGCGTCGCACCGGCGCCGCTCATGTCCTCCTTATCTCCAGACGCGCAAGCCCGGCCTGAGACCAGCCGCCGCCACTCCCATGAGCAGGCGGGGACGCTCATCGTCCGAAACCCCGGTCGCGCGCGCCGCTTCCTCAAATTTTCGCGCGGCTTCTGGCGCGGGCCGACGCGCAGGCGCGCCTGGCTGCTCACCATCGGGGTTCTCGCCTTCCTGCTCGCCAATGTCGGCGCCGCGCTGGCGGTGAACCGCTGGAACAAATATTTCTTCGATGCGCTGGAGGCGCGCGACCTCCCGGCCATCTGGTTCAGCGTCGGCCTCGTCTTCGCGCTCGCGGCTTTGTCGGGCGCGACCGCGGTCGGGCTCCTGCACATGCGCATGCGCTTGCAGGTGCGCTGGCGCGAATGGCTGGCGCAGGCGCTTTTCGCGCGCTGGCTTTCGGAGCGGCGCTTCTATCAGCTCAGCATCGTGGGCGGCGACGCCGAGAATCCCGAAGCGCGCATGTCGGAGGACGCGCGCCTCGCGGTGGAGCTGCTCGTGGACTTCTCGCTCGGCGTGCTCAACGCGGCGCTCGCCGCCGTCTCCTTCATCAGCGTTTTGTGGTTCGTGGGCGGCGGCATAGAGGTCGGCGGCGTCTACGCGCCCGGCTACATGGTGATCGCCTGCGTGATCTATTCCGCTGTGACGAGCGGCGCCATGCTCCTGATCGGTCGCCCGCTGGTGCGCCGGGTGGAGGAAAAGGCCGCGAGCGAAGCCCAATTGCGCTATGAGCTGACGCGCGTGAAGGACAGTGCGGAGACGATCGCCCTCATTGGCGGCGACGAAGACGAACGCGAACGGCTCAACGAAACCCTCGCCGATCTGGTGCAACGCTGGTACGCAGTGATGACGCAGCAAGGCCGCATGACGTGGATCTTCGGCGCCAACAACGTGCTCGCGCCCGTCGTGCCGTTGCTTTTGGGCGCGCCGAAATATCTTTCCGGCGAAATGTCGCTTGGCTCGCTGATGCAGGCCGCCGCCGCCTTCGTGCAGGTGATGACGGCGCTCAACTGGCTCGCCGACAATTCGCTGCGCCTCGCCGACTGGTTCGCCTCCGCCCAGCGCGTGAGCGAACTCAACGACGCGCTCGACCGGCTCGACGCCACGATCGGCGAACACGGACGCAGCGAGACAATCGCCATTCGCCCAAGCCCCGACGCCTGCGTGCATCTGTGCGGACTGCGCATCGCCCAGCACGACGGCAAGCTGATGATCGACGATTCAGACGTGGTGATCCGCCCCGGCGAAAAAGTGCTCGTGCGCGGCGAATCCGGCTCCGGCAAGAGCACGCTCATCCGCGCCATCGCGGGCCTGTGGCCATGGGGCGGCGGCGAAATCCTCATCCCCGAACATGCGCGCGTCTCTTTCATTCCGCAAAAGCCTTATTTTCCGCTGGGCAGCCTGCGCGACGCTCTGCTCTACCCCCATCCGCAGGCGGACATCTCGCGCGCGCAGATGGAGACCGCGCTGGTGCGCTGCGGCCTGACCCACCTCATTCCCCGGCTCGACGAGGAGGAAAACTGGTCGGCGGTTCTCTCGGGCGGCGAACAGCAGCGCGTCGCCTTCGCCCGCGCCATGCTGGCGCCGCCCGACATCCTCATTCTCGATGAACCCACCTCGGCGCTCGACGAATTAAGCCAGTTCAAACTCATGGAATATCTGCGCGACGACATGCCCGACACAATGGCGATCCATGTCGGCCACCGGCCGGGGCTCGAACCCTTCCACGACCGGCAGATCCACCTCGTGCGAGAGAAGGGCGGCCCAGCCGTGGCGCAGGAGCGCCCCATCGGCCTGCGCGACCGCCTGCTGCGCCGCCTCCGCCCGCAAGGCCCCAAAGACGGGGACGAGCCGCCCGCCCCGCAGGCGTGAACGCTGAGCCCGCGTGACATCGGCGCCGGTTGCGACTAACAAGCCGCAAACCCCAAGGCGACGCCCGATGCCCGATCTCCTTCTCGAAGTGTTCAGCGAAGAAATTCCGGCCCGCATGCAGAAGCAGGCGGCCGACGACCTCAAGCGCCTCGTCACCGACGCGCTGGTCGAGCGCGGGCTTGTCTATGAAGGCGCCGCCGCCTTCGCCACGCCCCGCCGCCTCGCTTTGCATATCGCCGGCCTGCCGGCGCGCCAGCCCGACGTGCGCGAGGAGAAGAAGGGCCCGCGCGTCGGCGCGCCCGACGCCGCCGTGCAGGGCTTTCTGCGCGCCGCCGGCCTCGCCTCGCTCGATCAGGCGAAGATCGAGGCCGATCCCAAGGGCAAGGGCGAGTTCTACGTCGCCATCGTTGAGAAGGCCGGCGCGCCGACCCTTGACGTGCTGGCGCAAGTCCTGCCCGCGATCCTGCGCGCATTCCCTTGGCCGAAGTCGATGCGCTGGGGCGCGGCCTCCACGCGCACGGACTCCTTACGCTGGGTGCGCCCGCTCCATTCCATCGTCGCAACCTTCGGCCCCGAAACCGAAGATCCCGAGATCGTGCCCTTTGAGGTGGACGGCGTGCGCGCGGGCGACATGACGCGCGGCCATCGTTTCCTAGCGCCCGGCGCGTTCAAAGTGCGCAGGCTCGACGATTACATGGCCTCCCTTGAGAAGGCGAAAGTCGTTCTCGACGCCGAGCGGCGCAAGCGCATCATCCTCGCCGACGCGAAGAACCTCGCGCTCGCGCAGGGCCTCGAACTCGTGGAGGACGAAGGCCTGCTCGAAGAAGTGGCGGGCCTTGTGGAATGGCCCGTCGTGCTGATGGGCGAATTCGACGACGCCTTCCTCGACATTCCCGGCGAAGTGGTGCGCGCGACGATCCGCGCCAACCAGAAATGCTTCGTCCTGCGCAAGCCCGACGGCGCGCTGGCGAACAAATTCATCCTCGTCTCCAACATCGAGGCGAGCGACGGCGGCAAGGCGATCGCGGCGGGCAACGCCCGCGTGGTGCGCGCGCGCCTGTCGGACGCCCTCTATTTCTGGAAGACCGATCAGGCGCCCCTGCCCGATTACGCGACCGACGCCAATCGCGACAAGCCGCTCGACCAGCGGCTCGCCAAATTGCAGGCCCTTAACATCGTCTTCCACGAAAAGCTCGGCACGCAGGGCGAGCGCGTGAAGCGCATCCGCGCGCTGGCGCGCCAGATCGCCCCACTCGTCGGCGCCGATCCCGACCGCGCCGACCGCGCGGCGGAACTCGCCAAGGCAGATCTGCCGACGGAAGTCGTCGGCGAATTTCCCGAGACGCAGGGCCTCATGGGCCGGCGCTACGCCGCGCTGCAAGGCGAACACGCCGACGTGTGCGCGGCCATCGAAGAGCATTACAAGCCGCAGGGCCCGAGCGACCGCACGCCGACCAATCCGGTCTCCATCGCCGTGGCGCTCGCCGACAAGATCGACACGCTCGTCGGCTTCTGGGCCATCGACGAAAAGCCCACGGGCTCGAAAGATCCCTTCGCCCTGCGCCGCGCCGCGCTTGGCGTCATTCGCCTCGCGCTGGAGAATGGCGTGCGCCTGCCCATCGGCGCGCAGGCGCGCGCCCATCTCGCGGTCCTCGCGCAGGCCGTCGCGGCCGCCAAGGCGAGCGACGCGCAGGCGCTGACGCAAGACCTGCTCTCCTTCTTCCACGACAGGCTGAAGGTCTATTTGCGCGACAAGGGCGCGCGGCACGATCTCATCGACGCTGCGCTCGGCGAAAACAGCGACGATCTTTTGATGGTGGTGCGCCGCGTCGAGGCGCTCGGCCGCTTCCTTGAGACCGACGACGGCGCCAATCTGCTCGCCGGCTACAAGCGCGCCGCCAATATCGTGCGCGCGGAGGAGAAGAAGGAGAAGGGCGCGGATTTCGGCGCAGCCTTTGATCCCGCCCTGTTCACGCTCGCGGAAGAAAAGGCGCTCGCGAACGCGCTCGCAACCGCGCAGGAGGCCGCGCGCGCAGCCCTTGCGGCGGAGGATTTCAAAGCCGCCATGTCGGCGCTCGCGCGCCTGCGCGGACCTGTCGACGCCTTCTTCGACAAGGTGACGGTGAACGATCCCGAGGATGCGAAGCGCCGCAACCGCCTCGCTCTGCTCAATGCGTTGCGCGAAGCCGCGCGCGCGGTCGCGGATTTCTCGAAGATCGCGGGCTGACGCTCAGCCGTCTTTGCGCTCGACGCTCTCGCACACGCGCGGCCCGCGCCAGTCGGCCGCGCGCCAGGGGGCATAGAAGGGCGCGTCCGCGCGCTCCGGCGCAGGATCATAGCCCGACGCGCCGCCCGGCCTGCAGCGGCACAGGCGCGCGAAGCCCATCCATCCGCCGAGCCACATGCCATGCCGCTGGATCGCCTCGTCCATATAGGTCGAGCACGACGGCATGTAGCGGCATTGCCGGCCCATGAAGGCGGAGAAGGTGAGCTGATAAAAGCGGATCAAACCATGGGCGAGGATGCGCATGGCGCCGCTGACGACGCCGGGACGCGCAGCAGGCGCGCCGCTCACGCTGCGCCCGCGCGCGCCTCGATCTCGTCGAGCGCCTTCACCACCGCATCGAAGGCGAGCAGAGTGGAGGCGTGACGCGCCTTGTAGTCGCGCACAGGCTCCAGCACCGCCACGTCCGCCCATTTGCCCGCAGGCGGCGGCGCGTTCTCTTTCAGCATGCGGCGCACCTGCTCGCGCAGATCGCGCAATTCCTCGGGCGTCGAGCCCACCACATGACGCGCCATGATGGAGGAGGAAGCCTGCCCCAGCGCGCAGGCCTTCACGTCATGGGCGAAATCGCTCACGCGCCCGTCAGCCACGCACAGGTCCACGGTGACGGTCGATCCGCACAATTTGGAATGGGCGGTGGCGCTCGCCTGAGGCGCGGGCAAACGGCCCAGCCGCGGTATCTCCGCGGCCAGTTGCAGGATGCGCGCGTTATAAACGTCGTTGATCATGGTGTCCGCTTGGCGCGCGCCAGCGCGGCGCGTGGCCTCTATATAGGGCGCGGCGAGGCGGCCCCGCAATCGGCGGCGCGCTCAAGCTGCGCTTTAAGCGCCTTGTTCCTGTCAACGGCGATGGGAACGCTCCCGAATCTTTTTGTGGTCTAACCGCGCGCCACCCGCGTAACGTAGGAGCGCCAAAAAGGAGGCTCCACATGGACGCAGTGGTTAAGACCTTGAATCCAGCGAATTCCAGCTCGGTTCAAAACAATCAGAACGAAGACCGGGCACTGCGTCCGAGCCGTGAGGAGGCCGAAGAGGCCGTCCGCACGCTTTTGCGCTGGGTTGGCGAAAACCCTGGCCGTGAGGGCCTGCTCGACACGCCCAAGCGCGTCGTGAAGGCCTATGAGCAGTTTTTCGCCGGCTATCATCAGGACCCCGACGAGATTCTCGGCACAGTGTTCGAGGAAGTCGAAGGCTATGATGATCTCGTCCTCGTCAAGGACATCGACTTCGCCGCCCATTGCGAGCACCACATGGTGCCGTTCATCGGCAAGGCGCACATCGCCTATTATCCCAATGGCGGCGTGGTCGGCCTATCGAAGCTCGCCCGCCTCGTTGAGATTTACGCCCGCCGCCTGCAGACGCAGGAGACGATGACGGCGCAGATCTGCGACGCCATGATCCAGGCGCTCGAACCCTTCGGCGTCGCGGTGATGGTGGAGGCCGAGCATATGTGCATGTCCATTCGCGGCGTGCAGAAGAACGGCGCCTCCACGGTGACGACGCGCTTCACCGGCCGCTTCCGCGAGCCGGCCGAACAGGTGCGCTTCCTCTCCCTCGTGCGCGGCCGGTAAGGCTGCGATGATCGCCTGCTGCGGGGCCGGCGCGTGAACCGCGCCGCCCTTGTCACCGGCGCAGGCCGGCGGGTCGGCGCGGCCATCGCCGCGCGGCTCGCCGAGCGCGGGTTCCATGTCTTCATCCATGTGCATCGCTCGCGCGCAGACGGGCAGGCGCTCGCCGACGCGCTGATTGCGCGCAGCCTGAGCGCTCAGGTCTGCGCCTGCGATCTTGCGGATGGGCCGGCTCTCGCCGCCATGGCGCGCGAGGTTCTCGCCTGCCGCGCCGATCACTACATGCTCGTCAACAACGCCTCGTGGTTCGGCCACGACCTGCCGGGCGGCGCGAGCGCGCAGAACCTCGAAGCAAGTCTCGACGTGCATGTGCGCGCACCCGTCGCGCTTATGGAGGCTTTCGCGCGCGGGCGCGCCGGCGCGCGGCTCGACGTCGTGAATGTGCTCGATCAGAAACTGGGCGCGCCCAATCCCGATTATTACAGCTACACGATCGGCAAGCATGGATTGTGGGGCGCCGCGCGCACATGGCGCGCCATGCAGGACAAAGACGTGCGCGTCTTCGGCCTCTGGCCGGGCCTGATGCTGACGAGCGACGTGCTGGACGATGCGGCGTTCAAGGCGCGACGCGCGGCCAATCCGCTGCGCCGGCCCATCGAGGTCGCGGACCTTCTGCGCGCGCTCGACCTTGTGCTCGACGCGCCCGGCCTGCCTGGACAGGATCTGCGCGTGGACGCGGGCGAAAGCCTTTACGCCCGCGCCCGCGACGTCGCCTTCGAGGGCGAGCCGATCAGAACCGGCGGTTGACGCCCACTTTCACAAGACTGCGCATGGAGGAGACGGTCTTCACGCGGGTGACGCCCGTGACGGCGGATTGCGTCTTCGTCGGCTCATTCGTCACCGGGTCGAAGGCGTAGGTCCATGTCACGCCCGGCCCGCTCTGGCGCGCCATCAAATCATCGCGCGGCGTATAGAGCAGATTATATTCCGCCTTCACGCTCCAGTGCGACGTGACGAGATATTCTACGCCGCCGCCGAACACGAAGGCGATGCGCTCCATATTGCCGCGCGTGTTGTAGCCCGTGTAGGGCGAGAACAGGCGGTCGGTCGAGGTGAACGTGCCGTTCTCATAGATCTGGTCGACGCGCGTGTTGGCGTAGGCGGCGCCCAGCTTCACGTAATAGAGCGCGCGATCCGCAACAAGGCCCGTGCGCGCGGAGAGCGCGAAGAAGGGACGCTCCGCGCCTTTCAGTTCGTTGCGCGTCATCTCCTTCGCGAAGTTCACATAGCTCCCCTGCCCGCGCGAGCGGAACGGAAAGGACGCCTCCGCCTCGACGCCGAAGAGCATGTCCTCGCGCGCCCAGTTGCAGCCGCCTTGCAGGCCGGTCATGACGGAATGAACGGTGAACTTCTGCTCAGGCACGCTCGACAATCCGCCGAACCTCTCGCGGCTGCGCAATTGGTTCCACGAGGCGCCGCCATGCGCGCCGGCGTAGCAGCCCGCGAAGATCGCGGCGCCCTGGGTGGCGATGGGATCATCCGGACGCGGATCGAGCCCCGAGGGAACGGAGGCCGGCGGCAGATGGCCATAGACCGGCGGCTGGGCGTAAAGCGGCGCGCCTTGAGGCGCAGGCGCGACATACGGGGCGACGGCCGCAGGAGCGTGACGCGGCGCGGCTTGCGGCACGGCTTGCGGCGCTGCTTGCGGAGCGGCTTGCGGCGCAACGGGGGCGGCCTGTCCGCGCGGCGCGGCGAGAGCGGCGGCGCTGCTCAGAAGCGCGCAGCTTACGAGGGAGGCGGCGCCAAGAAATTTCGAGTGGGAGCGCATGAGGAAAATCTTTCCATCGAAAAGGAGATCGCGACTTGAGGCGAGCCGCCTCAGAAGCGCTTGTTGACGCCGAGTTTGACGATGCTGCGGCCCATTTTGGCGACCTGTCGCACGATGTCGCCGCCCATATCGCGGTAATTGGCGGGCGTGACGCCCGATGCGTCGGAGGCGAGAACCGCGCAGGAATTTCCGCTCTGGTTCGAGCAGAACTTGCCGCTGGAGATGACGGAGTCGAACTCCTTGCGGTTGGTGAAGATCTGGTTGAACTCCAGTTTCGCCGACCAGCCGTCGTCCATCATCACCTCTGCGCCGAAGCCCAGAAGCAGACCCACCTGCGACAGGCGACCGCTGCGCTGATGGATGTCTTCATATTGCCAGGGCGCGGCGGTCACGGAACCGTTGTCGCGCGCCTTGGTGCGGTGATGATCGAAGTCCAAATCCGTATTGAGCCAGGCGAGACCCAGCTTGCCGAAGAACAGGAAATCGCCGTGGATGTAGCCCGCGCGCATCGAGCCTGCGAGGCCGATGCGGTCGCGGATGCGCAAGCATTCGCGCGCCGGGTCGATCAGCGTTTCGCAATGGGGCGGCGAGCGCCAGGGCTGGAGCCAGCCCTCGCCTTCAATGCCGATCAGGAAGGATTTCGCGACGTAATTGCAGCCGATCTGCGCGCCGATGATGGAGCCCGTGAAATAGCCCTTATGGTCGTTCACGAAGCTCGGCGGATTGAGATAGGACGGCATCTCGCGCGCGTCGACATGGAAGCGCGTGTGCTGAACGCCGCCATGCAGGCCGCCGTAGCACCATTGGGAATCCGGCGGCGGCTGGTCCTGAGCCGCCGGCGGCAAGGAGACGACGCGCGGAGCGACGACGTCGGCGGCGCGTGCGGCTTGCGACGCGAGGCCGACCGTGACGATCGCGGCGGCGATGGGGGCGAAGGCGGCGAGGCTCGCCATGCGACGCAAAGCGGCCTTGGAAATTGGGGCGCTCATTGAAAAAATCTTTCGCTGCTCAAAACTGTCGTGAGCTTTATGCGAACATGGTTAACCGCCGCTGAAACCAGCGGCGCGCGCCGCGTCCCAATTCTGGACGCGCGCCCATGTGTTTCCGCCGCAAGGGATTTTCATGCGCGGCTAGGAGGTCCGGCCGGCCTCTGGTAAGAAGCGGGCGGGAGACGACCATGACCGATAATCCCTTCGCCGCGCGCGCCGCCGCGCTTTCGTCCAAGGACGCTTCCAAGAAAGAGCTCGAGGAAGGCAGCGCCTTCGCGCCGAAATTCGGCGCGGACGGACTGATCGTCGCCATCGCGCAGGACGCGCGCGACGGGACGATCCTCATGGTCGCCTATATGAACGACGAGGCCCTGCGCCTAACGCTGGAGACGGGCGTCGCGCATTACTGGTCGCGCTCGCGCAAGGCGCTCTGGCGCAAGGGCGACACGTCGGGACAGGTGCAGCGCGTGATCGACATGCGGGTGGATTGCGACCAGGACGCGATCCTCCTGCGCGTGGAGGCGGGCGGCGACGGCAAGGCCTGCCACACCGGCCGCCGCTCCTGTTTCTATCGTCGCGTGGATGCGACCTCCGGCGAGGCGCGCCTCGCCTTCATCGAGGACTAAGCCGCAACGATCGTCAGGCCGTGGCGATATATTCGCGCAGGGCCTGTTGCTCGCTTTCCATTTCGGCGAGCCGCTGCTTCACCAGATCGCCGATGGAGACGACGCCCACCAATCGCTCCCCCTCCATCACGGGCAGGTGGCGAAAGCGGCCTTCCGTCATTTGCGACATCAGCGAATGCACGCTCGCCCGCTCGCATGTGGTGACGACTTCGCGCGTCATCCATGCGCTCACAGGATCCTGCAAGGCGCCGGGCCCGCGCGCAGCGAGCAGGCGCACGAGGTCGCGTTCGGAGAAGACGCCGCGCACATGGTCGCCTGAATCGGTGACGATCACCGCGCCGATCCCCTCCCGCGCGAGAAGGGCGGCCGCATCCGCCACGCTGCGATCAGGCTCAATCGTCACGACCTTGCGGCCCTTGGCCGCGAGAATGCGTCCAACCGTCATGCAAGCCTCCTCGCCGGCTTGCGCCAGCTTCTCGCCGCGCGCATCGCGCGCCCTTCGCCGGACGATGCCGGAGACCGCGTCCGGGCCTTGCCATCATGCCACAGGCGCGCGCGACGACAACAGGAGTCTCGCGTCAAGCCTCCGCTTCCTGCGCGCGCGCAGGCGCGGCGGGAGGATCGAAGAGGCCGAAGAACAAAAAGCCCGCAAGAAAGCCGCCGGCGTGCGCCTCCCATGCGACGCCGCCTTCCGCAATGCCGAGGGGCTTTGCGAGAAGGCCCACCACAAGGTTGATCGCAAACCACAACAGCGCGAATTGCACGACGCGTTTGTCGCGCCAGGCGCGGCGCAGCGGCAAGGCGGGCGCCTGCGCTGACGCGCCCGGCTCGCGCAGGGCGAAGATGGACGGACCCAGCGGCGCGCCGGGCTGGAAGATGAAGCGCAGCGCCGCCGCCATCATGCCGGAGACGGAGGCCGAAGCGCCCACGACCGGAATGAGGTCGACCGGATGAACGAGATAATGCGCGCCCGCGCCCGCAGCCGCCGTGAACAGAAAGAACGCGATCGTTCGTCCCGCGCCGAAGCGCTGGGCCACCGGCGCGCCGAACGCGGCGAGCCAGAGCACGTTCATGCCCAGATGGGTCCAGTCGCCGTGCAGAAAAGCATAAGAGACGAGCGTGCGGTAATCGGCGCGCCCGTCATCAAGGAAGAATTGGGCGATCAGCAGGGCGTCGCGGTCCCCGGCTGCGGCGAGCTTCGTGAGGGCCGCGGCCACGGCGTCGGGATCGGACTCATAGGCGAAACGGCCGGGCACGAAGGCGAGCGCCCGCATGAACTCCGCATCGACCTGCGCCGAAAGGAAAAATTCACGGAAGCCGTGCACCGCCGCCAGCGCGAGGATGAGGAAGACGAGGCTTCCGGGCAGATTGAACATCGGCTCGCGCGATCCGCCCGACATATCGACTCCCTGACGCGGGGCGCACAGCGCCCACGCCCTTCATGAAGCCTTGGCGCGAAAAAGAAAAGGGGAGCCCCGAAAGGAGCCCCCCGGCGCGCGTCGCCGCGCTGGAGCCACGACGACTTGCGAAGATCATGCGGAGACGAGACGCGCGCGCTCCGCAGGCTGAAGAAACGTGCGCCTGCGCGCGCGCAGACGCAAGCCCAAGCCCGCGACAGCCTTAACAGGCCTTGGCACGCCTCTCGCCCATTTGCGTGAAAGCCCGCGCGCGACCTTGCGTCACGCGCCCCGAAACGGCGCAGGCGCCCCACAACGCGACAGGCGGCGATGCGCGAACGCAAGGAGCGAAAGCCATGGCGCGCAGGACGCAAGCCGAAGCGGAGTCAGCAGAACTCGCGCGGCTCGAACAGGCGTGGCGACGCCTGCGCGCGGGCGAGGCCGCCCTCGCCCCCGATGCGCTCGCCGGCGCGCTCCTGCTCGCGCGCGACGGGGCGCGGGCGTTCCGGGTGGTGGCCGCCGGCGTCGCCGCCAGCAGGCTCACCGGCCTCGCCTTCGGCGCGGACGCCACATGCGCTTTCGCGCCCGCCAGCCGGGCGCGCGCCGCCCGCCTTCTCGCCCGCGCGGCGGCGAGCCCCGAGCCGCTTCGCGCCCGCCTGCCCCTCGCCGAGGGGGCGGGCTGGGGGGAGGCCCCGGCGCGCCTTCTGTTGCTCCCGTTGCGCAACGCCGCCCATGGCGAGACCTGCCTCATCGCCGGCTTTGCGGCCCCGCAGGGCCCGCATGGTAATCGGCCTTTAACGAGACCGTTCTAGACTTTGCGGCGTGTTGATTAAGCGTATGGAGCGTAACCTTGTCGCTTGAAGCAGCGGTGGCGAGCCTCGGCGTCGCGGCGGCGGCGCATCGCGAGCGGCGCAAGCACGCGCGCACGAAGCTGGAATTGCTTGGCCGCTACATGATCCCCGGACGCGCGGAATATCCGCTCCAGACCATCGACGTGTCTGCGGGCGGCGCGGCCCTGTTCGCGCCCGTGGCCGGCGAGCCGGGCCAGCGCGTCGTCGTCTATATCGACGAGATCGGCCGGCTCGAAGGCCAGATCGTGCGGCCCATCGAGGGCGGCTTCGCGATGAAGTTCGACATGACGCCGGCCAAGCGCGACAGGCTCGCCGACCGCATCATGTGGCTCGCCAACCGGGATATGTTCGAAGGCGCGGATCTCCGGCGCGACGAGCGCATCACGCCTGTTCATCAGGATGCGCAACTGACCTTCGCCGACGGGCGCACGCTTATGGTCCGCGTGCTGGAGGTGTCGCTCTCAGGGGCCGTGATCGAATCCGAACAAAGCCCAGCGGACAGCGAGATTGTGACCATTGGCTCCACCAAGGGGCGCGTGACGCGCGTGCAGGGCGAATTTTTCGCGGTGGAGTTCGTGCGCCTTCTGCCGGCGGATGCGTTCGACGAGAACGTGCGGCTCTAGCCGATCTGGCGCAGGCCGCGCAGATAGCGCTGGCCGTTCTCGACATAATGCTGCGCGCCGCGGCGCATGCGCGCGATCCCCGCCTCGTCGAGCGTGCGCACCGCTTTCGCCGGCGAGCCCACAATGAGGCTGCCGTCGGGAAACGCCTTGCCCTCGGTCACAAGCGCATTGGCGCCCACGAGGCAATTGCGGCCGATGCGCGCGCCATTGAGGATCGTCGCGCCCATGCCGATGAGCGAGCCCTCGCCGATGAAACAGCCGTGCAGCACGCAGCCATGGCCGATGGTGCAATCGGCCTCCACCGTCAGCGGCGAGCCGGGATCGGTGTGCATCACCGTGAGGTCCTGCACGTTCGAGCGCGCGCCGATGTCGATCCAGTCGCGGTCGCCGCGCAGCACGCAGCCGAACCAGACGCTCGCGTCTTCGCCAAGGCGCACCTTGCCGATGATCGTGGCGTCCGGCGCGATGAAGAAACGTCCGGCGGGCGGCAGGTGCGGCTCGAGATCGTCAATCGCGTAAATCGGCATGGTCTGGTCCTGTCAGGCGGCCGCGCGCGCTGGGCGCGCGGCCATGTTCGCGCGCCTTACTTCGCAGGGCGCGTGGGGTCTTTCGTCGCCGGAATGGTGGCGAACTCCACGTTGTACACCTCGCCGTCGCCCATGCGCTCGGCGCGGCGCACATAGACGTTCTGGATGAGGTCGCGCGTGGCGGGATCGACCTTCACGGGCCCGCGCGGGCTTTCCCATTCCATGCCCATCATCGCGGCGACAAGCTTCTCGCCATTGGCGTCGCCCTGCGTCTTCTTGAGCGATTCATAGACGAGATGCATGCCGTCATAGCCATAGGCGGCGACGATGTTGGGCCGGCGTCCGTTGAGCTTGCGATAGCCTTCGACGAACGCCTTGTTCTTCGCGCTCGGATGAGCGGCGGAATAGGTGTGCGAGCTGACCATGCCCAGCGCGGAATCGCCCATGGAATTGAGCGAGTCGTCGTCAAGCATGCTGCCTTCCGCGAAGATCTTTACGCCGCTCTGGGCGACGCCGCGCTCCCTGAGTTGATTCATCAGCGACACGCCGACGCCGCCCGACGGCACGAAGACGAAGACCGCGTCCGGCTTCAGGTCCACGAGACGCTGGAGGAAGGGCGCGAACTCCGGATTGGCGAGCGGCACGCGGATTTTCTGCGCGATCTTGCCGCCCTTCGCCTCGAAGGCGGTGGAGACGTAATTCTCGTAGTCGATGCCTGGCCCGTAATCGGACACGAAGGTGACGAGCGATTTCGCGCCCTGCCTGTGGATCCATTCCGCGAAGGGATAGGCGAGCTGGGGCACCGAAAGGCTGGTGCGCACGATGAAGGGCGAGCGATCCGGAATGATCGAAGTCGCGCCAAGCATCACGATCATCGGCGTTTTCGCCTGCGTGGCGACGGGCGCCGTGGCGAGGGCGCCCGGCGTGAGCGTGAAGCCCGCAAGCACCTGCACGCGGTCGTTCGTCACCAGCTCCTGCGCGATGCGGCGCGTCTGGTCAGCGACGCCGCCGTCATCCTTGATGATCAGCTCAATGCGCTTGCCGGCCACGCGGTCGCCATGCTCCTGCATGTAGAGGCGCACGCCGCCCTCCATCTGCCGGCCGACCGCCGCGAAGGGGCCCGTCTGCGACGAGATCAGCCCCACCTTCACCACGTCCTGCGCGCGCGCCCCGCCGGCGCCGAGAACGGCCCCGACCGCGCCGAGCGCCGCGAAAGCCGTCATCCTCATCTGCGAAATCATATGTTTCCCCTCCTGCGCCGACATGGGACTCGGACGCGAGGGCAGCCTAAGCCCAAGGAACAGGCGGGCGCAACGCCGCGCGCGCGGCGCATGGGCGCGGCCGCGCGAATCGTCTATGCCCAAGTCCATGCTTCGTCCGCCTCGCCGACCTGCGCCCGCGCCTGCGGCCGCGGCGCCTCTTTTCTCCTGGCCCCTGCGGATCGGCCTCGCCGCCGGCGCTGGCGTGCTGGCGCTGGCCCTTTTTCCGCTCCTCTCCCCCGAACGGGCGCCCCGCCTTGCGGGCGAGACGCTGATCCGGCTGGGGGAGATCAGTTTGCGCGTCGATCCGGCTTTTCTCCTGCGCCCGGAGGACCAGCGCGGGGGACCCATGGCCGAAGCGCTTCTGGGTTTCGATGCGCGCAGCCTCGGGCCGCCGGAGCCCGCCCGCCCGCTCGCGCCCGGCCTCGCCCACGCCAATCCTGATCTGGTGCGCCTCACCCTCACCGCGCGCGACGCCAAGCTCTCGCCAACGGAGCGCACGGAACGCCTCTACATGCGCCACCTTGAGCCGGATTCGGAAGCCTCCGTCGCAGGGCTCAGCCTGCGCCGCTTCGCGCCGGGCAGTCCATACGAGCAGGAGGATCTGCACTTCACCCCGCCCGACGGCGCCCTGTTCGCCGCGCGCTGCGAGCGCACGCGCGCCGGGACGCGGGGAGACGAGACGCATACGCCCGTCTGCATCGCGGACCTGCGCGTGGAGGGGCTCGACGCGCGGCTGGAGTTCAAACTGCGCTGGCTGGAGGATTGGGAGACACTCGCCCGCGTCGCGCGCGAGGCGGCGTCCGCCGCCATGGCTGCGGGCGCGAAACAGCCGGACCAAAAGCCAAAGCCAAAGCCCTGAGGCTAAAAATCCTCAAGGTCGAAATCGAGGATGGTGATCTGCAAAGTATATGAGGAGCCGCGCGCGTCATCGGCGGAGATCACGCCCAGAAAATCCTCGCCGTTGTTCAGCTCGACGGAATCGGTCTTTTTCGCGCGGCCGATGATCTTCAGCTCGTCGTTCTCAAACAGGCGGCGCAGATAATCCTGCAAGACCTCGCGGCCCACGGGGATCTTCATCTCGAAGGCGAAGGAACGGTCGCCGTCCTCATCGTCGACGCTGAGCGTGGCGATGCGCCGCTCGCCAAGCTGCACGGCCGCCTGCTCGACGTTCTTGGGATCGAGGCCGACGCGCACGTCCTCATTGCCGAACGCCCGGCGCAAAAACTCCTGCAGCTTGCGCAGCTCTGTCTTATCCAACGCCCTCTCCCAAACTTGCGGGCCGGAGCCTTGCCAGAAAAGCGCCGGCCCGGCAAGGCGCGCGCAGCCTCAGGCGTCGAACTTGTCCGCGAGGATCTGATCCATTGAGCGCGAGGGCTCGGCGCAGCCGGCTTCCCCCACCATGCGCGCGGGCACGCCCGCCACCGTTGTGCGCGGCGCGACGGGCGCGAGCACAACGGAGCCCGCCGCCACGCGCGCGCATTCGCCCACTTCAATATTGCCGATGATCTTCGAGCCCGCGCCGATCAGCACGCCGCGCCGGATTTTCGGATGACGATCGCCGCGCTCCTTGCCCGTTCCGCCCAAGGTGACGCTATGGAGGATCGACACATCGTCCTCGATCACCGCCGTCGAGCCGACGACGAGGCCCGTGGCGTGATCGAAGAACACGCCCTTGCCCACGCTGGCGGCGGGATGAATGTCGCACTGGAAGACTTCCGAGGACCGGCTTTGCAGATAAAGCGCGAAGTCGCGCCGCCCCGCCTTCCACAGGCCATGGGCGAGGCGATGGGTCTGCAAGGCGTGGAAGCCTTTGAAGTACAGCAGCGGCTCGATGAAGCGCGCGCAGGCGGGATCGCGATCGGCGACAGCCATGAGATCGGCGCGGAAGGCCTCGCCGATGGCGGGATCGCGCGAGATGAGGTCAAGATAGGTCTGGCGGATCAGGTCGCCCGGCACCTGCTGATGATCGAGCCGGTCGGCGAGGCGCTGCACGACGGCGCTCTCAAGCCTGTCCTGATTGAGCACGGTGCCGAGCACGAAGCCGGCGACCTCGGGCTCGCGCCGCACGATCTCCTCCGCCTCCACGCGGATGCGCGCGAACATCGGATCGACGTCGCCGAAACCCACGACCTTGGCGGATTGGCTGGCCGGCATGGCGCTCCCCTTGCGATCAAGGCTCCCCGACGGGAACCTTTCCTGAGTATATGCCCGCCCGCCGCGCGCAGGACAAGGGCGCGGGCCAGAGCGCGGGCCAGAGCGCGGCGAAGGCGCGTTCGCCCCGCTGATCCCGCGCCTGCGACGCGTCAGGCCTCCGCGAGAAAGTCGAGCACGCCCTGCTTATAAACCTTGTCGCCCACGGCGAGATTGTGGTCGCGCCCGGGAATGTCGAGCGCCCGGCCCCTGGGCAGAAGCCGGGCGAGGGCCGGCCCGTCGCCCGACACCTCGTCCTTCGTCCCCACGGCCACGAGCGTGGGACAGGCGATGGCGCCCGCGCCGCGCTCGGTCAGGCTTTGCCGATTGCCGCGAATGCAGGCGGCGAGCGCGCGCAGGTCGCTCTTTGTGCTTTCCGCGAAGGCGCGGAACATGCGCTGCATAGGGTCGGTCAGCTCATCGAGCGAAGCCGCCTCCATGGCCTGAGCGATGTTGCCAGGCAAAGCCGCCGCCTTCACCAGCCGGTCGCCGAGCCCGCCCAGAACCGCGCGGCGCACGCGGTCTGGATGTTCGAGCGCGAGAAAGGCGGTGATGCGCGCCCCCATGGAATAGCCCATCACGTCCACGCGGCGAAGCCCGAGATGATCGAGCAGGCCGGCGGCGTCGCGCGCCATGATCGACGTGGCGTATTGCGCGGGATCATAGAGCTTGTCGCTCTGGCCGTGGCCGCGGTTGTCGAGCGCGATCACGCGCCGGCCCGCATGGGCGAGCGTGCGCACCCACATGGTGTTGACCCAGTTCACGGCATGGTTCGAGGCGAAACCATGGATCAGGAGAATGGGCTCGCCCAGATCCTCGCCCGTGGGCGCGACGTCGACATAGGCGATGCGCACGCCGTTTGAATCAAAAAAGTGCATCCGTCCTCCGCCGCCTTCACGCTTTGCGCACGCGTGGGCGCGAAGCGCACATTAGCCGGGCAGACGGTCAAGACAAGCGCAGGGCGAGCTCCTTTTTTGAGCGCGGCCCGACGGCGCGAAAAGCGGCGCCGCGCGCGCAGGCGCCCATTCACGCAGGACTTCTGCGCGTTTCCTGATCCGATTGCGCAAAGACGCGCCGCATCGGCGCGAGTCTGCGCACTGGCACGCACGATGCTTGGAAACAACCGAAGCGCGTCGCCGCGCGGATCGCCAGACGATGGCCCAATAGGAGGGAAGATCATGTCAGCACCTGCAACCGTTCTCACCGGATGCCTCGCGCCCGAGCCCGCCACCGCCCCCACGGGCTGCCTTACGCCCATCGACAAGTCGGGGCTGGAAGGCCTGATCGCCGCCGGCAAGGCCAATCCGCAAGTCATCAAAACGCTGAAGTGCAAGACCGTCGCGGAAGGCCGCTTCCGTCACGCGAACTACATTCGCAGCCTGCCGCCCTACATCGTCGACGAGCCGCCGGCCTTGCTGGGCGACGACACGGCGCCCAATCCTTCTGAAGCCTCGCTCGCCGCGCTCGGCTCCTGCCTCGCGGTCGGCCTGCACGCCAATGCGGTGCATCGCGGATGGACCGTGCGCAAGCTCGAATTGCAGCTCGAAGGCGATCTCAACATCACCGCCGTCTGGGGCACTGGCGACGTGAGCGAAAAGCCCGTGGGCTTCACCGACGTGCGCGTGAAGGTGGACATGGAATGCGACGGCGTGCCGCAAGCCGAGATTGAAGCGCTCATCGCCCATGTGAAGAAATGGTCGCCCGTGGCCAACACCTTCACCCGCCCCGTCAACCTCGACGTCGGCCTGTGACGCACTCGCGCCGGGCGCCTGCGTCCGGCGCGTCTTTCCCCGCCGCTTCCCGCTGGAGATGACGATGTCCCTCGCCTTTGCGCAAAGACTCGCTGGCAACGCCCCTTATGAAACGCTCGCCGACGTGCGCGCCGTGGTGCAATCCCAATTGCCCGCGCTCGTGGAGGGCATCGACAAGGGAACGATCTATCCCGCCGATTTCATGCGCGCGCTGGGCGCGGCGGGCGCCTTCTCCTCCCATGCGGAGGCGAACGAGGATCTCGACCTCAACCTCGCGATCGACGCCATGAGCGAAGTGTCGGAAGTCTGCGGCGCGACCGCTTTCATGACCTGGTGCCAGAGCACGCTCGTCTGGTATCTCGCCAACACCGAGAACGAGGCGCTGAAGGCGAAATATCTCGCCCGCGCCGCCACCGGCGAATTGCTCGGCGGCACCGGCCTGTCGAACCCGATGAAGAGCTTCTTCGGCATCGAGAAGATGAAGCTGAAGGGCAAGCGGGTGGACGGCGGCTATGTGGTGCGCGGCGCCCTGCCCTGGGTCTCCAACATCGGGCCGGACCATGTGTTCGGCACGATCTTCGAATGCGCGGACGGCGGCAAGACCATGTTCGTCGTGGATTGCTCCGATCCGAACATTGAGCTGCTGGACTGCGACCCCTTCCTCGCCATGGACGGCACAGGCACCTATGGCGTGCAGTTCAAGGACGCCTTCATCCCCGACGACATGGTGCTCGCCCATGCGGCCATGCCCTTCGTGAAGAAAATCCGCGCGGGCTTTGTGCTCTTGCAGGCGGGCATGGCGATGGGGCTCATCCGCGATTCCATCGACACGATGCGCAAGATGGGCGCCTCGCTCGGCCATGTGAACAAATATCTCACCGCCCAGCAGCCCGAAGACTTCGAGGCCATTCTCGACGAGCTCGACACGCGCGTGCGCGATCTCGCCACAACGCCCTACGAGACGAGCGAGGCCTATTGGCGCGCCGTCGTGCAGGCGCGGCTCGACGCGGGCGAAGCGACCATGGCCGCTGCGCACGCCGCCATGCTGCACACGGGCGCGCGCGGCTATCACAAGAGCCACAAGGCGCAGCGGCGGATGCGCGAAGCCTATTTCGTCGGCATCGTGACGCCCGCAACGAAGCAATTGCGCAAGATGCTCGCAGACATAGACGCGGAAGGGTCCGCATAAGCCGCAAAAAACCGGCATGATTCTTGGTTATGCGTAAACAGGCGAACGCAAGCGCGCTCGCGATGCAGAAGGAGCCAGCCATGAGCGAAGTTCTGATTTCGGCGAAAGAACTTGAAGCGATGATGACGAGCGAACCCGTCGTCGTCATCGACACGCGCAATCCGGACGCCTATGCGGCGGGCCATATTCCCGGCGCGGTGAACCTGCATGAGATCTTCACCTTCCTCTCCACCTCGACGCCTGAAGGGCTCGCGGAGCTGAAGGCGGTCTTCGCGGCGGCCTTTGGCAAGGCGGGCCTCTCCGGCAAGGAGACGGCGGTCGTCTATGAGCAGTCGATGAACTCGGGCTTCGGCCAGTCTTGCCGCGGCTATTATCTGCTCAGCATGCTGGGCTATGCAAAAGCGAAAGTCCTGCACGGCGGCCTTGACGCATGGACGAGCGCGGGCCTCGCCACGACGAGCGAGCCTGCGACGCCGACGCCCGCGGCCTTTCCGGTGGATCCCGCCGGCGCAGCGATCCTCGTTGACGCGCAGCAGATGCTCGCCGCCACACGCACGCCCGGCGTCGTCATCGTCGACGTGCGCGACGTGGACGAATGGATCGGCGACAGCTCCTCGCCCTATGGCAAGGATTTCTGCCCGCGCAAGGGGCGCATCCCCGGCGCGCGCTGGCTGGAATGGTACCGCATGATGAAGCCCACGGCGGAAGGCCCGCGCTTCAAGGGTAAGGAGGAGATCCTCGCCGAATGCGCGACCGTCGGCGTGACGCCCGACACGCCCGTCTATCTCTATTGCTTCAAGGGCGCGCGCGCCTCCAACACCTTCATGGCCCTGAAGAACGCGGGCGTGAAAGACGTGCGCATGTATTTCGGCTCATGGAACGAATGGTCGCGCGACCCTTCGCTGCCGGTCGAATGCGGCCCCGCGGTCGCGCAAGCGGCCTGAAGGAGCGGTCTTGCGCATCGTTCATTACTTCTCGCCGTTGTCGGGATATTCCTATCTCGGGATCGGCGCCCTGCAAGACCTCGCGCGCCGACGCGGCGCGCAGGTCGAGCATCGGCCCGTGGACATTATGCAGGTCTTCGCGGCCGCGGGCGCGACGCCGCCGGCGCGCCAGTCGGAAAGCCGCCGCGCCTGGCGGCGCGCGGACATGGCGCGCTGGGCGGCGCGGCGCGGGCTCGCCGTGAACCTGCAACCGCGCTTCTGGCCGGTGAACGCTGATCTGGCCGCCGGCGCCATTCTCGCCGCGCAGGAGGCGGGCGAAGACGCCGACGCGCTCGCGCAGGCGATCCTAGCCGCCGTCTGGGCGCGCGATCTCGACATCGCCGATGAGAGCGTCATCGCCGCCCTTGCGCGCGGATGCGGGCTCGACGATGGGGCGCTTCTGCGCGCCGCCCGCGCGCCGCAGACATGGGCGCTTTATGAGTCCGGCACGCAGGCCGCCATCGACGCGGGCGTATTCGGTGCGCCGACTTACGTCGTCGGCGAGACCATGTTCTTCGGGCAGGACCGGCTCGATTTTCTCGAAGAGGAGCTGACGCACGCCATGATCGCGTGACGCCGCGCATCAATCACAGGAGAGCGCCAATGAACGACGTTTCAAAGCCGAGCGCCTACGCATTGAAATCCGCCTGCTCCTGCGGCGCCCACGCCTCGCAGGCCGAACATGAGCGCGCCTTCACCGCGGTCGCGGCCAGCGCCGCCGATGATGAGAAGCTCTACACGGGCTTCGTCGAGCGCGCGCTTCTGCGCGCCATCGCGCCCGATCCACTCCATCGCCGCGCGCTGTTGCGCGGCGTCGGCGCCGGGACGCTGGCGGCGGCCCTTGGCTCGCTCTTCCCCGTCGGCGCCGCGACGGAGGCTTTCGCGCAAGCAGGCGCGCCGGAGAAGAAGAGCCTGAAGGTCGGCTTCATTCCCATCACCTGCGCCACGCCCATCATCATGGCGGCGCCCATGGGCTTCTACGCCAAGCAGAACATCGACGTGGAGGTGGTGAAGGCGGCCGGCTGGGCCATCGTGCGCGACCGCACGATCAACAAAGAGTTCGACGCCGCCCACATGCTGGCGCCCATGCCGCTCGCGATCACGCTGGGGCTCGGCTCCACCGCGCAGCCCTTCGCGGTCGCCGCCATTGAGAACGTGAACGGTCAGGCGATCTGCCTTGCGACCAAGCACAAGGACAATCGCGACCCAAAGAACTGGAAGGGCATGAAGCTCGCCATTCCGTTCGAATATTCCAACCACGCCTATCTTCTGCGCTATTACCTCGCGGAACACGGGATCGATCCCGACCGCGACGTGCAATTGCGCTCCGTTCCGCCGCCGGAGATGGTCGCCAACCTGCGCGCCGACAATATCGACGGCTTCCTCGCGCCCGACAATATCGTGCAGCGCGCGGTCTACGACGGCGTGGGCTTCATTCACCTGCTGTCGAAGGAGATCTGGGACGGCCATCCCTGCTGCGCCTTCGCAGCGAGCCGCGAGTTCATCGAACAGGCGCCTAATTCCTACGCCGCTTTGCTGCGCGCCATCGTCGAGGCCGCGGCCTTCGCCTCCAAAGCGGAGAACCGCAAGCAGATCGCGGAAGCCATCGCGCCGGCCAATTACCTCAACGCGCCCCTGCCCGTGCTGGAGCAGGTGCTCACCGGCGTCTATGCGGACGGACTGGGCGGCGTGCGGCGCGACCCGGACCGCGTCACCTTCGATCCCTTCCCCTATGAGAGTTTCGCCGTGTGGATTCTCTCGCAGATGAAACGCTGGGGCCAGATCAAGGGCGACGTCGATTACGCGAAGATCGCGCGCGACGTCTTCCGCGCCACCGATGCGGCGAAGGCGATGAAGGAGGCGGGCCTGCCCGCGCCCGCCGCGACCCGCGACATCACGGTGATGGGCAAGCGCTTCGATCCGGCGAAGGCCGACGATTACGTGGCGAGCTTCGCGATCCGCCGCGCGTGAACGAGCGGACGCGGCGCATGGAAAAACGGCCGGGATCGCTCCCGGCCGTTCGTCGTTTCTGCGCAGCGCGGATGGGCGCCGTTCATTCGGCGGCGAGCGGCGCCGCCTTGTTCTCAAGGATCATATGGCCGACGGCGGTGTTGGAGGCCGGCACCGTGTAGAAGCGATGCACCGGCTTCACCTCCTCATCGAGCGCGCCGCGCGCGACGAGCCACATGACCATCTCAATGCCTTCCGCGCCCGCCTCGCGCATATATTCGATGTGGCGGATGCCGACCGCCTTCGAGGCGTCGCCCATAAGGCTGTCGAGGAAGGCGTTGTCGAACGCGCTGTTGATGAGGCCGGCGCGCGGGCCGGAGATCTGGTGCGACATGCCGCCCGTGCCGAAAATGACGACGCGCAGATCTTCGGGGAAGGACTCCACCGCCTTGCGGATCGCCTTGCCCAGATTGAAGCAGCGCTTGCCGCTCGGCGGCGGGAAGAGCACGACGTTCACCGCAAGCGGGATGATCTTGCACGGCCATTCCTTGGGCTGGCCGAACATGAGGCTCAGCGGCACGGTGAGGCCGTGGTCCACTTCCATCTTGTTGACGACGGTGAGGTCGAAATCGTCCTGAATCACCGATTGCGCGATATGGGCGGCAAGCTCGGGATGGCCCTTCACGACCGGCACGGGGCGCGGACCCCAGCCTTCGTCGGCGGGCTGGAACTCAGAAGCGCAGCCGAGCGCGAAGGTCGGCACCACATCAACGGAGAAGGCGGTCGCGTGATCGTTGAAGACGACGATGCACACGTCGGGCTTCACCTTCGCGATCCATTCCTTGGATTTTTCATAACCGCCGAAGACGCGCTGCCAGTAAGGCTCGCTGGTCTTGCCGAGGTCGAGGGCCGCGCCGATGGCGGGCACGTGGGAGGTGAGCACTCCTGCGACGATCTTAGCCATTTTTGTTCGCCCATTCCGCCTTGCTGCGATTGCCGTTCGGCGAGCGTCCGCCCGCCAGCATCATGTCGGCGTATTCCTGCTGGGTGGAGCCGGTCATGATCGCCGCCACCTGCTGGAAGGAAAGCCCGTCGGTGGCCGCGAGTTTCGCCGTGAAATAAATGTTTCCGCCGAGCTCCAGCATCCGGTTCCACTGCCGCTTGAGAATGGCCTTGGTCTGTTCAGGCGTGAGGTTGAACTGCTTGAGATAGCCGGCCTCGTCGGCCTTGAAGGCCGTGCGGTTCTCCGCCTTCAGGAGCGACATGCAGAACATGTTCACGCCATAGCCCTTGCGGCACTGGTCGGCGTCGAAAATCGTCGTGCCCGGTATGTCCTGATATTCCTTGACCGGCTGGCCCATGACCGCCTCCCTCCTCACGCTCGTCCCAGATGCGAATTATATGCATGAACGCGCCGGGGCCGAACAGGCCCGCATGCCGGAAGGTTTGGCGCGGATTCTGACGTGGATCAAGGTTCTCGGATCAAGGTTCTCGGATCAACCTTCGTCCGCGCCGGCGGCGAGAGCCAGCGCCGCCTTCGCCGCATCAGGGGGCGGCGTGAAGCGGAAGTCCGGCAATTGATGGCGGGCGAAGGTCGCCTGTCGCTTGGCGTAATGGCGGGTGTCGGCCTGGCCGCGCTCCACCGCCGCCTCCCGGCTCGTCCGCCCGGCGAGCCAGTCGATCAGGCCAGGCACGCCATGGGCGCGCATGGCCGGCAGGGCCGGATCGAGCCCGCGCGCCATCAGGGCGCGAACCTCCTCCACCGCCCCCTGCTCCATCATCGCGACGAAGCGCGCGTCGATGCGCGCATAGAGCCAGTCGCGCGGGGCGTCGAGAAACAGGCCGCGCCATTGGCCCGGCGCGAGCGGGGGCGGCTGGCGCTCGCCCTGAAAGGCTGCGAGCGGGCGGCCCGTGGCCGCGAAGATCTCCAGCGCGCGCAGGATGCGCTGGGGATCGGTGGGGCGCAGGCGGGCGGCGGTGAGCGGATCGCAGGCGGCGAGCTGCGCATGCAGATCCTGCGGCGGGCGCCCCTGCGCCTGCGCGCGCACGCGGGCGCGCACGTCCTCAGGCACGGGCGGAATGTCGGAAAGCCCCTGCGTCAGCGCCTTGAAATACATGCCCGTGCCGCCGACGAAAATGGCGAGCCGGCCCTGCGCGCGCGCCTGCGCCAAAGCGTCCTGCGCGTCCGCGAGCCATTTGCCGACGGAGTAATTCACGCTGGCGTCCACATGCCCGAACAGCAGGTGGGGGACGCCCGCCTCCTCCTCCGGGGAGGGCCGGGCGGTGAGGACGCGCAGGTCCGCATAGACCTGCATGGAATCGGCGTTGATCACGATCCCGTCCAGCGCCTGCGCGCAGGCGATCGCCAGAGCGGACTTGCCGCTGGCGGTCGGGCCTGCGATGAGGAGCGCCTGAACCATATCCATTCCCCGCCGGCCCCGCGCCGGCGCGCCAGAAGCGGGTCGCACGTGCAAGACTTCATCGCAACCCTCATCGCCGCTCCGGGCGCCGACCTGCCCGCCGACCTTGCGCGCAAGGCCGCCGCCGTTCTGCCCGAAGGCCGGGTGGAGCGCTGGCTCTCCCCCGGCGAGGCCGTGGACGTCGCCTTTTCCGCCGCCGCCGGGCTCGACGAGCACAGCGCGCTTGAGCGCGGCTTTCTGGCGACTGCGGCTGAGCGCGTCCGTCAGGTTTTGGCGCAAGCGCGGGTGGACGTGGTGGCCCAGCGCGCCGCAGACCGTCGCCGCCGCCTCGTCCTCGCCGACATGGATTCCACCATGATCGGGCAGGAATGCATCGATGAGCTCGCCGATTTCGTCGGCATGAAGTCCCATGTGTCCGCCATCACCGAACGCGCCATGCGCGGCGAGATCGCCTTCGAGCCGGCGCTGCGCGAGCGCGTCGCCTTGCTCAAAGGGCTTGAGGAAAGCGTGGTGGACAAGGTGATCGCCGAGCGCATCACGCTCACGCCCGGCGGCCGCCAGCTCATCCAGACCATGCGCGCCAACGGCGCCCACACGGCGCTCGTCTCGGGCGGCTTCACGCTGTTCACGCAGAAGATCGCCGAGAAGATCGGCTTCCATGAGAACCGCGCCAATATTCTCGAAGTGGAGGCGGGCAAATTCGCCGGCCGCGTGCGCGAGCCGATCCTCGGCAAGGAGGCGAAGCTCGCCTCGCTCATCGAATTGCGCGAGGCGCACAAACTCGCCCCGCATGAGACGATGGCCATCGGCGACGGCGCGAACGATCTCGCCATGCTGGGCGAAGCCGGCCTCGGCGTCGCCTTCCACGCCAAGCCCGCGGTGGCGCAGGCCGCCCATGCGCGCATCGACCACGGCGACCTCTCCGCGCTCCTGTTCGCGCAAGGCTATGCGCGCGCGGACTTCGCAAACTAGGGCGCGACGCCATGGTGTTTCTCAAGCGCCTGCCGCTTCTCATCTACGGGCCGCTGATTTTCATCGCGCTCGGCCTCGCGCCTTTGTTCTTCAAACACACGCCCGAATTCCGCGAGCGCTATTGGGGCTGGATCAAGAAGGCGCTGCGCGTGCTTCTGCGCGCGCTCTCCATTGAGGTGCGCGTCTCGCAGGACTCCCTGCAACGCCTGATGCAGGACGAGAACAGCGTCATCGCCGCCAACCACAAAAGCCATCTCGACGTTGTGGCGCTTCTGTCGATCATGCCCGCCGAAAAATGGGTCACATTCTCCCCCAAGGTGGAATTGTACAAAGTCCCCTTCTTCGCGCGCGGTTTCAACGCGGCGGGCTGCATTCCCATCGACCGCGCCAATCCACGCGCGGCCCTGCGCACGCTTATCAAGGCGGTCTCCGAAAAGCCCGCGCGGGAATCGCTGATCCTTTTTCCCGAGGGCACGCGCTGGCGCAGCGAGGGCATCGGCCCCTTCAAGGCGGGCGTGATGCTGGTGGCGAAAGCGCGCAGCCTCACCGTGCGCCCCATCTGCATTCAGGGCAGCGACAAACTTCTGCCGCCGGGCTCCGCCTGGCCGAAAGCGGGCGTTATCACGATCGAGGTTCTGCCCTCGTTCACGCCCGACGAAGGCTCAACGGACGAAAACCTCGCGCGCCTGCAAGCGCAGGTGGCGCAAGCCCACGCGCGGCTTGAGGCTCAGGCGCGAGAGGCTCAGGCCGCGACTTTCGCCTCATAGCCGCCGGCGGAGATCACCGCCGCCAGCTCCTGCGCGGGCACGCTGGTGCTGGCGTCAAGCCGGCCTGAGGCGAGATCGATCTTCACCTCCGCCTCCGCGTCCTTGCGCTTCACGAGCCGCGTGACGGCGTTGACGCAGCCCATGCAGGTCATGCCTTTGACGTCGAGCGCGATCATCTTGCGGTCGCCCATGCGGAATCCTCCTTCAGTCCTCTCGCACCGCCTCGCCTTCGATCTCGATGAGGAAATCGGGATTGGCGAGGGCGGGAACGATGAGAAACGTGCTGGCCGGCGTCAGGCTCCCGAGCCGGCGCGCGCGCACTTGCCGCACAAGCGCGGTCTCCTGCGGACGCGTGCAATAGATGACGAGCTTCACGAGGTCCTTCGGCTCCATGCCGGCGGCGGCGAGCACGGCGAACAGATTGTCGAACACCTGTTCGGTCTGCGCCTCCATCCCCTCGCGCACGTCGCCCTGCGCGGTGACGCCGACCTGACCGGAGATGACGAGCCGGCGCGCGGCGGCGCTCACGAGAACGCCCTGCGCATAATTGGACGAAGGCTTGGGAACGGCGGGCGGGTTGAGAAAAACGGCCATGGGCGAAGCGAACCTCAACTTTATCCTGAGCGGCTAATATAGTTTTTCGCCCTGCGCCGCGCCAGCCCTGTCCGCAAGCTCCGCTTGACACCCTGAGCCCCGCCCCTTAGCGCCAGCGCATGACCGTCTCCTCCTCAAATCTTCCGCTCCTGTCCGGCCTTGGCGAGATCGCCGACCGCTACGACGTCGTGCTCTCCGACGTGTGGGGCGTGGTCCACAACGGCAAGGCGGCCTTTCCCGGCGCCTGCGACGCGTTGACGCGCTTTCGCGCGCGCGGCGGGGCGGTGATCCTCATCACCAATGCGCCGCGGCCTTTCCCGCCCATTCTCGAACAATTGCACCAGCTCGGCGCGCCGCAATCGGCTTTTGACGGCATCATCACCTCAGGCGACGTGACGTTAAACTATGTGATCGAGCGCGGCGCCGCGCCGCTGCACCACATCGGCCCGCCGCGCGACCTCACCTTCTTCGACATTCTCGCGGAGCAAACGGGCGTGCGCCCGCCGCTCGTCTCCGTCGAAGAGGCCGATTACGTTTTGTGCACAGGCCTCTTCAACGATGCGGACACGCCCGAGGATTACGCGCGCACGCTTGACGTCATGCGCGCGCGCAAGCTCGATTTCATCTGCGCCAATCCTGATCTCGTCGTCCATGTGGGCGACGTCATGCTCTATTGCGCCGGCGCCGTCGCGCAGCGCTATGAGGACATGGGCGGGCGCGTGTTGCAGGCGGGCAAGCCGTTTGCGCCGATCTATGACGGCGCCCTCGCCATGGCGCAGCGCCTACGCGGCGCGCCTCTGGACCTGCGCCGCGTGCTGGCCATCGGCGACGCGCTGCGCACGGACGTGAAAGGCGCCTGCGACCGCGGCCTCGATGCGCTCTTCGTCACCAAAGGCATTCACCGCGACGAATTGCACCCCGAAGCGAAGGGCGGCGCGCTGGACGCGCAGGCGATGGACGCGCTTGTCGCCGCCTCCGGCCTGCGGCCGCTGGCCGCCATCCCTGACCTCGTGTGGTGAAGGCGGCGGCCCGGCTCAGCCGGCGGCCGCGCGCGCGAAAATCGCGTCGAGCTTCTCCTGCAGAGCCTCCTGCCTGTAGGGCTTGACGAGGTAATCGCTGACGCCTGCGGCCTGCGCGGCCGCGACGCTGGCGACGCCGGATTCCGCCGTCACCATCAGAAAGGGCACGTCGGCGTTGCGCCCGCTCGCGCGCACGCGCTTGAGCAATTCGAAACCCGTCATGGGCGCCATGTTCCAGTCGCTGATGACGAGCCCGTAATCGCGCGCGGCGATCAGCTCAAGGGCGGCGGCGCCGTCGGCGGCTTCATCCACGTCCCCATAGCCCAGACGTTCGAGGAAATTGCGCTGGATGCGCCGCATGGTTTTGAAATCCTCCACGATGAGGACCGGCGTGTGCGCAGGAAACGTCATGATGCGAAATCCATGAATGAAACGACCGCCATTCTGGCGCCCGCCCATTGCGCTTAGGTTAAAACCTCACGTCGAAAGCCAGCCCCAGCCGAAATCCGCGACGCAGCGCGCGTCAGGCGCGGCCTCGCTGCGCAGGATCAGCCGGCGGGCGGCCAGCGCGCGGCGCGGATCAACCCCTCCCGGGCCGGCGGACGCAGGCGCGCCCCCGTCATGCAGACCGATGAAACGGACCGCGCCCAAAGCGCGGGCGGAGAAACGCAGCGGCAGGGCGGGCGCGGCGCGGGCGATCAGAAGCGCCGCCTCCCCGTCAGGCGCGTAACGCCAGGGAAAGATGAGGCGGCCGCCGGGCGCGAGCGCCTCCACCCAGACGCGCTCGGGCGCAGGCGCGGCGGCGTTCACATAGATCACGTCGCAGAAGGGCAAGGCGCCGACCGCCCCGCTCTGCGCGCGCACCCGCACATTGGGCCGACCGGCGAGCGCGCGACCGGCGAGCGCCGCCACCGCCGGTTCGACCTCATAGGCGTCCACCCGGCCGGCGGGTCCGACGAGTTCAGCCAGAACGGCGGAGTAATATCCGCCGCCGCAGCCCACATGGACCACGCGCTCCCCCGGCTTGGGGTCGACGGCCGCGAGCCAGCGCCCATGCAGAGAAGGCTGGCCGTTGTTCACGCCTTTGGCGGCGTCGATGACGACAAGCGCGTCGGCGTCGTAGAGCGAATCCACGGCGCTCGTCACAAGCTCCGCGCCGTCGGCGCGCAACAAGGTCCAGGGCGGCGGGGGCAGGAAATCCTCGCGCGCGACCCGCGCGAAGGCGGCCTCCAGCGCGGCGGCGTCAGGCCCGGCGGCGCGCGCGGCGTAGCGGGCGCGGATGCGGGCGCGTTCGATCTCGTCAGGCGTCATGACGGCCAGACTCAGCCCGCCGCCCGTCCCCCGCCAGAACGCAAAAGGCTGATCTTCCGTTGCGTCTCGCCCCCGCGCGCTTGACGCTGGGGGCGCCCCCATGCAGTTTGCGGCCGCGCTGGCCGCAAGCGCGCCGGCGCGCGCCTTTCCCGCGCGAGGCCGCCGCGCGTGACCGCCCGGCGCCCATTGGAGCCGCCCTTGTCCGCTGCTGACCGCCCCTTCGTCGTCGTCCGCGATCCCGCGAGCCCGCCCGCCGGCCTCAAAGGCGCGGTCGTGGCCATCGGCAATTTCGACGGCGTGCATCGGGGCCATGCGGCGGTGATCGCCCGCGCGCAGGATCTGGCGCGCAAGATGGACCGGCCCTGCGCCGTGCTCACCTTCGAGCCTCATCCGGCGGATTTCTTCGCCGGCCGCAGCGTGGTCCATCGCCTCACCCCGCCCGACGCCAAGGCGCGCGCCCTCGCCCGCCTCGGCGTGGACGGGCTCATCGTGCTCACCTTCGACGCGGGCCTCGCCGGCATCGACGCGCGCGCCTTCGTCGCCGACGTGCTCGCGACAAGGCTCGGCGTCTCCGGCGTGGTCGCGGGCTATGATTTCCATTTCGGCAAGGGCCGCGCCGGCACGCCCGCCCTGCTTGCGCAGGAAGGCGCGCGGCTCGGGCTTGCGGTCGAGATCGTCGACAAGATCGCCGCCGACGCGCGCGGCAGCCTCGACGCAGTTCACTCCAGCGGCGTGCGCGACGCGCTGGAGCGCGGCGACGTCGCCCTCGCCCGCGCGCTTCTGGGCCGCGATTACTTCGTCGCCGGCGAGATCGTCCACGGCCAGAAACTCGGCCGCACGATCGGCTTTCCCACCGCCAATCTGCGCCTGCACGAGAGCAGCGCGCTGGCCTACGGCATTTACGCCGTGCGCCTGACCGTCGACGGACGCGCGCTGGACGGCGTGGCGAGCTGGGGCCGCCGCCCCACGGTCGACAATGGCGCCCCCCTGCTGGAGGTCCATCTGTTCGACTTCTCCGGCGACCTTTACGGCAAGACCGTCGAAGTCGCCTTCGTGGACTGGCTGCGGCCGGAGCTGAAATTCGACGGGCTTGAGGCCCTCACCGCCCAGATCGCGAAGGATTGCGACGAGGCCCGCGCCGTTCTGGCGGCGGCCCGTCCGCAATAAATGTGAATGCTCAGGTCGAGCTGAGCCCAGGCGCCCCCTGTGCGGGCGCGGCCCTTCCTGCTATGTCCCGCCCATGGCTTTGCATGCGCGCGCTCTCTTTCGAATTACCGGCCCGGCCCGCTCCTGAGCGCGCCGGGACCCTGACGCGCCTGTCGCGCCGCTCCGGCGTTTGGCGCCCCGCCCCAAATCCCGTAATCACCCCGCAAGGCCGCGCCCCCGCGCAGGCTGCTGAGATTGGCCCGAAAAGATGACCGACACGCCCGCCCAAGGCCCCGATTACGCGCAGACCCTCTATCTGCCGCAGACCGACTTCCCCATGCGCGCCGGCCTGCCGCAGAAGGAGCCGGAGATCCTCGCCCGCTGGAAGGAGATCGACCTCTACGGCCAGTTGCGCGCCGCCTCCGCAGGACGTCCGAAATTCGTGCTGCACGACGGCCCGCCCTACGCCAACGGCAATATCCACATCGGCCACGCGCTCAACAAGATCCTCAAGGACATCGTGACGCGCAGCCAGCAAATGCTGGGCAAGGATTCCAATTACGTGCCCGGCTGGGACTGCCACGGCCTGCCGATCGAATGGAAGATCGAGGAAGAGAATTACCGCGCCAAGGGCAAGCAGAAGCCCGACTTCTCCGACCCCGCCGCGATGATCGCCTTCCGTCAGGAATGCCGCGCCTATGCGCAACGCTGGCTCGACGTGCAGCGCGAGGAATTCATCCGCCTCGGCGTCACCGGCGACTGGTCGCATCCCTATTCGACGATGGCCTTCGCGGCCGAAGCGCAGATCGCGCGCGAGATCATGAAATTCGCCGCCAACGGCCTGCTCTATCGCGGCTCCAAACCCGTGATGTGGAGCGTGGTTGAGAAAACCGCGCTCGCGGAGGCGGAAGTCGAATATGAAGACCACCAGAGCGACACGATTCATGTGGCCTTCCCCGTGCGCGCCCTGCGCGACAAAACGGTGGACGCTGCGCGCGCGGCCATGGAGCGCAGCGGCGAAAGCGCGCTCGACGTGGAAGGCGTCGACGAATATTTCGCCGAGATCAACGCGGCCTCCGTCCTCATCTGGACGACGACGCCCTGGACCATTCCGGGCAATCGCGCCGTGGCCTTCTCCTCGCGCATCGACTACGGCCTCTATCGCGTGACGGAGGCGCCCGCCGACAATTGGGCGAAGACGGGCGCGCTCTACATCATCGCCGACCGGCTCGCAGCCGACGTGTTCAAGGCGGCGCGCGTGGAGACGTTCGAGCGCGTGCGCAAGGTCGATCCGCGCGACATACTCGCCTGCGCCCATCCGCTCGCCCATCGCATCGCGGGCTACGAGTTCGACGTGCCGCTGCTCGACGGCGACCATGTGACCGATGAAACCGGCACGGGCTTCGTGCACACGGCGCCGAGCCATGGCCGCGAGGACTTCGACGCGTGGATGTCGAACCAGCGTCTGCTGATTGAGCGCGGGATCGACGTGAAGATCCCCCATCCCGTCGACGCGGACGGCTTTTACACCAAGGACGCGCCGGGCTTTTCCGGCAAGCGCGTGATCGACGACAAGGGCAAGAAGGGCGACGCCAACGAGGCCGTCATCGCCGAGCTGGTCGGCGCGGGCCATCTCGTCGCGCGCGGAAAGCTCAAGCACCAATATCCGCACTCATGGCGCTCGAAAAAGCCGATCATCTTCCGCAACACGCCGCAGTGGTTCATCGCCATGGATCGGCCTCTGCCGCAGGCGGAGAACGAAACCCTGCGCGACCTCGCGCTCAAGGCGATCAAGGAGACGCGCTGGGCGCCGCCGGCCGGCGAGAACCGCATCACCGGCATGATCGCCAATCGCCCCGACTGGGTGGTCTCGCGCCAGCGCGCATGGGGCGTGCCGATCGCCGTCTTCGTGAAGAAGGGGAGTGACGAAATTCTCGTCGATGAAGTGGTGAATGCGCGCATCGCGCTCGCCTTCGACAAGGAAGGCGCGGACGCATGGTTCGCGCAGGGCGCGGCCGCGCGCTTCCTCGCGCCCGAATACGACCCCGCCGATTATGAGAAGATCGACGACGTGCTCGACGTGTGGTTCGACTCAGGCTCGACCCACGCCTTCACGCTGGAGGACGACGAACACTTCCCCGGCCTCGCCGGCATCCAGCGCCGGCGCGACGGCGGCGCCGACGAAGTGATGTATCTGGAAGGCTCCGACCAGCATCGCGGCTGGTTCCATTCCTCGCTTCTGGAAAGCTGCGGCACGCGCGGACGCGCGCCCTATGACGTGGTGCTCACCCACGGCTTCGTTCTGGACGAGAAGGGCCAGAAGATGTCGAAGTCGCTCGGCAATGTCGTCGCGCCGCAGACGGTCATCAAGGATTCCGGCGCCGACATTCTGCGCCTGTGGGTGGCGGCGTCCGACTATTCCGACGACCTGCGCATCGGGCCGGAGATTCTCAAGACCTTCGTCGAGACCTATCGCAAACTGCGCAACACCATGCGCTGGATGCTGGGCTCGCTCGCCCATTACGTCCCGCGCGGCCACATGGCCTATTCGCAAATGCCCGAACTCGAACGCCTCATGCTTCATCGCCTGAGCGAGCTCGACGCGCAGGTTCGCGAGGCTTACGCCAATTTCGACTACAAGCGCGTGATCGCGGCGCTCTCCGCCTTCATGACGAGCGACCTGTCGGCGTTTTACTTCGACGTGCGCAAGGACACGCTCTATTGCGATCCGCCTTCAAGCTATGCGCGACTCGCGTCGCTCACCGCCATTGAGCATATCTTCACCCGCGTGGTGACGTGGTTCGCGCCCATTCTCGCCTTCACCTGCGAGGAGGCGTGGCTTGCGCGCACCGGCTCGCAAGACGGCTCCGTCCATCTGCTCACATTCCCGCGGACGCCGGACGTATGGCGCGACGATGAGCTCGCCGCCAAATGGCGCACGATCCGCAACGTTCGCCGGGTCGTCACCGGCGCGCTGGAGATCGAGCGCGCGCAAAAGCGCATCGGCTCCTCGCTGGAGGCCGCGCCCATCGTCTATGTGACGGATCCGCAGACGCTTAAAGCCCTGCGCAGCGTGGATTTCGCCGCGGTCTGCATCGCCTCCGATCTCACGCTGATGGAAGGCGAAGGCCCCGCAGACGCCTTCCGTCTCGACGACGCGCCGGGCGTCGCGGTCGTTCCCGCGCGCGCCAGCGGCGTGAAATGCGCCCGCTCCTGGCGTTACTTCGATCCCGCCACGGCCGATCCCGAATATCCCGACGTGACCCCGCGCGACGCCAAGGCCCTGCGCGAGATCAAGGAGAAGGGCCGCACGCCGTGAACGCGCCGGCGCCTGAAAGGCGACGCGGCCCCTCGCCGCGCCTTCTGGGGGCGGCGCTCGCCGCCCTCGCGCTCGTGATCGATCAGGCGCACAAGATCTGGATGCTCGAGGTCTATGACATCGCCGCGCGCCAGCCGGTGCGGATCGCGCCTGTTTTCGATCTCGTGCTCGCGTGGAATCCCGGCGTGTCCTATTCGCTCTTCGCCGCCAGCACGGATACGGGCCGCTGGCTGCTGCTCGCGCTGACACTCTCCGTCACCGCCGGCCTCGCCATCTGGATGTGGCGGGCGCCCGACCGGCTGACAGCCTCCGGGCTAGGCCTTGTGGTGGGCGGGGCGCTCGGCAACGCCTGGGATCGCTATTCCTACGGAGCGGTGGCGGATTTCTTCCATTTCTTCTTAGACACGGAGCGCTTCGGCCGCCTGTCCTGGTACGTGTTCAATCTGGCCGACGTGGCCATCGTTGCTGGGGTGGCCCTTCTCCTGTATGAAAGCGTCCGGCCGTCCAACGAGGCGGGCGGGGACCGGGCCGCGGGCTAGGGTCCCGCTTCCGCCTCGAAAGCGCCGCGATGGGCCTTCAGGATCGCGCCCTCGCCAGTTTCGCCCGGCGCGCCGGGCCAGCACCGCTCAGGGGAGTTCTCATGACCGTCAGACAGCCCCTCGCAAGCCTGCCCCTCGCAAGCCTGCCTCTCGCAAGCCTGCCCCTCGCAAGCCTGCGCGCCGCCGGCCTCGCCGTCATGAGCGCGGCCTTTCTCGCGGGCGCGGCGTCTCCCGCCCGCGCCCTCGACGACGGCGACGAGAACATTTTCAAAAGCGTGACGAACGCCATCGGCTTCGGCCTGTTCAATTTCGACAGCGGGGAAGAAAAGCCGCGGATCAATTACCGCGAGCGCGCCCCCCTCGTCGTCCCGCCCAACCTGTCGCAACTGCCCGCCCCCGCCCCGCGGGCCGGAGAGCGCAATCAGGCCTGGCCGCAGGATGCGGACGTCACCCGCCGCCAGCAGGCGCAGGAGCGCAACCGTCGGCCGCGCGACAACGAGCAGCAAATGTCTGTGGAGGAGATGCGCCGCATCCGCACCACCGGGGCGAGCCCGACCGCGCCGACGCCCGCGAATTGCGGCGAGTCCGGGCTTGAGCGCCTCTGCGACCCCGCCTCGTTCTGGGCCAGGCTGCGCGAGGCGCGCTCGACCCGCGACGACAGCCGGGACCTTGTGGCCGGACAGGAGCCGCCCCGGCGCGCCCTCACCGATCCGCCGCGCGGCCTGCGCACGCCCAGCCAGGCCGTGCAATACACCTTCGAGCCCCGCCGCGAGATCGACGGTTCGGACCCCCGCGCCCAGTACCGCGAGGAGATCCGCCGGCGCGAAGCGGCCCAGCGCGGCGAAAACATCGATTGACCATTTGCGACGGCGGCGCCTGACGCGCCGCCGGATCGTGCTTATATAGGGGCGAGGCGCGCCGCTGGCGCGCGCCACCGGAGGTTCGCCCCTGATGTCGCTCGGTTCGTCCGCCGTTCCCGTTTCCGCCCCGGGCCTCACGCCCGCCTCGTCCGGCGCCGCAGCCGCCGCGCCCGGCCCGCAGATTTCCCATCACCGGCTCGACAACGGCATGGAAGTGGTCGTCATTCCCGACCACCGCGCCCCCGTCGTCACCCATATGGTGTGGTATCGCAACGGCTCGGCCGACGATCCGCTCGGCAAGTCGGGCATCGCGCATTTTCTTGAGCATCTGATGTTCAAGGGCACGCGCAACCATCCGCAGGGCGCCTTCTCGGAGATCGTCGCGGAGCTGGGCGGGCAGGAGAACGCCTTCACCTCGAACGATTACACCGCCTATTACCAGCGCGTGCCGAAAGAGCATCTGCGCGTGATGATGGGCTTTGAGGCCGACCGCATGACCAATCTCGTCCTCACCGACGAGATCGTGGCGCCGGAGCGCGACGTCGTGCTGGAGGAACGCCGCATGCGCACCGACGGCGATCCGGGCTCGCAACTGAGCGAAGCGGTGCACGCCGCGCTCTACACGCATCATCCCTACGGCAAGCCGATCATCGGCTGGCAGCACGAGATCGAATCCCTCTCGCGCGAAGACGCGCTCGCCTATTACGAGCGGTTCTATACGCCGGAGAACGCCATTCTCATCGTCGCTGGCGACGTGGAGGCGCAGGAGGTGCTTGCGCTCGCGCGCGAGACCTATGGCGCGATCCCCGCGCGCGGCGAGGCGCCGCAGCGCCGCCGCCCGCGCGAGCCCGGCCCGCGCGCGCACCGCATCGTCACCCTCGCCGACGGCAAGGTGGAGCAGCCGACGCACCAGCGCGTCTATCTCGTGCCCTCCTATCGCACCGGCGCGCCGGGCGAGGCGGAGGCGCTGGAGATCGCCGCCCATCTCATCGGCGGCGGACCGACAAGCCTTCTCTATCGCAAGCTCGTGATGGAGGAGCGCGTCGCCGTCTCCGCCGGCGCCTATTACTACGGCACCGCGCTCGACGATTCCGCCTTCTACACATGGACCGTGCCAGCCCCCGGCGTCACGCTCGAACAGCTCGACGCGAAAGTGGAGGCGCTGATCGCCGGCATGGGCCGCGCGCCTGTGGCGGGGGAGGATCTCGCTCGCGCCAAGATGCGCCTCGTCGCAGACGCCGTTTACGCGCAGGACAATCAGTCCTCCCTCGCGCGCTGGTACGGCGCGGCCCTGACGACGGGAGAGACGGTGGAGGCCGTGCGCACATGGGCCGACCGCATCGACGCGGCGAGCGGCGCCGACGTGCAGGCCGCCATGGCGAAATGGCTCACGCGCAAGCGCTGCGTCACCGGCTATCTCACGCCTGAAGACGCGCAAGACGACGCGCAAGCCGAATCGTAATCGAGACCAAAGCGACGCAGGCGGCGACAGCCGCCCGCGCCCCCCCGCTCCCGCGGCGCCGCGCGCGCCGCCAAACCGGACGCACCATGACCGCGCTGAAAGAACCGACCGCCTCGTCCTACGCCGCGCGCGTGCAGAAGGTCGTCACGCCGCTGGGCCTCGAGGCCTGGCTGGTCGAAGATTACACCGTGCCGCTTCTGGCGTTCGACTTCGCCTTCAAGGCGGGCGCGGCGCAGGATCCCATCGGCAAAGCGGGCGTCGCGCATATGGTCTCGGGCCTGCTCGACGAGGGCGCGGGGCCTTACGATTCCGAAGCCTTCCATCGCGCGCTCGACGACAAGGCCGTCGAAATCTCCTTCCATGAAAGCCATGACAATTTTCAGGGACAGGTGAAGACGCTCGCGCGCCATGTGGACGCAGCTTTTGATCTCGCCCGCCTCGCCTTGTGCGAGCCGCGCTTTGATCAGGACGCCATTGAGCGCGTGCGCGCGCAGATCATCGCCGGCCATCGCCACGACGCGCAGGACCCCAACACGCTCGCCGCGAAAGCCTTCCGCGAAGCCGCCTTCGACGGGCACGCCTATGGCCGGCCGACGAAAGGCGACCTCGACACCATTCCCGCGATCACGCGGGACGATCTCGTCGCGTTCCATCGCAAGGCGCTGGCGCGGGACAATCTGAAAATCGCCGCAGTCGGCGCGATCGACGCCGCGCGCCTCGCCGCGCTCATCGACAAGACCTTCGCCGCCTTGCCCGAGAAGGCGAACGTGACGACGCCGCCGGCGGTCGAGCCGAAATTCGGCGGTGCGCCGCGCGTCATCGACGTCGACGTGCCGCAAACGACGATCCGCTTCGGCCTGCCCGGCGTGCCGCGCCACGATCCCGACTACATGTCCGCCGTGGTGCTCAACCACATTCTCGGCGGCGGCTCCTTCTCCGCGCGTCTCTTCAAGGAAGTACGCGAAAAGCGCGGCCTCGCCTATTCGGTCCATTCGCAGATGATGAACCGCGATTGCGCGGCGCAGTTCACCGGCGGCACGTCCACCAAGAACGAACGCGCGGCGGAATCCCTCGCCGTCATTCAGGAAGAAATCGACAAGCTGCGCACGGAAGGCCCCACGCCCGATGAGCTGGAGAAGGCGAAGAAATACCTCATCGGCTCCTACGCATTGCGCTTCGACACCTCCACCAAGATCGCAAGCCACCTCGTCGCCATGCAGACGGACGGCTATGCGGTGGAGTTTCTCGACGAACGCAACGGACGCGTGGCCGCCGTCACGCTCGACGACGTGAAGGCGATGGCGAAGCGCCTGTTCGAAAACAAATCGCTTCTGGTGGCCGCCGCCGGCCGGCCGCAGGGCTTCTGAGCGGGCCGCGGCGATGGCCCTCCCCCCCGGCTACGGCAAGGGACGCGTCTTCGCCAAACCGCTGGGCGATTTCGTGGCCCGCACGCTCGATCCCGTGGTCGCGCGGCAGGGGTTCAGCGAGAGCGACGTCATCCTCCACTGGGCCGACATCGCCGGCGCCCGGCTCGCCGCCGTAAGCGAGCCCATCCGCCTGCAATGGGCGCCCCGCGCGCCCAACCGCCCGCCGGACGCTCCCGTGGAGCCCGCCACCCTCCATGTGCGGGTGGAGGGCGCCTTCGCGCTGGAGATGCAGCACGCCGCCCCGATCATTCTGGAGCGGGCCAACGCCCGGCTCGGCTGGCGGGCCGTTGGCCGCCTCGCCCTGCGGCAGGGCCCTGTGGGCCGCGGCCGCCCGCAGGCCCGGACGCCGCTGGCCATAGACCCGCAGGCGGCGCAGGCGGCGGGAGAGGCCGCCCAGCCTATCGCCGACGAGGGCCTGCGCGCCGCCGTGACGCGTCTGGGCGCCGCCGCCCTCTCCGCCGCCCGGCGCGACAGAAGCCGCTGAGGGACGCCCGCTCCCTCGACTCGCCACAATGTGGGGGTTACGTCTTGAAGAGGGCGCGGACGTGGATTCGCGCAGACCCGCCATTTCGAAAGATGGGACCGCCATGGCCGCCAAAGCTGCTCTCACCCGCCGCGCCGCCCTCCAGACGGGCGCCAGCGCCCTTGCTTTGGCCGCGCTCGCGCCCGCAGCCGCCCGCGCCCAGACCGCCATCTCGATGGAGGCCCTTCTGGACGCCGGCCCCCTGCCCGATCTGTGGCTCGGCGACCCCAAGGCGCCCGTGACGGTGATCGAATACGCCTCGACCACCTGCTCCCATTGCGCGAATTTCCACGCGACGACCTTCAAGGAGCTGAAGGCGAAATATATCGACACGGGCAAGGTGCGTTTCGTGCTGCGCGAATTCCCGCTCAACAACGTGGATCTCGGCGCTTACATGATCGCGCGCTGCGCGGGCGAGGACAAACGCTACGCCATCGTCGATCTTCTGTTCGCGCAGCAAAAGAACTGGATGAACGACAAGCCCCTCGCCAGCCTCGTCTCGCTGATGCGGCAGGCCGGCGTGTCGGAGCAGCAGGTCGAGGCCTGCCTCAAGGACAAGACGCTCTACGACAATGTGGTGAAGGCGCGCGACCTCGCCACGACGAAATTCGGCGTGAACTCCACGCCCACCTTCTTCATCAACGGCCAGCGCCAGGTCGGCGCGCTGTCGCTGGAGGAAATGGAGAAGGTGATTCTCCCGTTCATCAAGGGGTGAAACGGGGCGATTTTCGCCCGTTTCGCACAGGATTCTGAGCGGTCTGGCTTGCGTCGGACGGACGTTTGTGACGGCTTAGAGCCTAGGGAAACCCCGCCAGATTCCCCATATGCGGAGGGGACAGGAAAGGCGCGTCGCGCGCCCCTTGTTCCCCGCGCCTTTTGCGTCGCGCGCTCCCGGAGAAGGGCGCGCAGCGCAGGCGTCCGTCGGGGGATCCCTGTGGGGCTGTGGCGGCGCAGCCTCTGGTCGCGTTAAGGAAACAGGCATGAAGTTCAATCGGTTGCGACTCGTCGGCTTCAAAAGCTTCTGCGAGCCGACGGATTTTCAGATCGAGCCCGGCCTGACCGGCGTCGTAGGCCCCAACGGCTGCGGCAAGTCTAACCTCGTCGAGGCCCTGCGCTGGGTCATGGGCGAGAATTCCTACAAGTCCATGCGCGCCTCCGGCATGGACGACGTGATCTTTTCGGGCTCCGGCAACCGCCCCGCGCGCAACATCGCGGAAGTGGGCCTGCTCCTCGACAATTCCGACCGCACAGCGCCCGCCGCCTTCAACGACGCGGAATTGCTGGAGGTCACCCGCCGCATCGAGCGCGAGCAGGGCTCCGTCTATCGCATCAACGGCAAGGAAGTGCGCGCGCGCGACGTGCAGCTGCTCTTCGCCGACGCCTCCACCGGCGCGCGTTCGCCCGCCATGGTGCGTCAGGGCATGATCGGCGAGATCATCTCCGCCAAGCCGCAACAGCGCCGCCGCATTCTGGAGGAGGCCGCCGGCGTCGCCGGCCTGCATTCGCGCCGCCATGAGGCGGAGCTGCGCCTGAAGGCCGCCGAGGACAATCTCAACCGGCTCGAAGACGTCATCAAACAGCTCGACTCGCAGGTCGACAGCCTCAAGCGCCAGGCGCGCCAGGCGGGACGCTACAAGACGCTCGCCGCCGACATTCGCCGCAACGAGGCGCTGGTGCTCTATCTCTCCCACAAGGAGATCGGCGAGCAGCTTGCCGACGCGCGCCAGAAATTCGCCGAACACGAGCGCGAAGTGGAGGAGCGCACGCTCCATCAGGCCGAAGCCGCGAAATTGCAGGCCGTGGCCGCCTATGAACTGCCGCCGCTGCGCGACGCCGAAGCCAAGGCCGGCGCGACGCTGCAGCGCCTCGTGCTCGCGCGCGAGCAATTGGAGGGCGAGGAGGAGCGCGCCAAACAGCGCGGCCTCGAGATCGAGCGCCGCCTCGCGCAATTGGACCGCGACCTCGCGCGCGAACGCGCGCTGATCGACGACGCCGCCAACGTGCTCGGCCGCCTCGACGCGGAAGAAGAGGAGCTGCAGGCGGCGGCCGAAGCCTCGGAAGAAACCGATTGGGCGGCGAAAGAGAAACTCGCCGACGCGGAAGGCCGGCTGGCCGAATGCGAACAGGCGCTCTCGCAGGCGCAAGCCGCCCTCGCCGACCTCAACGCGCGCCGCTCCGCGCTCGAACAGGCTTTGCAGGGCGAGGAGCAGCGCCTGCGCCGCTTCGAAGGCGAACTCGCCAATGTCCTGCGCGAACGCGACGG